>CABEEC010000238.1_pt1 | contig 10376 bp, 10 predicted proteins | sample 3423191 | NCBI WGS metagenome assembly CABEEC01 (sample SAMEA5534333, study PRJEB31848) | metagenome | biome: tundra; feature: field; material: soil | place: USA | collected 2013-05 | depth 0.15 m | reverse complement strand
GTGAATCTTCATTTTCTCGAACTCTTCGGGCGTCAGTTTTCCCGGCTTTGAGATGATGTGTTCGGGTACCGCAAGCTTGCCGATATCGTGCAGAATCGAGGCGGCCCGCAACGCCTGTAATTCGGTATCGTCCAGCCCCAACTCTTTCCCCAAGGCCAAGGCGTAGGCCGGGACCCGTTGCAGATGCTCATGCGTGTAGGCGTCCTTGGCCTCGATGGCCAGCGCCAGGGCCTCGATAGTGCGGAGGTGGAGGGCTGCCGTATGCTCGGCATGCTGTTTTTCCGATTCCAGTTTCCCCAGATACAGGCGGTAGGAGCGAAACATTATGTAGAGCATGGGCAGGATCAGGGAGGGAGCTTCCCATCCGATTCGGCGGCCAACCAGACTGACCAGTCCGGCCGCCGCGGCTCCGGCCAGGTAATAGGGGAACGACCAGAAATAAGTGCCACGCCAAGTCTTGAGGACGTTCTTGTTTTCTGTGAGCGAGATTACGCCGGCAATCGAAAAGCTGTTCACCAGGAAATAACCCGTGGTTGCGGCAGCCAGGGCCAGGATGTCCAGTTTGCCGGGCGCGCCAAGGACCCGATACGTAGCACACCCGGCGGAGACGGCCACCGCCATGGCAGAACAGTTGAAGACAAAATGCACCGGCTTGGTACGCTTGCTTACCCGCCAACCCGTCTGCACGGCGGCCGCCACGCAGGCCAGTGCCATGGTTTCCCCGTAGCTGAATTCCACCATGCTCAGCAGGATGAATGCGTAATTCACCGACATGACGCCGGTCACGGCGGGCAACTGTACTTTAAAGGCAGAGGCGAGCACTGCGACCGCCACGCAACAGAGGTACTGGCGTGGATCGTGGCACGTCCAGCCGGAAATGGCGTGGGCGAAGCAGGAAAGGCCCGTGCAAATGACGGCGCCAATGTAAAGCTTGGCCTTCCACGGGATGCTATACTCTTCGATCACGCTTCGCCCCGATATCCCTATCGGCAGTTTTGGGATCGTGCGATAGGTATCGGGAAAGCCCTCGGAGTTCGTGGCAACAACCGCTCCCTGAGGGTCGCGGCTCGGTAACGCACTGGATCTACCGAGCCGCGCACGTCAGTGAGCGGTGTGTTGCGAGGTTTTGGGTTGGTCGATGTGCATGGCGAGAGCCGCCAGGTCGTGGGCCATGGACGAGGCGACTCCCTTGCGGGACTGCTTCACGCGATACATGCTGCGGTCGGCTTCAGCCAGCAGGTTTTCCGCGTCGGCGCCGTCTTGCGGAAAAAAGGCTGCGCCGGCGCTGATCGCCAGAAGGCGCTCGCCGCAGACCGCCACGCCGGCATCCACCACGACCTTCTCCAGGGTGTTCAGCTTCTCCGGCAGATCGCAGGCCGCGAGGCCTGGCAGCACCAAAACAAATTCATCTCCGCCCATGCGCGCCACGTAATCGTACTCGCCGCAACTCTGCTGCAGTCCGGTGGCGACCAGTTTGAGCACTTTGTTTCCCTCCAGGTGACCGAAGCGATCGTTCACCTGCTTAAATCCATCCAGATCGCAGACCAGCACGGCCGCCTCGGTATTGCTTCGTTTGCAGCAGGCCAATTCGCCGTCCAAGTGCAGGAAAAGAGACCGGGCGTTGGGCAGACCGGTGAGCCCGTCGGTAGTGGCCGGGATGGAAGCCTGCTGGAACTTGAGCGCATTCTCTATGGAGAGCGACACCTTTGGGTTGACCGCCTCCAGCACGCGTAGATGATCCCGGCTGAAGGCATCCTGGCCGGTGTGGTAGAGCGCCAGTACGCCCGTGATGCCTATGGCGTTCTGCAGCGGGATCGCCAGCGCGGAACGCAGACTGCTGGACTTGTCAGGATCGTCGCGGTAACCCGGTTCCACGGAAGGATTGCCGTTGACGATGGGCTTACCGGTTTCCGCTACCCAGCCCGCCATGCCCTGGCCCATGGGGATTTCGAGCGCAGAGAAGAGGCGGGAATTCTCGCCATTGACGAAGACCGGGAGCAGGCTGTCGCCCTTGCGCACATAGATGACAATCGCATGGTAAGGAATCAGGCCGCGCAGGCGGTCGTCGAGGACCAAGAGGGTCTCTCGCAGGTTAAGCGTGTTTCCCAGGTCTTGCGTCAGCTCGTAGAGCATCTGGAATTCCTGGCGGGCCGCCGCGATGGAGGAGAGGAACTCGGGCCGGGGCACATCGGACCGCTTCGATTCCTCGAACCCGGCTGCGGGGGCAGGACTGTTGGTGGCGTTCACCGCCTTGGATTGCTTGGGTTGCACCGCGGGCTGGGCAGAGGGGGCCGGCGCCAGCTTCTCCCAGGTCTTGTAATTCTGGCGCAGGCACTCGACTACGCGCGGGTCGTAGGACTTGCCGGACTCGCCGATCACCACGGCCATGGCCTCGTCGAACGGCAGGGCGCGGCGGTACTGCCGGTCGGAAGTCAGCGCATCCAGGCAGTCCGCGGCCGCCAGGATGCGCGCGCCGATGGGGATCTGCTCGCCCTTCAGTCCATCCGGATAGCCGGTTCCGTTCCACCGCTCATGGTGCGCGCGGACGATGGGTGCGACTGGATAAGGGAATTCCACGCGCGCCACAATCTCCGCCCCCACCACAGAGTGAATCTTCATTTGCTCGAACTCTGCGGGCGTCAGTTTTCCCGGCTTCGAGATGATGTGTTCGGGTACCGCAAGCTTGCCGATATCGTGCAGAATCGAGGCAGCCCGCAACGCCTGTAATTGGGTAGCGTCCAGCCCCAACTTTTCGCCCAAGCCCACGGCGTAGGCCGGGACGCGTTGCAGATGCTCATGCGTGTCGGCGTCTTTGGTCTCGATGGCCAGCGCCAGGGCCTCGACGGTGCGGAGGTGGACGGCCGCCATGTGTTCGGCGTGCTGCTTTTCCGATTCCACCTTCCCCAGATACAGCCGGAAGGAGCGAAACATCACGTAGAGCATGGGCAGGACGAGGAAGGGAGCTTCCCAGCCGATACGGCGGCCAACCATGGCGACCAAGCCGGCCGCCGCGGCCTCCGCCATGTAATAGACGAACGACCAGAAACAAGAGCCGCGCCAAGTCGTGAGGGCGCTCTTGCCTTCGGTGAGCGATACTACCGTGGCAATCGAAAAGCTGTTCACCAGGAAAAAACCCGTAGTTGCGGCAGCCAAGGCCAGGAGGTCCAGTTTGCCGGGCAAGGCCAGGACCCGATAGGTAGCACAACCGGCGGAGACGGCCAGCGCCATGCTGGAACAGTTGAAGAGAAAATGCACCGGCTTGGTACGTTTGCTTACCCGCCACCCCGTCTGCACGGCCGTCGCCACGCAGGCCAGTACCATGGTTTCCCCGTAGCTGAACTCCAGCATGCTCAGCACCATGAATGCGTAGTTCACCGACATGGCGCCGGTTAGGCCGGGCAACTTCACCTTGAATAGCGAGGCGAGCACAGCGATCGCCAGGCAGCAGAGGTACTGGCGCGGATCGTGGCACCGCCAGCCGGAAACGGCGTAGGCGAAGCAGAAAAGGCCAGAGCTAATGACCGCGCCAATGTAAAGCTTGGCCTTCCACGGGATGCTATACTCTCCGATCACGCTTGGTCCCGGCCTCTCTATCGGCATTTTCGGGATCGTGCGACAGGTATCGGGAAACCGGCCGCGTACGCCGATAAGTGTGATGTGGCCGTAGAACACCAGCACTGCTTCCTGGGAATGCCGGCGGTAATCGTCAGCCAAGCCATGCTCCAGGTCCTGGAAAGCGCCCGGCGCGTGGCCCGCACCGACGTATCCGTGCTGATCACCGGCGAGACCGGCTGCGGCAAAGAAATCGTGGCGCGGGCCATCCACCATCACTCGCTGCGCTGCTCGAAACCGTGGGTGGACATCAACTGCGCCGCCCTGCCGGAACAATTAATGGAAAGCGAGATGTTCGGGCACGAGAGAGGCGCCTTCAGTGGAGCGGACTCGGCCCGGGCGGGATTCTTCGAACTGGCGCACACCGGCTCGCTGTTCCTGGATGAAGTGGCCGAGCTCGAGCCGCGCCTGCAGGTCAAGCTGCTGCGAGTGCTCGACGGCGCGCCGTACTACCGGCTGGGTGGCACGAAAAAGGTCACGGTGGACGTGCGCATTATCGCCGCCACCAACCAGGATCTGGAACGGGCTATCGCCCAGGGGAGATTCCGGGCGGACCTCTATCACCGCCTCAAGCAATACTTCGTGCACGTACCACCCCTGCGGGAGCGCGTAGCCGATATTGTCCCTCTGGCCGAATACTTCCTGCAAAAACACTCGCAGGCAGCCAGTTTCTCAGAAGCTGCCAAGGCGGCCCTGCGGTCGCATCCCTGGCCGGGAAACATTCGGGAATTACAGAACGCGATCGTGCAGGCGGCGATCACCGCGCAAGAGTACGAGATCCAGGCCGAAGATCTCCCGCCGTTGGAGGGGTCCGCGGCCATGCGCGCCTCCCCGGCCTCCGATTTCAGCCTGGATGGGGTCGAGCGGCAGACCATCCTGGAGGCGCTGGAAAAGACCGCGGGGCATCACCAGAAGGCGGCGGATCTGCTGGGGATTTCGCGCCGGACACTCAGCCGCAAGCTGAAACTCTACCGCCTGCAATCCGTCGAGGAGCTAGCTTATTCCTAGGAACAAACCCATGTCGGAGCGTCGTGAGGAGCCGCGCTCCGCCGCCAAAGGCGAGGTCCGGCTGCGGGCCGAAGCGGCCGCGTCGCGGGCGGTGAAAGGAACCGTGATTGACACCTCCGCCCGCGGATTCCGCGCGCGGCATGATTGCTACGACCTCACCTCAGGACAAATCGTAACCTTCGAACATCGCCTGGAGGCGGGACGGGCCCGCATCATGTGGACCCGGATCGTTGGAGACGTCGTGGAAAGCGGATTCCTGATTCTGGGGCCCCAATAACCGTCTAAGTTCGTTCGCGGACTTCGCCTCGAACGAGCGGCCCTGTGGGCCGCAGGAATTCAGAAGTCCGCTCAACCGGAAGCCGTTGCAACGCGCGCGTTGTAGCGGCGCGATTCTGACTTCCGGCTTTTGACTTCTCAACATCGACAAGTCTTCGTCGATGTTGACACTGTAAGCGCCTAAGTGGCATTGTGGTGGCGGTCGCGGCGTCTGAGTAAATGCCAATGACAGGATTGACAGACAACCACTTGTCCGGCCGTTCGCGGGAAGCATGGGATACGCAAGATCGTGCCCAATCCACAACTCAGGGACGGCCGAACCCAGCGGCTCCCGCTATTTGGCGGCGGGAGGTCCGCGTTCTGGAAGACATAAGTTGTGCCAGAATAGAGCGATCGGCGGATGTCCTTCTTAAGCGATTTGAGGCTCTCACCGGCTCCGGAGCCCAGCCGGGCAGGTGGTCTAAGCTGGCTGCTTGCGGCTTTCTGCCTCGTCTCCTCCGCCAGCGCGCAGTACCGGCTGGATGTGTGGACAACGGACGATGGTCTTCCTCAGAACGGCATTCGCGCAATCCACCAGACCCCCGATGGATACCTCTGGCTGGTCACCTTCGATGGCCTTGTCCGTTTCGACGGGATCCGCTTTACCGTCTTCAACAAGAGCAATTCTCCCGGAATCGACTCGAATCGGTTCGATTCGCTCTATGAAGACCGGAATGGCGAGTTGTGGCTCGGCACCCAAGACGGCGGCGTAACGCGCTATCGCCATGGAAGCTTCACCACGTACACAACCTTGAACGGACTTCCCCACAACCATGTTCGAGGAATTACCGGCGATGACGCCGGCAACCTGTGGGTCTTGGCGGGCGACTCCATCATGCAATGGCAAGAGACTACCGGACGATTCATCGACGTTACCCCGAAGGACCTGAGGATCCCCTACTGGCCGCTTCTTTGGGAAGGGCAGGGTGGTTTTTGGGGGTCGGACCCAGCGGGGATCCACTGCTTCCGCAAAGGACGATTTGTCACATATCCGCTCCCGCACTGGCCGTCACGCTTGCGGATCACCAGCGCCGCGGAAGAGCGGAATGGCACGATCTGGCTGGAGACCTCCGATGGAAAGCACGCCAGAATTACGAACGGCAATGTGGAAGCGGTGAACGCAAATACTCCCGGTAAGAACGCGATCGTCGATTTCCGGGATCGCGGAGGAAATCTCTGGACGATGGGTCAGGGGCACGACTTGCTCCGATTCATCGATTACCCGTCATCCGGGCGCCTGGAGAGACTTTCGTTCTTCTCACTCGGTGAGGATCGGGAAGGCAATCTCTGGTTTGGAACCACTGCACAAGGGCTATGCCGGCTACGCCGGCAAGGGGCGAGCTTCGCTCGCCGAAGAGCGGGTCCTGGAGGACGCGCGCAGACCTGGAGGTCTGCCCCACCTAGCCCAACCACAAATCAATCGGCCGCTTGACACCCGTGGGACGGAATGGGAGTTCGATCTTGCGGCCCTGCCCCGCCGACGCATAGCCGGCGTAAAGCGCTTCCATCACCACGCGGCCGTCTTCGCCGGTGGACTGCGGTTTCTCCTTGCCGCGCACGCACCGCGCGAAGTGCCGCATTTCGTGCGGCGAACCGTAATTCCACAACTCGTCGAACACCGGATAGCTCCAACCTTTAGTGCTGGGCGCCTTTTCCACGGCGTATCCGTAACCGTATTCGCTATAAGTCGGCATGGCATTGCCCATGTGCAGATTGGGGTAGCTGACGCCGCCTTCGCCGTAGATCTCAGTGCGGTCGTCCATGCCGCCGCGCTTGGCCCAGCTATTCTCCACCAGCCCCACGCCGCCGTTGGCAAACTCCAGGACGCAAATGCTGTCGTCCTCTCCGCGTGTCTTGGCGCCGTGGACGTAGGTGCCCATGTGACACGTGACGCTCTTGATCGGCGAGCGATCGAAAAACCAGTAGCAGAACGCGATGCCGTGGCAGCCCATGTCCATGAAGACGCCGCCGCCGGAGCGGGTCACATCCCAAAACCAAGGGCTGTGCGGCCCGAAATGCTTCTCGCTCTGCTTCACCAGATACAGCTTGCCGAACGCGCCATGGTCCGCCATTTCCTTGGCCTTGACATACTTCGGCGTGAACAGCAGCTCTTCCGCGTATAACAGCAGCACGCCTTCGCGGCGGCAGACGTCGATCATCTCGTCGGCCTCGTCGAGCGTCATCGACAGCGGCTTTTCGCACACCACGTGCTTGCCCGCGCGCGCGATGTCGAGGGTCATGGCGCAGTGCAAGGCATTGGGCGCCGCGATGGTCACCATCTCGATATCTTTTTCCCGCAGCATCTCCTTGTGATCCAGGAAGACCCGCGGGATACCATACTTCCGCGCCATTTCCGCCGCATGGCCGGGCGTGGGCGAGCACACCGCCACCACCTCGGCCTCCTCCGGCATGATCTGAAACGATGCCGCGTGGATGTCGCCTTGAAACTGCGAACCAATGATTCCGACCTTGACTTTGCCGTTCGACATAGAAGGAGTATTCTCGCACGGGTCGCGCTATTATGTTCCAATGCAGCGGCGCACGGCCATCGTTTTAGCGTTTGCGGCCTGTAGCATTTTCCCGTCGTTCCTGGCCGGTTCCGACGAGCTGAATCAGCGATTGAAGCGCATCTTCGACTCCAATGCTTTTGCCGGAAAACGGTTCGGCCCGGCGCGCTGGATTCGCGGCGGCGCCGCATTCACCACGCTCGAAAACGCGCCTTCCACGGCGGGCGCGAAAGACGGCGCGAAAGACATCGTCGAGTACGATACCGCCACCGGCAAGCGCGCGATCCTGGTCTCGCATGCGCAACTGACGCCGCCGAAAGCCGAGAAGCCGCTCGCCGTCGAAGATTACCGCTGGGATAAAGACGCGAGCCGCCTGCTGGTGTTCACGGCGTCGCGAAAGGTGTGGCGGACGAATTCGCGAGGCGATTACTGGGTGCTCGACCGCGGCACGGGCGCCCTCAAAAAGTTAGGCGGCGATGCGCCCGCGTCTTCACTGATGTTCGCCAAATTCTCTCCCGATGGTGCGCGCGCCGCCTATGTCCGCGCGAACAATCTGTATATCGAAGACCTGGCCACCGGCGCGATTCGCGCACTCACTTCCGATGGGTCCGATACTCTGGTAAACGGCGCTTCCGACTGGGTGTATGAAGAGGAGCTCAACGTTCGGGATGGCTTTCGCTGGGCGCCCGACGGCCGCAGCCTGGCGTTTTGGCAGTTCGATTTGACCGGCGTCGAGCAGTTCGCGATTGTAAACAACACCGACTCCCTGTACCCGAAGATCGTCAATATCCCCTATCCCAAAGCCGGCTTGCGGCACTGGCTCGACAACACGCTTCGCCATGGTTCGACGCACGCATCTTACCCGTGAGCGAAGCGATTGCGGAAAGATGGGGCATACTCGAAGGGCAGTGCCGTTGAAGGGGCAGCCCATCAACGCTCCTGACGGTTTGATTGCGGCAACGGCTCTTGAACACGACCTTATCATCGTCACGCGGAACGTGAAGGATTTCGCCGGTCTTGGCGTCGAGATCTTCAATCCCTGGCAGACGTAAAGCCCCCGCCCTGTTTCTCGGCGGCGCGCAGCACCGTCGAGATTTGTTAGCCCCTTCCCTGCCCGGCGCACGTTTCACAAAGGGCCCATTGTGCAGCGAGCGCAACAGCCGCGCTTCATTTCGTGGGCTTAGGAACCGGTGGCCGGTGGTCGATTTTATCCTGAAGGTACCCTCCCCAATTCTGGTTTTTGTCAAATTGTATGGGCACTTCTAGATAAGGTTTTTCGAGGACGGCCACTTGTATAGGCACTTCTGGATTTTCCAGAGGCGACTCTTTTTTGAGAAGGGCCCTTTGTAATTTTTTGACGAGGGTCATTTTGTACGATTATATGCGGCGATCGCAAAGAAAGTCAATTGCAGAGAGAACGCGAGGATAATAGCTACGGCGGCCCATTCGAGTAACCTAGCCACGCGGTCGTTTTGCAGCGCTGTTTCGATTGGTGGCCGCAGCGAGATCGACCAAACGATCGTCAAGAAAATCTTCATCTGACGGCGGCGGCTCGTGGACATACCTGGCGATGACCTCTACGGGATTGCAAATACCCTCATAGTCTCGAACGCGGACTGCCCACGATATAAGCACGACCGCCGCGATGAGTATTCCTCCAGTCATCAGCCACAGCCATACGGGGATGCGAAACTGGGTCACTAACCTTAGGACATCATCCACCTTGAAGGCGATGGCGCCTAGGTAGATGCTCGCGATGCTGAGGTACAACTTCGCCCGGTCTTGAAGATGTTCATAACGCTTGTTCTCGTCCTCGTAAAGGTAGAGGAAAACACCATACTGCGCCTGTGTGGCCATACACCCGAACCCAGTTACGAACTGTTGGAGAAATCCGCAGCGAAATTATCTTGTATCTCGCGCCGGAGTGAAGGCCGCGAAATAGTGATTAGTTTAACAAAGGCCGGAAGCGATAGGGAGGATCGCCGTCAAAGCGCTGGCTTGGAGGTCGCGTTCACGCGCGCGCCCCGGCGCGTTTCAGAATGGGTAAGTTTTGCATCATTGCGGGAAGGCCAGTAAATACAGGGCCTTTGTAGGCCGAGGCGTGAAATTCGGGCGCAAGCGCAAACTCACGCAGCAGCAGATAGCCCACGCCCGGACACTGATCGACGACGGTCAGCGCCGCGAAGACGTGGCCGCCCTCCTGAACGTGAACCGCACCACTCTTTACCGGGCGCTTTCGGCGAGCGTTACAGCTTGAAGCTGGGGAGAAGTGAACGTTTAAAAAGTTCAACGTCTCTTTCCGGCTCTTTTAACTGGAGCATGATCATGGGCGGTTCGAGCAGCGGTTTGAGGATAACCGAGTCGCCCTTCTTCATCTTGAATGTCTCTCCAGCTACGCCAATTTCTAAAGGCCGTTTGACATCCCACCGCTCGCCCGAGAAGTCCCCCATGCAAGCAGTGACGAGAAGACGTTTAATGCGGCTTATCTTATCCGTCCCAAAGGGCATCCCCCAATTTTCCAACAACATAATGCAGAGCATTTTTAGCCCGGCGTCGCGGCGGACCGAGGTTCGAGGAACGAGAGGATGCTGATCGCCGCGGCGGTGGGCCAAAAATGGATTGGACTAAACCGGGCAGGTTTGGCAGGGCAATTGCTTGTTGGGCATTGAACGGAATCAGCCGATTCTGTTTTGGACACCGGCTCCATACCGGGCTGCTATTGGGCCATCTTACCGCTGGGTCACTGCCGTTGCAATTGCCCTGACAAACCGAAGACGCGCTACGGCTCACCTTACCGCGAAGCGGTTTAGTCGTGTGCTGGGCATGCTCAGCAGCTTGGGGGTGAAAGTCCCCCGCCCAACCTGATGGAGGTGAAGGGCTAGTGATAACGCAAGGGCTATCGTCGCGAGGCGAGGTCCGAAAGAAGCGTGGAGC
>CABEEC010000234.1_pt1 | contig 10405 bp, 7 predicted proteins | sample 3423191 | NCBI WGS metagenome assembly CABEEC01 (sample SAMEA5534333, study PRJEB31848) | metagenome | biome: tundra; feature: field; material: soil | place: USA | collected 2013-05 | depth 0.15 m | reverse complement strand
GCTCACTCCGCACCTGGCGGCGGCGCATTCCTGGACGCCGGACCTTGTAACCTGGCAGGCCATCAAGCGGCATTCGGTCGCGAGCGCCGCGACGGTGACCATCATCGGCTTTCGCGGTGATGCCCCGGACCAAGCCATCTCGCGTGGAAAGGTCACCATACGCACTTCAAGGGACGCGGTGGGTGCGCCGATCTTTTATCGCGACGTGCCTCTGATGCCCTCGGATCTGGAAAAAGGCGCGATCAAACCCCTGGCCGCGGAGGCGGTGCCGCTCGTCGCCTGGAGAGTTCGCAACGTGGGCGAAGCCCGCAGCCGGGTGGTAATGGAAAACCTGCCAGTGTGCGCCAACTGCCATTCGTTCTCCTCAGACGGCAAGACGATGGGAATGGATCTGGATGGCCTGCAGAACAACCGGGGGATGTACATCCTGACGCCGGTTGCGCCCGAGATGGCAATTCGCAAACAAGACGTGATTCAGTGGAGTTCGCCGGAAGGCAAGCTGAAAGGGAACGTCCGGATCGGCTTCATGTCGCAGGTCTCCCCGGACGGGCAGTACGTGGTCACCACGGTCAACCCGGCCGCGATGGCGGCCGCCTCCGAGGAGCCTCCCAGCAACTATTACGTGGCCAATTTCAAGGACTACCGGTTCCTCCAGGTGTTCTATCCAACCCGCGGGATTCTAAGCTGGTACAGCCGCCGCACGGGAGTGCTGCGGCCGCTGCACGGCGCCGATGACCCACGGTTTGTGCAGATGGGCGCCGTATGGAGCCCCGAGGGTCAGTACCTGGTATTTGCGCGCGCCCAAGCCACAGACCCCAATCCGCCGGGTGTGCCGCTCGCGAAATTCGCCAACGACCCGAACGAGCTCCAACTCATGTATGACCTCTACCGGGTTCCGTTCTACAACGGCGAGGGAGGCGTGCCGGAGCCGATCGCCGGCGCGTCGCGGAACGGTATGAGCAATACGTTTCCGAAGGTGTCGCCCGATGGGCGTTGGATCGTGTTCGTCGAATGCCGTAACGGGCAGCTCCTGCGTCCCGACAGCCAGTTGTACATTGTTCCCGCGGGGGGCGGGCAGGCGCGGCGCATGCGGTGCAACACGCCCCGGATGAATTCGTGGCACAGCTTTTCGCCCAACGGCCATTGGCTGGTGTTTTCGTCGAAGGGCCGGTCGCCCTACACGCAGATGTATCTCACGCACATCGACACAGATGGCAATGACAGCCCGCCCATCCTGATCGAGAACGCAACCGCGGCGAACCGCGCGGTGAACATTCCGGAGTTTGTGAACGTCCCGCCGGATGGCTTGCGGCAAATGGGCGGACCGGTCATCGACTATTACCGGTTGGTCAACAGCGCGGCGTATCTGCAGAGGACCGGATCGTACGAGGCGTCCGCCACGGAGTGGAGGAAGGTCCTGGAACTGAGCCCCGATGACGAAGTCGCGCACCGCAACCTGGGAAGCGTGCTGCTCATGACGGGCCACCGGGAGGAATCCGCGGCGCATTTGCGGAAAGCGTCCGAGATCAAGCTCCGCGCGGCGCTGGAGGCCGATCCCGCGTCCGCGCGGGGATTCAACGATCTGGGCGTGCTGCTGGTCCGGACGGGGCGCGTGGAGGAAGCCGTGGCGCAATTCGAGAAAGCGGCCGAGCTGCAGCCGGATTTCGCCGCGGCGCGTGCGAACCTGGGCGGCGCGCTGGCGAAGTTGGGGAGACTGGACGAGGCGCAAGTTCAACTGCGCAAGGCTCTGGAGTCGGACGCCGGGTATGCGCCCGCACACTACAATCTGGGGCTGGTTTTGAGCCAGCGGGGGGATGCGCAGGGAGCCATCCGGGAATGGCGGAGCGCGCTGGATCTCGACCTGAAATACGCCGCGGCCCACGACAGTCTGGGCGACGCGCTGTATGCGCAAGGGCGGACAGCGGAGGCCCTGGCGCACTGGCGCGACGGTATCCGGCTGCAACCGAACGACGCACCGGCGCTGCGGTGGGCGGCCTGGGTATTGGCGACCTCGCCCGATGCGACAATCCGGAACGGCGGCGAGGCGCTGGCGTTCGCGGTACGGGCGGTTGAACTCTCTGGCGGAAAGGACGCGCGGATGCTGGACACGCTCGCGGCCGCGTACGCCGAGAAGGGGCAGTTCGCCGACGCGGCACTGACGGCGCGCAGGGCTCTTGTACGGGCCGCGCAAGAGAACCAGCCCGCGCTGGCGAACGACATCAGGATCAGGATCGCGTTGTACGAAGCGGATCAACCGTTTCGCGACCGGGATGTCTCCGCCGCTCGCCCGTGAACGGCTCCGCCGAACTCCGCAGGAAAATGGCGATAGATGGCGTGTACCAGAAATGACCGCTTCGTTCGCGCACATTTGGCCCACGGAGCACTCCGGCGCGGCCGGACGGCTTGTGCTCCCAGATTCAGATTCCGGCGCAACGGGGCGCCCGTTCCGGAAATTTGGGTAAGGATTGGTAAATTTACATTGACGGGCCTGGTTGTATTGGAAATAAAGGACTTAGGATTGGCTCCTCAAACGCAACCCTCTTCATAACCAAAAACAGAGAATTTGCGAGAGAATTCGGGTACTGCTGACGCCAGCCTGCTCCCACCGTGATACGCGCCTGTTCTCAGCCTCCTCGAAATCCTCACCGGCCCGTATATCCAGTTCATTTTGCCCGATCCGGGCCTATTAGCAGGCGGGAAGTCGTCGATGAGCAGCACCCCTATCCCTTCCACGTCACCGGTTCGCAGATCCTAACGAACTTAGCCCTGGATGCACATGGTGGCGTGAGCCTCCACAGCCCGACGCAGGTAACCGTGGAGGCCACGACGTTGAGTGACAACGATGCGTTTGGAACGGGGGCGACGGGCGGCGATCTATTTGTCGATGAGTGCCCCGGCGCGGTAATCAGTGGTGGATCGGCGGCGGACAACACTGCCATCCATGCCGGTGGTGGTCTTGACGTGGAGCGTTGTAATAGCGTATCAATCAGCGGTGCGGCTTTTTTCCGGAAATACAGTGATCGATCCCGCGCGAGGGTTGGAGTTGCATGGCGAGTTAGGCGCAGAATTACGATGCCTTTTCCCGACTAATGCTCCACCGGTTACTCGTGCCGCAGCGCCACCAGCGGATTCACGCGTGTCGCACGCCGCGCCGGAATGTAACAGGCCACCAGCGCCACCAACAACAACAGTACCACCACGCCGATGAGCGTTAGCGGATCGCCGGGCTTGACTTCATACAACATGCTACCCAGGAACCGCGTCACGGCCAGGGAAGCGGCGATGCCGATGGCCGCGCCGATGATGGCCAGCGCGATGCCGTGCCGCACCACCCGCCGCAGCACTTGCCGGGGCGGCGCGCCCAGGGCCATGCGGATGCCAATCTCCCGCGTGCCGCGCGTTACCTCAAAAGCCAGCAGGCCATACAGGCCGATGCACGCCAGCAGCAGCGCCAGCAAACCGAACAGACTCGACAGCCGCGCGATCAGGCGCTCCTGGAAAAGCATCTCCTCAATCCGCTCCGTCTGCGTCCGGATGTCGACGATTGGTAGGTCGGCGCCGATTTGCCGGACCGCTTCGCGTACGTCTGGCATCGCGGACATCGGATCGCGTGCGGTGCGTAGTTCGAATGCGCCGCGGCCTCCGCCCGGGACATACATCGTCGGCTGGATCGCCCGCCGCAGGTTGTTGTACTTCACATCGCGCACCACGCCTACAATCGTCCACCCGGCGGTCTCATCCGTGTCCGGATCGCCGCTCATGCCTGGACTGTTCGCTCCGAACGGCTGGCCGATCGCATCGACTTTCGCAAAATACGCGTGCACGAAAGACTCGTTCACGATCGTAGGCAGTACAATCCGGGCCTCCCCTTTCGGGTCGAATTCCACCTTGGCCGCCAGTTCGTATTCTTCCGGCTTGAATCTGCGGCCTCTAATCATCGGGATTTTCATGGTTTCAAAAAATCCCGGACCGATAGGCATGTAGTCGACCTGTATCTGGGCTTTTGGCGGCGTGCCTGGCAAATGGAAGGATGTCTCGGAAAGGCTTCCGCTCAGCAGAGGCGACTCCGAGTAGCTGACCGAGAGCACGCCTGGGACTGCGCTGAAGCGGTCCTGGAGATTGCGGTAAAACGCGGCCAGGCGCTCACCCTTGTAACGGGTCAGCGTGGGATCCACGCTGAAGGTCAGCAGGTTCTGCGGGGCGAAGCCTGGATCGATGTTTCGCAGGTTCTCCAAGGTGTGCACCAGCAGGCCGGCCCCCACGAGGACGACCACCGTGAGCGCCACCTGAGCTATCACCAACAGGTTCCCAGGCCGCAAGGGTCCCTGGCGCGCGCGTCCGCCATCGGGACCGGCTTTGAGCGCCGGCGTCAAGTCCACGCGCATCGAACGCAACGCTGGGGCGAGCCCGAAGAGGGTGCCCGTCAGAATGGCTGCCGCAAACGTGAAGCCCAACACGGGTAGATCAAGTTCGGCTGAAATGCCCAAGGGGCGGCCCGCGTTGTTGGCGGCAAAGGTCAGCAGCGCGCGCGCGCCCCAGTAAGCCAACAGAACGCCCATCCCGCCGCCTAGGGTTGAAAGCGTGATGCTCTCGGTCAGCAATTGCCGCATCAGCCTGCCGCGTGCCGCGCCGAGCGCCTGGCGGACCGCGATCTCTCTTTGCCGTGCCGTGGCTCGCGCCAGCAAGAGGCCGGCAACATTGGCGCAGCCGATCAGTAACACGATGGCAACGGCCAGCATCAGCGCGTATAGCAAGGGTAAAATCTGTTTGCGCACGCCGGTCAAGCCCGTCTGCGATGGAACCAGAGTAATCGCCGGCGCGTCTTCCGCCTTCGCCATGGGCTTGTCCCCGTGCAGCAAATCATTTAGGAAAAGCGCGCTCACCTGGCTTTGCGCGGATTTGGGCGAAACGCCGGGCTTCAGCCGGCCCACCGTGACGATCCACCAGGACCCGGCATCCTCCTGTTTGGCCGTCCATCCGGTCCGCAGGTATCGACGTTGCGCCATTGGAATGGACAGGTCGCGGACATTGCCGGGCGTAAGGTATGCGAAGCGTTCCTCCACGATGCCCACGATCGTGAACGGGAGTCCGTTGAGATGTAGAGTCTTTCCTACCGCTGAGGGATCGCCGCCAAATTCGCGCAACCAATAGCCGTGGTGCAGCACGACCACCGCCGCCGCGCCCGGCGCATCGTCAGCCGGCGCGAACACCCGTCCGGCTGCGGCGCCGACACCCAGTGTTTGAAAGTAATCGCCGGAGACATATTGTGAGCTGGCTTGGTGTGCCGCGCCCTTTCCGCTCACGGTCAACGGTCCACTACCCGCGAACTCCGCCATCCCGGAAAACAGACCCAGCTTTCGCACCTCTTCGAGAAACGGCTTCGATAGCGAGCAACCGTGCGGGTTGGCGTCTCCGAAGCTGGAGTTGCAGTCGCCATACGAGCTGGAGCTGTGAATTTTGGGGGATACCCGCGCGCTCCATTCAAACAGCATCAAATGCTGCGGGTCGCGCACCGGCAGCGACTTCAGCATGACCGCGTTGATGATGCTGAAAATCGCGGTGTTGGCGCCGATGCACAGCGCCAGCGTAAGCGCCGCCACGGCGGTAAAGCCGGGGCTCTTGGCTAGCACGCGCAAGCCGTAGAGCACGTCGTGGCGCAAGTCCGTGAACATCGAAAGTTTCCCGCGACTGCGCAAGTCGCGGTCTTCCGCCTTTTGCTGCCAGACCGTCATAGCCGATTCCCTCCCGCGGTGAGATTCCTCCAGCTCATTGGACAGCGCTGCCCAATCGCTTACATGCCGCCTGGCGGCTTCGCAGGCCTGTTCCTCGCTCGATCCCAGCCGCAACGCCTCGCTGTAGGCGTCTTCAAGTTGGTGGGCGACTTCTTCCACAATTTCCGCTTCGCGTTCGGGACGGAAACCCCGCAGGCGCAGGCTCTGCCTGACGTACGCGGACCAATCAGGCATGGCTAGGCCGCACGATGTGGTTGATGGTCGCCACAAATTCTTCCCAAGAGCTGCGTTGGGCCTTCAGGAATTTGCGGCCCGCAGGCGTCAATCGATAGCAGCGCCGGCGGCGCTCGCCGGGCTTTTCCATCCACCGGCCGGCGATCAACCCACGGTCCTCCAGGCGGAACAAGATGGGATACAGCGATCCGATGCGGAACCGGATCTGGCCTTTGGAGCGCTCCTCGATCAGTCTCCCGAGATCGTAACCGTGCCGCGGACGCGCCTCAAGCAACGTCAGCACCAGGAGCTCCGCACTGCCTTTGCGAAGATCGCGATTGAACATTCTACTTCTGTTCAGTATACTTCGCTGAAGTATATTGTCAAGACCCGCGGTACCTATGCCAACATGTGCTGGAAATGTTCCGCCGTGCACCGCCGGACGGCGCTTCACGCAGTTGCCTCGACCGGCTCACCAACGGGCTCACCAAGATCATCACGGAGGCGCGTAAACTCGCCACACCCTGAAAACGTGCAGAGATTGGCCGGTTAGTCCGACAATCCGGCCAGATCCCGCAGGGGGCCGTCATAGATTAAACTGGGTCAATCGCGATGCCCCTCTCAGCCGGCGAAAAACTCGGCCCGTATGAACTTCTTTCACCCCTTGCCGAAGGCGGAATGGGCGAAGTGAGGTGACCATCCCCAACAAAAGAATAGCTGTCCTGTCGCCCGTAGCGTGGCGGACACCTCCCCGGCAATACGGCGCGTGGGAGACGGTCGCCAGCAACATCACCGAAGGACTGGTCGCCCGTGGCTGGGACGTGACGTTGTTCGCCACCAGGGATTCCGTGACCCGCGCTCAACTGCATGCCGTGGTGGACCGGGGGTATGAAGAGGATCCCGCCATCGATCCCAAAGTAGCCGAATACCTTCACATCTCCGAAGCGTTTGAGCACGCTGCCGAGTTTGACCTCATCCACAGCCACTACGACTTCATGGCGCTGTGCTACACCCGGCTGGTGAAGACGCCGGTCCTCACTACCATCCACGGATTCTCGTCACCCAGAATCATGCCCGTCTATGAGAAATATTGTGACGGATATTTTGTCTCCATCAGCAACTCCGATCGCGCACCGGGGCTGAATTACCTGGCGACGGTCTATAACGGGATCGACCTCTCGTTGTACCCGCTTCAGGAGCGTGGCGGCGATCACCTGGTCTTCCTCGGCCGGATTCACCCTGACAAGGGTGTCCATCTGGCGATCGAGGTTGCTCGCCTGAGCGGGTTGCCGCTGCTCATCGCGGGCATTATCCAAGATCGGACATACTTCCGAGAGCAGGTGGAGCCCCACCTGGATCAAACGATCCGATACATCGGGCCAGTAGACGTGCCGGGCAAGAATGAGTTGTTCGCGCGTGCCCGAGTGCTGCTGCACCTGAACACCATCCCGGAGCGATTCGGACTTGTCCTGGCAGAAGCCAATGCCGCTGGCGTGCCCGTTATCGCCATGGACCTCGGCTCCTGCCGCGAGGTGATCGAAGACGGGCAAACGGGCTTCCTGGTCAACAGCGCCCACGAAGCCGTGCAGGCCCTGGAACGCCTTTCTGAAATCGATCGCAGCGTCTGCCGCCAACGAGTCCAGCAAAGCTTCTCTATCGAGACTATGGTGGAGGCGTACGAACGGGTTTACCGGACGATTTTTGAACTGGAAGCCATCTTGAAGAAAGGACGCGATCATGAAGCCTGACATAGTCAGACGATACGCTCACAACCCTATCCTCACCAAGGCCGAGATCCCCTACCCGGTGGAAACCGTTCACAACGCGGCGGTGGTGAAGCACGGGGACGAATATGTTATGCTTTTCCGCTCTCACCTGCGCACGGGACGGTCCATCATTGGTTTGGCACGCAGCCCCGACGGATTCCGGTTCACCGCCGATCCGGAGCCCTTTCTGACTCCCGCGCGGGACAGCCCTTTTGCGGCCTATGAAGAGTTCGGCGTCGAGGATCCACGCATAACCCGGTTGGAAGGAGAGTACCTCATCACCTACAGCGCTTACTCGCGAAACGGAGTCCGGATCGCTCTGGCGAAGACCAGGGACTTCAGTCGGGTGGAAAGGGTCTCGCTCATCACGGAAGCGGACTATCGGAATGTAGTGATCTTTCCCGAGAAGTTCGATGGGCTCTATGCCCGGCTTGACCGTCCCCATTCGGAAATCGCCCCTTGGTCCATCTGGATTTCCTATTCTCCGGATCTACGTTTTTGGGGCCAATCACAGCTCATCATGCGGCCTGAACAATATCACTGGGACGAAATGAAGATCGGTCCGGGCGCGCCGCCGATCAAAACGGACAAGGGATGGCTTTCCATCTATCACGGCGTTTTCCGGACTATGGACGGATCGGTCTATCGCTTGGGGGTTGCTCTTCACGATCTACTGGACCCAGCGAAGGTCGTCGGAGTGAGCGACTCGTGGATTTTGCAGCCGGAAGATCCCTGGGAAATCACAGGATATGTTCACAATGTCGTGTTCACCTGTGGCGCCGTTGCGGAGCCCGATGGAACCGTGAAAATCTATTGGGGCGGCGCAGACACCGTCATGTGTGTGGGCGAAGCGAATGTCTCCGAACTGGTCGCGTTATGCCTGGATTACGGCAGACCGGCAAAATGAACTCCAGGTTCGGGCGAGTCGTCCTGTGAGCCAGAGCTTACTCGGAAGTTATGCCGCAGATTCTGCCAGCGTTGACCGGGCGCGGCCCCTGGCGCGGAAGAAAGCCTCGTCATCTGGCGCACCCTGCGCCCGCGCGCCAGCAAGCCGACGGGCGGGTGTTCTTCGGCCCCAAGCCCACGTGCGCAGTTGCGGCGACGCTCCCTTCCTTGGCGTTACATTCAAAGAACTCGATGCGCGACCTGTATAGCTCACGCCGGCACTCGTGTGCCGGCCAGCAGTTGCTCCTCGGGCAGCTTGGCCAGGGTTTCCTCGCGGATGAGTGGCCCGGCATGGCGCCGCCCTCATGGGTACCCTTGCAGCGTTGCCGCTGGCTTGTGCGCGGGGTGGTTTGGCTTGAGCAGTTGCGCCATCAGGCGCGTGCTGGCCGGTTCCGAACTGAAGTATTCCGGCGGCCATCCACGCAGTCGGGCGCATCGGGAGTATAGGGCTGTTTTTCAGGGCGGGCCTGGGGGTGGCATAGTGGGGCATGGACGCATTCGCACATCGCCCGTCCGAGCAGGCCGCGGCGGCATCTCGCGCCGGTCTTGCCGCCGCCGGGCGCGCACCCTGCACGGTGTCGGCGGAATCGCCCTCAAGACACGCGGAATCCAGCGCACCGATATAGTCTGCTCCTGCGGAACGTGGATTTCCATCGCCCCGCGTACACCGCGTACCACGCAGCAGGCGCTCGAAGAGCATTTTGCGCGAGGGGATCGACCGGTAGACGTCGTCGCCGGGAGAAACCACGCACACGGACCTGCGCGTGGCGAGGATGTGGTATCCAAGATTGCTGTAACTGAATTTGTCGCCACGTGCTACGCAGGAAGCGCAGGTCTCGGCGAGCGAGTAAAGATCCTTTATCGCTCGATCTTGAAGCCGATTTTCACGGTGACCTGGAATTCCTGTACCTTGTCTTCCGCGATGCTGCCGCGCTGTTCGACGACCTCGAACCAATGCATGTGTCGGACGGTATGTGCCGCTTCGGCGACCGCAGCTCTTACGGCTTCGGCAAAACTGACGGGCGAGGTACCCACGACCTCGGTGACCTTGTATGTTCCAGGCATGGTGCGCTCCTTGAATTCATTGCCGGTCACATCATATCATGCGGCGCCCGGTTTGAGGTTTGGGGAGGGATGCGGTCTCCGGCTCGTTTAGCATGTGACGTGCGAGATGGCGTTCGTGTCGCGCGGGTGTTGTTTCAGTTCTTCGCCGGTATCTCCCCTTCGAGCGAGAGCGGCGTGTGGCCGAAGGCCTCGCGGAATTTCTTGGAGGGCTTCTTTTTGCGCTTGCGTTCGCCTTCTTGGCAGGCTTGGGATTGCGCGGCGCAACGCGCTAAACTCAGATGGAGAACGATTCTTTCGGCTAAGGAGAAAATATGAGCGATACAAGAGCGGGAGACCGAGCGGCATTATTCCTGCTGGGAGCCGCGGTCGGCGCGGCGGCGGCACTGCTGATGGCACCGGCGTCAGGCGTACGAACTCGCCGGAGATTAGTCCGCAAAGGAGAAGAAGTCGCGGATTACCTGATCGACGCGGGCAAGGAACTGGTAGAGAAATGCGAGGATCTTTACGAGCGCAGCGGGGAACTGGCGGAGGATGCGACGCGCGAGTTGTCCGGGAAGTATCGCGCGCTGCATGAGCACAGCAAGCAATTGTTGGACGAGACCGAAACGATCCTCCGCCGTGCAAAGAGCGCCGCCACGGGCCGGTGCGAGAGCGCGTCGGCTGGATAATATTTCGGGACTGGCA
>CABEEC010000225.1_pt1 | contig 10469 bp, 7 predicted proteins | sample 3423191 | NCBI WGS metagenome assembly CABEEC01 (sample SAMEA5534333, study PRJEB31848) | metagenome | biome: tundra; feature: field; material: soil | place: USA | collected 2013-05 | depth 0.15 m | reverse complement strand
CCACATCCCCGTCCAACTGGACGATGGCCGCCTGGAAGTCTTCACCGGATACCGCGTCCAGCATTCCATCGCGCGCGGCCCAGGCAAAGGCGGCATCCGCTTCGCCCCCGATGTCACCTGGACGAGGTGCGCGCCCTGGCCTCCTGGATGACGTGGAAGTGCGCCGTCGTCAACATCCCCTTCGGCGGCGCCAGGGGCGGCGTCATCTGCGATCCCAATCTGCTCTCTCTGAGCGAGCTGGAAAAACTCACTCGCCGCTACACTTCCGAGATCATGGAGTTCCTGGGCCCCGAGCGCGACGTGCCCGCACCCGACGTCAACACTAATGACAAAGTCATGGCGTGGATCATGGATACTTATTCGATGCATGCCCGCCACACGGTCACCGCCGTGGTCACCGGCAAGCCCATGGCACTGGGCGGCTCGCGCGGGCACGTCCGGGTATTGATGTGGGCGGCCGATCGTCGATTGTGCGATCCCCAACAGAAGACGCAGAAGACGGATTGCATTCGAACACCAACGGGTGTATATTTGCTGTCTGTTGCTGTCATCAGCGAGAAGACCCGTCCAGGAGGAGAAGCATGCGAATCTTGGTTCCAGTTCACCGCGTTTCGGCGCCACTGGCGCTCGCGGCCTTGTTTTTCGCAGGAATTGCGCAGGCGCAGGAGGCTCAACCGCCCCACGCCGGCCCGGCAACCACGTCAGGCTTGGTACCCCAGAGGATGGTTCCGCAGGGGAGCCCCTCGCTGCCGCTGCTTGGCAAGATGGTTGCCTTACCCGCGCGAGGCATCGACCGGTCATCGCTGGCTAGGGATGGTGCCGCAGGTACAACGCTGGCGAACTGGACAGGCAGCTTCGTAAGTCAAGGATCAACGTATCCGTACACCATGCTCGGGACTGATCCGTCGGCCGGTTCCGCCACTACCGCCATTTCGGCGGTTCTGATCCCGCTGAAAGTAGTGTTCTCCGACGGAACCGAACTAAATGCGGCCGCACCGGTCTTCGGCGATTCCCGGTCGGCCACGAAGTTAACCGTGCACTCGCCCATGTTCCAGCCGGCCGCGTTTACCCCAGGCGGTACCGACGTGGGTACCACTCAGTATATCGACGCATTCCAGCGTGCCAATTTTTGGAACTTCGTTAGCACAACGGCCCAGGATTATCACGTAAAGTTCAATATCGCCTCACTGGCGCCCGTCCAAACTCTGAATGTGCCCGCCTATTTCGGATACGCTGCCTTCGGCGGCCCGGGCAAGCCCATTGGCTATGTGAATTCCCAATGGTGGGACGATCAGCTAGCCGTGCTTCTTTTCCGGTTGAAAATCGGCACCGATACTCTCCCCATATTCCTCAACTACAACATCGTAGAGGAGGGCGGGATACTGGGATATCATAGCGCATTCGGTAACCCGGCACAAGTTTATATGTCGGCAGGGTTTTACGACCAAGGCATTCTGTCGTACGGCGGCGATATCCTCGTGCTCAGCCACGAGATGGGAGAGACAACCGACGATCCGTTCATCGACAATATCGTGCCATTTTGGTTCACGCCGACGGGCCTCGGCAGCGATCTGCTAGAAGTGGGTGATCCTGTCACGGACATCGGCATCGGGCCTATCCTTTTGAGCAACTATGTATATCATCCGGAAGATCTTGTATTTCTCTCCTGGTTCTCCTGCACAGTGCCGTCCACCTCGGTGAACGGTTGGTACACGTTCAGTAATTACTACGCTGGCCCGGCATGCAATGGGTTCTAACCTGGTTTCCAGAACTGCTAGAGAGGATTACGATGAAACATCTAAATCGAATCGCAACTGCGTTGGCCCTGACCGCTGCCGCGGTCGCCACCGGTTCGCTCACGTTGCAGGCGCAGGACGCGGGAACCGGGAATTACGTGGTCAGCGCGAACGATATCTACCGAGCACCCAACAGCGCTGGCGCTTTTAGGCTCGTCGGCTCATCCTTGTTGGCGGCTCCGACGCTACAAACAGGTGGATGGGGAATAGGCGGCACTTATTTCGGAACCAACGCGCAGGCTATCGCGACGGTGGGGTCGAATGTGTGCGTCTTTGTTTCCGACCCTGGCAGCGACGATATTGCAGCGTTTAATGCCGGTGGTTTCTCAAATCGTCAAAAAATAGGTAATTATTTCGATCCATCTGGTTCCGGCGCCTACCTGGGCACGACCCTTGTTACACGGGACTCGCTGCTGTTTGTAGGCTACACGGCAACCGTAAACATTGGCGTGTTTACGATTAATGCCGATTGCTCGCTCACGCTTGCCAACGCGGCAAGTCACACTCCGATTCCGGCGCCCGTAGACGGCCTGGCAGTGAGCCCTGATGGAACCACGCTCATTGCCACTTATGGCCAGTCGGAGCCCGGTGTCGGATCCTTTGCTATCTCGGGAACTACCCTGACTCCCAAAGGCCCCTACAACACCACCGTCGGCACAGCCGGAGTTGATATCACCAAAGATAGTAAGTACGCCATCATCGGCGAATACGGAGGCACGTTTCCGCAGATTGAGATTTTTCCCATAAATGCGGACAGCTCTCTGGGCGCCAGCGCTGCTTACTCGTTCCCTCAAGGAGGCTTCAACTCTAATAACGTGATGTTGAGCCCCGATGAGACCCGCCTGTACGTCACGAATAACTCTTCGTTCCAGGTGACCGCGTTAGCCTTTAATGAGCACGCGGGGGCCGGAAAGCAGCTCAGCTTCTTCTGCATCAGCAACCCCCTGCGAGCTCCCGCCGGCAACTTGCCGGCCTATATCAGTGGGATCGCCATGGCCGAGACCACCGGCAAAGGTGGTTACCTCTACGTGATCGAAGCGAGCTTCGGCCCGACCTTCGCGATTGAGTCAGCGGTGTCGCTTCTGCAGATCCCTGCCGACACGTGTCCAGCGGAGGTGAACGGTTCGCCCTTCCTGCTGCCGGCAGGCAGTTCGGCCACCACACCCAGCGCATACCCGTCGCGCCCGTTCTAGTCTCGCGCCATGAACAGCGCCGAGGCAGCTTGAATCGTCCAGTTGCACCGGATTATTCACATCTGGCCAGCGCAGCCCGCCTGCCGGACACCACAGGCTAAAGTCTGTGCTGAAGTCGCGAAAATATCGGCCTACGCGCATCCAACCCCCTCCGCCGCACAAATGGCATAATGAAACCGGAGGTCTCACTTTTGGCAAGCACCACGTTGTCGCTCGAACAGGAGAAGAACCCCTGGCTGGCCGCCGAAGCCCGCTTTGACGAAGCCGCGACCCGCCTCAACCTGGACGACGGTCTCCGCAAAGTGCTGCGCACCTCGGCCAAGGAAATCACCGTCCACATCCCCGTCCAACTGGACGATGGCCGCCTGGAAGTCTTCACCGGATACCGCGTCCAGCATTCCATCGCGCGCGGCCCAGGCAAAGGCGGCATCCGCTTCGCCCCCGATGTCACGCTGGACGAGGTGCGCGCCCTGGCCTCCTGGATGACGTGGAAATGCGCCGTCGTCAACATCCCCTTCGGCGGCGCCAAAGGCGGCGTCATCTGCGATCCCAATCTGCTCTCCCTCAGCGAACTGGAAAGGCTCACGCGCCGCTACACTTCCGAGATCATGGAATTCCTCGGCCCCGAGCGCGACGTTCCCGCGCCGGACGTCAACACCAATGACAAAGTCATGGCGTGGATCATGGATACTTATTCGATGCACGCCCGCCACACGGTCACCGCCGTGGTCACCGGCAAGCCCATGGCGCTGGGCGGCTCGCGCGGACGCCCGGAAGCCACCGGCCGCGGCTGCCTCATCGTTTCCCTCGAGGCCCTGAAGCGCTTCCAGAAACCGCGCACCGCCACCACCGTCGTCATTCAGGGATTTGGCAACGTCGGCGGCATGGCGGCCAAGCTGATGTCCCGCGAAGGTTTCAAAATCATTTGCATCATTGAATATGATGGCGCCGTGTACAACCCCAATGGCCTGGACACCCGCGCCCTCTTCGACCATCGCGAGGAGACCGGCTCCATACGCGACTTCGCCGGCGGCGAAAATATAGACCCCGCCGAAGCCCTGTTCCTGGAGTGCGACATCCTGCTGCCCGCCGCCACCGAGAACGTGATCACCTCGCAAAACGCGGACAAGCTGCGCTGCAGGATCCTCTGCGAAGGCGCCAACGGCCCCACCACTTCGGTGGCCGACCAGATCCTGGCCGACAAGAAGATCTTCGTCATTCCCGACATTCTGGCCAATGCCGGCGGCGTCACCGTTTCCTACTTCGAATGGGTCCAGGACCGCCAGGGCTTCTTCTGGAACGAGAAACTGGTGAATACGCGCCTCGAAGAAATCATGGTGGATAGCTTCGGTGCGGTCGTGGAATACGCCCTCAAACACGGCGTGAACAACCGCACCGCGGCCTACATGCTGGCGCTCGACCGGGTGGCCGAAGCCATCCGCCTGCGCGGCATTTATGCCTAGTGGGGCAGGCCCGTGGCCTGCGCGGGGCTCCCAGCCCCGCTCTTCACCATCACAATGAGTACCGACCCATCCACCCCGCTGATGCGGCAGTACAATGCCATCAAACAGCAGGTGCCCCACGCCCTCCTGTTCTTCCGCCTCGGCGATTTCTACGAGCTCTTCTTCGAAGACGCCATCCTCGCCGCGCGCGAGCTGGAGATCACCCTCACCTCCCGCAACAAGGAAAAAGGCGCGGCCATCCCCATGTGCGGCGTCCCCTATCACGCCGCGGAAGGCTACATCGCGCGCCTCATCCAGAAGGGCCACCGCGTCGCCATCTGCGACCAGATGGAGGACCCCGCCGTCGCCAAGAAGCTGGTCAAGCGGGAAATCACGCGCGTCGTCACGCCGGGCACCGCCACCGATTCGCTGGCCCTGCGCTCGCACGAAAACAACTACCTCGCCGCCGTCTCCCGCCTCGGCCATCGCGCCGGCGTGGCCCATGTGGATGTCTCCACCGGCGAGTTCCGCGTCACCGAAATGGATGCGTCCGAAGTCAACCCCGCCATCGAGCAGCTTGGCGCGCGCGAGGTGCTCTTCCCCGCCGATCTGCCGCTGCTCACGGGCGAAGATCAGGGGCCGCGCTATCTCCGCACCGAGATCGAAGACTGGATCTTCACCTTCGATTACGCCGACCGCACCCTGCGCGATCATTTCCGCCTACTCTCGCTCGATGGATGCGGCCTGGCCAACCGGCAAGCGGCCGTGTGCGCGGCCGGCGCCATCCTGCATTATCTGCGCGAAACGCAGCGCGCCGCCCTGGAGCACCTCGACCGCCCCACGTTCTACGACCGCACCGAAAGCATGCTGCTCGATGCGGTGACCGTGCGCAATCTCGAATTGGTCGAACCGCTGTTCGCCGGCGAGCGCACGGACGCCACGTTACTCAACGTCCTCGATCAAACGCAAACCGGCATGGGCGGCCGCCTGCTGCGGCAGCGCCTGCTGCGCCCCTCGCTCGACCGCGCGGAAATCGAAGGCCGCCTGGATGCCGCCGCCGAGCTGCTCCAGCAAACCATCCTGCGCGCGGAATTGCGCAAGCAACTGGGCGGCATTCTGGATATCGAGCGGCTGCTGGCCAAGATCACCATGGGGGTCGCAAACCCCCGCGACGTGCTGGCCCTGGGCCGCTCGCTCGAAAAGATCCCCACGCTGAAGGCCACCTTCGAAACGCAGCGCGCCGCCCGCCTGCGCGATCTGCACGACCGTCTCGACGAAGTGGCCGAAGCGCGCGACCGAATCTTGCAAGCCATCGCCGACGAGCCGCCCATCAACCTGGCGGACGGCGGAACCATCCGCGCGGGCTTCCACGCCGATCTCGACGAACTCCGCGACCTCAGCCGCAATGGCCGCCAGGTGATCGCGCAGATCGAGGCCCGCGAGCGCGCCCGCACCGGCATCCAGTCGCTGAAGGTCCGCTTCAACAACGTCTTCGGCTACTACATCGAAATCTCCAAGGCCAACCAGCACCTGGCCCCCGCCGACTACGAGCGCAAGCAGACCCTGGTCAACGCCGAGCGCTTCACTACTCCGGAATTGAAGGATTACGAGCGCAAAGTTCTGGACGCCGAGGACAAGATCCTCACGCTCGAAAAAGAACTGTTCGCCGACGTGCGCAAATTCGCTGCCGCGCACGCGCAACGCATTCGCGCCACCGCCGCGGCCGTCGCCGAAATCGACGTGACCGCTGCCCTGGCGCAAGTGGCCGCGGAGAACCGCTACGTGCGGCCCACCTTCTCCGATAACGGCGAGATGCGCATTCTGGCCGGCCGCCATCCCGTGATCGAGCGCCTCGAACAACAGGAGGCCGGGCGCTTCATCCCCAACGACCTCTACCTCAATTCCGATACCGACCTGATCGCCATCATCACCGGTCCCAACATGGGCGGCAAGTCCACTTACTTGCGGCAAGCCGCGCTGATCGCCATCCTGGCGCAAATGGGTTCGTTTGTTCCAGCCGATTCCGCCATCTTGCCGCTCACCGATCGCATCTTCACGCGCATTGGCGCTTCCGACAATCTGGCGCGCGGCCGCTCCACCTTCATGGTCGAAATGACCGAGACCGCCGTCATCCTGAACACCGCCACGCCGCGCAGCTTCATCGTGCTCGATGAGATCGGGCGCGGCACCGCCACCTACGATGGCCTGGCGCTGGCCTGGGCCGTGGTCGAGCACATCCACGCCCGCACGCGCGCCAAAACGCTCTTCGCCACGCACTACCACGAACTCACCGAACTGGCCGAGCAGCTTGATGGCATCCGCAACCTCAGCGTCTCCGTGAAGGAAGCCGGCGACCGCATCATCTTCCTGCGCAAAGTCGAGCCCGGCAAGGCCGACCGCAGCTACGGCATCGAAGTCGCGCGCCTCGCGGGACTGCCGCTGCGCGTCATCGAGCGCGCCTCCGAAGTGCTGCGGCTGCATGAGCGCACCGAGCATGTGGTCACCGAAGAGCTGTCCACGGCGCCCGCGCAGCCTGTGCAGATCCAGCTTTTCGAACCGCTCAACTACGGCATCGCCGAGCGCATCCGCAATCTGAAGATCGATGAGTTGCGGCCCGTGGAAGCGCTGCGCCTTCTGGCGGAATTGCAGGACGAATTGAGGCGCGCGTGCGTGTAGCCGGCGTCATGAGCGGCACCTCGCTCGACGGCATCGACGTGGCCATCATTCAGATTAACGGCAGCCGTGTCTCGACTATCGGCTTCCAATCCACGCCCTATTCCGAAGAAGTGCGCCGCGCCATCCTGGCCGTCTCGAATACGACGACCACCACGCGCGAAATCTCGCGGCTGAACTTTCAGTTGGGCGAGCTCTATGCGCGCGCCGTCCTGCGCGCCTGCCGCCGCTATGGTCCCGTAGCGCTCATCGGCTGTCACGGCCAGACCATCTATCACGAAGGCGGCGCCAGCACATTGCAAATCGGCGAGGCGGCGGTAATCGCGGAGCGCACCGGAGTGCCGGTAGTCTCCGATTTCCGCACGCGCGATATCGCCGCCGGTGGCCAGGGCGCGCCGCTCGTTCCCTTCGTCGACTGCCTGCTGTTCCGGCATCCGCGCCGCACGCGCATCGCGCTCAACATTGGTGGCATCGCCAATATCACGGTGATTCGCGCGGGCATCGCATTCGACACAGGCCCCGGCAACATGGTGATCGATGCGCTCGCACGCGAGCATACCCGCGGCCGCCAGAGCTTCGACCGCGGTGGCCGCATCGCCGCGCAAGGCAATCTGAATCGGCCGCTGCTCGACGATTTGCTGACCGATCCGTATTACCGCAAGAAGCCGCCCAAGAGCGCCGGCCGCGAACAATACGGCGCGGAATTCGTGGCGCGCTTGAAGCAGACCGGCCTGCCGCTCCCCGACCTGATCGCCACCGCCACCGTGCTCACCGCCGCTTCCATCGCGATGGCGGCCGCCCCCTTCGCGCCCGCCGAGCTGATCGTCTCTGGAGGCGGCGCGCACAATCCGCAAATCCTGTCGCACCTGGCGGCTTTCCTGCCTGGAGTGGCGCTGGCCACCTCGGCGGATTACGGCATCGACGTGGATGCCAAGGAAGCGATAGCCTTTGCCATCCTGGCGTACCAGACGTGGCGCCGCAAACCATCCAACCTGCCCTCGGCCACCGGCGCACGCCGGCCGGTGATACTCGGCAAACTGACGCTCTAATCCTATCGGCTATTTATCTCAGGACAATCCGCCGATAAAACAGGTGGAGCGATACAATGAGTCTGGGCTCCCTGGCTCGTTGCGATTCACATTCGTGCGATTCTTCTCGGTGTTCTTACCGCTCGGCTTGCTGTTTGCCGGCCTTGCGGCCTCTACCGGCCCTGAGTCGGGCGGTGGTCTAACAGTCTTGACGCATGCGCGAGACATCCGGAACCTCTCGCCCGAGGAGGCGAAACGCTCCTATCCAGTGCATCTGCGCGCGATCGTCACCTTCGTGGACACTGGTCCCGGCGAGCTGTTCGTGCAGGACGAAACCGCGGGCATCTTTGTATTCGTGCATGAATCGGTGAGCGACGCACCGCTCGCTACCGGGCAATTCGTGGACCTCACGGGGATCACAACGCCCGCCGACTTCTCGCCTTGTATTACCAAAGCGCATATCAAAGTTTTGGGGGTTGCCCCCCTGCCGGAGCCGAAGCGGCTGCCGTTCGAGGAGCTGGTGGGCGGCAAAGAAGATGGCCAGTGGTTTGAACTGGAAGGTGTAGTGCGGTCCGGGCAGACGAAGGGCGGCCGCCTGTTGCTCAACGTCGCTGCCGTGGGCGGCAACTTTGTGGCGGTAACACCCGGATTTCCCGAGGATTGGAGCCAGAAATGGGTGGATGCCAGGGTGGTGATGCGGGGCAACCTGGCCCCCATCTTCAACGAGCGCCGCCAGTCGGCGGGTGTCCGCATGTTCGTGCCTGGTTCCGATTTCGTTCACATCAAAGAGGCTGCGCCGCCGGATGTCTTCCGTTTGCCGGAGGCCCCAGCCGTTTCCGTGGGCCGGTTCCACCCGTTGGAGCAACTGCCGAGGCGCATTCGCGTGCGTGCGACGGTAGTCGGGCTGGACCCCGGCATGGCTATGTACGTAGCCGATGCCACCGCAAACCTCGAAATACAGTCAAATCCCGGTTGCGGGGCGCTTCCCGGAGACTTGGTGGACGTGGTGGGATTCCCAGGGGTGATCGAGGGACGGCTGGGTCTCCAGGATTCGCTTTGCCGAAAGGTTGGGCGTGGCTCGCCAATTCCCGTCGTAGCGATACAAGCGAAGGAGGTGATTCCGGCGCAGGCGCGCACCGACCCCTCCGGCTATGGTTTTGCCGCCGGTACCCGTTACGACGGCAGATTGGTTCGGCTGGAAGGCGCTCTGCTCGAAACTTCTTCCAATCCGGAAGCTGAAACGTTGTTGCTCAAATCGGCCGGACAAGACTTCACCGCGACGCTCCCCGCTATCGGCAAGCGGAAACTTCCGCAATTGGAGCCCGGCAGCCGTCTGCAATTGACGGGAATTTGCCTGGTCACCTACGATCCCTATCACCGGGCCCAATTCTTCCGCATCCTCCTGCGCAGTCCGGACGACGTCGTCATTCTAGCGCGGCCTTCCTGGTGGACCCTGAAGCATTCGATCTGGACGTTGTGCCTGCTGGCTCTAGTCTGCCTCGCTGCCTCCGCCTGGATTTCCTTCCTGCGCCACCAGGTAGCCATGCAAACACGGCAACTGCGTCTGGCAAATGAGCGCTTGATGGAACTGTCCACCCGGGATCCGCTGACACAGGCTTTCAATCGCCGCCAGTTCGACAAAATCCTCGAATCCGAATTGCGTCGAACCGGGCGATCCGGACGGCCTCTTTCCCTGGTCATGGTCGATATCGATCATTTCAAATCCCTGAATGACATATACGGCCACCAGAAAGGAGATGACTGTCTGATCCAGGTCGTACGCGCTTTAGAGACATCGATTCACCGCAGCGCCGATCTGGTCGCGCGCTACGGCGGCGAAGAGTTCGCCATAATTCTGCCCGAGACGGATCGGGAGGGTGCGCTGCAGATCGCCGAATCGATGCGGGCTGCCGTCGCGTCGCTGGCAATCCCCCACCCGGGTAGTCCGATTGATCGCGTTGTTACGATCAGCGCGGGTGTTACTACGTCTTGGCCATCGGTGGGAGCATCCGCGGTGCGCATCATCGAGACCGCCGATCATGCCCTTTATGAAGCCAAACGCCTGGGCCGGAATCGCGTCATTCACACGGAAACTTGTGTGCAGACCGAGGACCAGCCGGCGCCAGCACCCGACGCACACTTCGCTGAAGAGCGCTCGCGGACCGAGCCTGTAACGTCCACACGAGATCTGGCGTCATAAACCTCGAAGGGAGCCTTGATTATGGCCAAGCGGTTCCTCGTTTTTGCTTTTGTTTCGCTGATCGCGGGGGCGATACCAGTTCAGCCACAGACCCTCCGGTAACGCCCACTCGATGGGTACGCTCGAGAACGGTATCT
>CABEEC010000220.1_pt1 | contig 10522 bp, 6 predicted proteins | sample 3423191 | NCBI WGS metagenome assembly CABEEC01 (sample SAMEA5534333, study PRJEB31848) | metagenome | biome: tundra; feature: field; material: soil | place: USA | collected 2013-05 | depth 0.15 m | reverse complement strand
GATCAGCCCGTGGTGATGACGCTACGCGGTTCCCTCCGATGGAAGGAAGATATCCAGCGGTGGAGGTTTTCCACTCAATAACTGGTCGCGCACGCCCCGAAAGCTGGGCGCGGATTTCAGGTGAGAGCTGGCGGGAGCGGGCCGTTGCGGAAACCTGTCGCCCTGCCCGAGCGTAACGCAATACATTTTCGCAACGCTCAAACCCCAGCAAATCGAGAGGCTGCCGGTTCGTCGCGAAACCGAACGTTTCCGCTACGCCACGGGAAGAGTTTTGCCGGCCATCGGGAGTTCTTTCCGAGTGGCCGACGATCCAGACGGAACTAGCGAGTGCGCCGTTCACTTGTGCGGCTAGTTCCAGTGTTTCTTTGGGTAGGCACGGCATGTCCGGAACGTGCCGTGGAAATTGAGGCCGCTACTGCCGGCGTGCTCGATCCCTGAGGCGTTTGGCCTGGGTGATGGAAATGTCCAATTTCTCGCCCATCTCCCTCAGCGTGATGTTGGATCGAAGGATTTTGAGCGGCCTGGGCTTGCGCCACCAACCCGGATCGCGAGCGCGCTTGCCGAGTAGTTTCCTGCGCGTGTCGAACACCACCTGAATATCGACTTCGTGCCGAATGGCAAACTCACGCGCGCTCAGCGCTTCCAGGTCTTCGATACGCTCCTTCCAAAACTCGGAAATGTCATCGAGATTGTGGAAGCCCAAGTGCCGTCGCACTCGTTTGAGTGTTGTTCGCCCGGCCGGCAAGTCGAATAGCACGCCGTCGCGCTTTGTCCGGTTGGCTTCCCAGAAGTCTATGAGGGGTTGAGTTGCGATCAGACGCGGAAGACCACCCCTGTAGCTTCCCAGACGGGGATCCGGCGAACCGAAAAGCAAATCGAAGCCGTGCTTGGTGTCGCGTATGTCGCGCACATCCCAAAGACCGCCCTCGACATCCCGAACGTGGCCGAGGATGGCAGCCTTGCGTGTCATCGTATTTCCAGTTTCGCAGATCCGACAGTCGATTTGGAGGGATCTTGGCGCTATGATAATCTTCATGGGGCGCTCATGAGCATGACGGAGCTGTCGTCGATATCGTGTCCGACCTTTATTGTTTCCGCGATCGCAACGAGGTATCGGCTTATCTCGCGCTACATCGTGAAATCCTTCCGGCTTTGGTCGAGGCCCATAGTCATATCCAGGCTCAGTTTGGTAGTGGCACGCCCGTAGTTCTAAGCGTCATCTCGGAGCCGGCAAATCGCCAGAGCGCCGAGCTGTTTGCACTGATTTCAACCTCTCTTCCGGTTGGGCAAGCGCTGGCAGCCATGCGCAGGTTGGACGAGGAATGGTGGCTCGATGTGCCGGAGCACCAAACCGGAGCCTTGAACTTCGATATTGAGTTCGTGTGATTTCAATGTTCGACTGGAACGAATACCTCATTCTTGCGCGGGAGTTGCGTCTCAAGCAGAGTGAGGCAGCTCTCCGCTCTTCCATCGGCCGGGCGTATTATGCAGCGTTTTGCACGGCGCTCTACAGACTTCACCCGAGTGGATCCGAGGTATTCTCGCGCGATTCGCATGCGTCGCTCTGGCAAGAGTACCGGCGTCAAGGCAGGGCGTTCAGCCATATTGGCGTGAACATGCCATGGCCTGCGGCCACAACTGGGTATGAAAAAACGACGCGCTAGCGGCTGGCGGCCTGAGAGGCCGCCGCAGGCCACGGGCCTGCCCCACAACCATGCAGGCCGAATCGAGTCAGCATTTCGCGTCGCCCAAGACTGGTGACGCCTAAGACCCTGCTGTCGAGATCCTGGACCACCCATTTCCTTTTCAACGCGACTTTCAGAAGGGCTGCCCCCAGCGCCCCGCCGACGTGCGGCCGCCGCTCACTCCAATCCAGGCAGGCGTATGCAAACCGGCGGCGCAGCGTCCGGGTTGCATCCAGGTCGATGCCCAGCGCCTCAAACGCCTTCGCGCCACTCAGGGTTAGGTGGTACGCATCGCCGCTGCCCGGCGAACCGGCTGACAGCCAGCCAAGGGCCTGGAAGCGATCATGGAGTGCCACGCCCAGTGTGCCCGCCATGTGATCGTAGCAAGTTCGCGCGGCACGCAGCCGGCTTGGCGTGTTTGGCGCAAACTTATCGCGCGAGCCGCCCGCCAGAACGCTCAGCCCTTCAAGCGCACTCGCCACGTTGGGCCCTTCCAGGCTGTAATAACGATGCTTCCCCTGAATGAGCACCTTGACCAGGCGCTCTGTCTTCAGTCGATTCAGGTGTACGCTCGCGGTTGACGGACTCACGTCAGCCACCATAGCCAGTTCGGTGCTGGTTCGTGCGTGGCCATCCAGCAGGCAATAAAGCATGCGAGCTCGGGCCGGCTCGCCGATGGCCGCCGCAATCCTGGAGACCGCTACGTCAACGTATTCTTCGACATTCACACTTTGATTGTAGACGAAGTGTTCCTGTCCCAAAGCTGGCATACTGCCGAATATGCATCCGGCAGAGCGCTCAACCGGGGAGCTAGGCCGCCGCGAAGCCATGGAGGTCGTCCTGGCGATTGGTGCGGCGCTAACGGTTGGCTGTGGCGATTCACCGGCCGAACCGGCCGCTAGGAGAATACCAATGACAGTGACCTGCGTCATCCGCTACGAGATCGATCCGTTCCAGCGGGACGTGTTCAAGAAGTACGCCGAGAATTGGGGCCGCATTATTCCGCGATGCGGCGGCCACCTGGTCGGCTATTTTCTTCCGCATGAAGGCACCAACAATGTGGCTTGGGGTTTGATTGCTTTCGACAGCCTCGCCTCTTATGAGACCTACCGGGCACGCTTGCGGTCCGACCCGGAAGCGCGCGAGAATTTCACCATGGCACAGAGCAAGCGTCTGATCCTCCGCGAAGAGAGAAACTTCGTTGAAGTAGTCGATGGAACGTTCGGCCTGCCCTCGACGCCCGCGGGGCCAGCGTGATCGCCATGTTGACGCAAGCTGAAAAGGGACGGACCTTTCGCGCGCTCCATGCGCGTTCTGGTGCGTTCATCATTCCCAATCCGTGGGATGCCGGTACGGCGCGGCTGCTGGCGCACCTGGGCTTTGAAGCGCTGGCCACCACCAGCGCCGGCTATGCTTTCTCCGCCGGGCAGCCGGACAACACGATGGACCGTCGCCAAGCGCTCGAGCACGTGTCCATGATCTCGTCCGCCACCGGCCTGCCTGTCAGCGCCGATCTTGAGAATGGCTTTGGAGACGATCCTGAGACCGTCGCGGAAACCATCCGGCTGGCGGCGGCCGCCGGAGCTGTGGGCGGGTCTATCGAAGACATGTCCCGGCAGCCAGGCCATCCCATCTATGAGCGCGCGCATGCGGTCGAGCGAGTCCGCGCGGCGGCCGATGCAGTGCGCGCTCTTCCCTTTCCATTCACTCTCACGGCGCGCGCCGAGAACTATCTGGCGGGCCAGCCTGACCTCAGAGACACGATCGAGCGGTTGCAGGCGTATCAGATGGCTGGCGCCGATGTGCTCTACGCGCCGGGCCTTACCAGTAAGGACGATATTGCCGCCGTAGTCACCTCCGTAGATCGTCCGGTGAACGTCGTGATGGGACTCGAAGCGGGGACGTTGCGCGATATGCGGCATGGAGATATTCGTGCCGGCTGGAACACCCTTCCCTTCTTGTGGCGACCGCGATCACGCGCCGAGATGGATTCTCTGTGCGGAGCAATGCCTAACCGCTACTTCAATCCGCCGCTGAAGTCCGTGCTCCGAGTTGTCCGAAGGATGATTCCGGCAAGCTCTGAAATCCCGCAACACTCGCCAAATCCCCTCCAAAGGCCATCCGAGTCGTTCCAAGGCGGTGCCGTCGGAAGGCGGAACTCGTCGACAGCTTGAAGAATATCTCGCTGGCTGACTGGGGATGGTTTGCGATCGCCCCAGACGATTCCCTGATCACCGCCCGGCAGCACCGGAACCGGCGAGATTTACGCCCTCGACTGGGAATTACCCTGACACGGCTAGCACCGGTCGCGGGGATCGTACCGAATACCGGCAAGCCAGCGCGGTCTCCCTGCCGTTGGACATCGCGACATTCGGCCTTATATGCTACATGTCGGGATGAACTTCTTCGCGAACCGATCTCTTGCGCCCTCAGGGAACGTATCGCCAGGAACAGGCCCTGTTTTCCCCTGTTGTTTTTGCTCACGAGTTTGAGCAGTAAGGCCCGTGGAATGTATGTGTTATCGCTAATCGGGCGGTGAATTCTCCCTGTTTTGTTTCTGTTTTACAGAATGCGTCGCACTTCATCAGGGCGATCCCTAAAACACGATCTTCGCCGAGATCTGCAGCTCGCGCGGCGTATCCCGCCCGGTGGCATAGTTGCTGATCGTCGTCGTGATTACGCCGAAGTTAGATTGTGAGATGTCGGCGTTAGGCGCGCCGTATTGTGCACGGTTCAGGACGTTGAACAAATCGCCACGCAGCCGGAAGCTGACGCCTTCGGTGATCGGGATGAATTTGGAGACGCCCAGATCAAGCTGCGCGATGCCAGGTGCCCGGAAAGCATTGCGCCCGAGATTCCCAAATGTACCGCTGGCCGGTGTGGCGAATGCCGCACGGTTAATCCATTGATCCGGAGTCGAGCCTCCGGCCGGAGTCAGGGAGACGCCCGGGACGTAATCGGGACGCTCGGAGCCGCTGACCGCGTACAGACCCGGCACGGACGCGTTGGTCCGGTCCACCGTGATATTCACTGGCAAGCCGGTTTGAGCGGTGCCGATCGCGCTGACTTCCCAATTACCCAGCAGCGTTCGGACGAGTCCTGGCGAACTGAGGAACCGCTTCCCGGCGCCAAAAGGCAGCGCGTAGACGGTGGAGACGTTGAAGAGCTGACGCACATCGAAATCGCTGCTCGCTTTATCGCAGGAGCGGCAGAACGAGTTCTGTGGAGTATCCGAATCCCCGCCGCCGATACTGCCGTCGTTGATGGAATGCGACCACATGTAGTTCGAAGAAAGCAGGAAGCCGTTCCGGAAGGCACGCCGCAGGTTCAATTGCATTGCCTCAAAAGTGCTGTTGCCAACATCGCCGCGCCACGAGACCACCCCAAAGGCCGGATATGGCGCCGTGTTCGACGGCGGAACGGCGAGGTTCGTATAGGTGGTGGTGAGAATGTCGGTTCCCTTGTTGCCGAGGTAGCTCAGCGTGGCGACAAATTTCATGGGCAGCGACTGCTCGACCGACACCGTCCAGGCCGCAACATAGTTGTCCTTTCGATTCCGATCCAGGTCCCGGGGCGAAACCACTCCCAGGCCTCCGTTCATGGCATAGGTGAGGAACGGGTCCAAAGGGTAGGACAAGTTGGGGAACGCGGTGCTCTTGAACGAGTAACGGTCGACGGTGTTGGAGATCGGCAGGTTCTGATCGTCGAGTTGACCATCGGTGTGGTAGATCCCTGCGCCCACCCTGACGACCGTACCCCGGCGCGACCAGGCAACGCCGATGCGGGGGTCAACGTCGTTGTAACGTGGGTTGAAGAACGAATAGGTCCGCGGACAGAAACCGCCGCAAGTCGCAAAATCGAAGGGCACTGCATCGTTGTTAATGGCGTGCAGCGCGTTAAACACGTTATAGCGAACGCCCGCATTGATGGTCAAATTGGGGAGCACCTTCCACTCGTCTTCGGCATAGGCCCAGTACTCGGTCTTACGCTGTCTTACCAGGGGAAGCAGCGCCGTGTAGGAGGCGGTGCCGGCCGCGTTGTTCAAGAAGTTCGCTGTCGATGTGTAGGTCAGGCTTCCGCTGCTGGACGTACCTTGGTTCAGAAAAACCGGCTTGATCTCGACGCCGAATTTCAGCATGTGATTCCCTTTTGACCACGATATGTCATCCAGGAAGCTGATGCTCTTCGAGGGATAGTCGGAAGTAGTTATTCCCGACAGAGAGCTGAAGCCGGAGACGCTGAAGGTATACGGCAATGGGGACAGCGTAGCGGTGTGATACAAATCCTGGTCGATTCCGAATTTGAATTCGTTCACCACCCTCGGTGAAAACACATGCAGCAACTCGAAAACACCGTTGTTGAACTTCGTATCATACAGCGTTTTGGCGATGAGCTGGCCGCTCGGGGTGGTTTCGACGGCCTCGTCGGCATTGAAGCGGACGAACGAAGTCGTTCTGTCGGAATAGTGATAATCGAGCCGGATCATGCCCGAGTCTTCATTGTCGACTTGGCGTCCGGGCGCGCGGTAGTTCCATACATTGGGATTGGAAGCCGGCGATGTCCCGGCGGGATAGGCCTGAACGACCGGCAGCAGGGCGGGAGACGTAGTACCGATCTGAGCGACGAAGCTGGGGCTGGGTACAAGACCGATCTGCGTTCCATCCAGGCGCTGGCGCAGCCCCTCGTAGGCCGCATAGAAGAACAGTTTGTCGCGGAGGATGGGACCACCCAAGGCTCCTCCAAACTGATTCAACAGGAATGGATTCGGTGAAGCCCCATTGAACGGTGTGCGCGCTTCTATGGCATCGTTCCGGAAGTAATCGAAAGCGTCACCATGGAAACTATTTGTGCCGGAGGGCGATACAACGGCAACCTGACCGCCGGATGTGCCACCTTCGACATCCGCTCCGAACGTCTGGTCCTTAACATCGAACTGGTCGATCGCTTCCAGGGGAATCGTGAGCCGGACATATTCGCGCTGCATCTGGTTGTACACCGCAGTCGCATCCACGCCGTCCAGGGTTAGATTGTTGTCGTCAAGGCCGTGGCCCACGAAACGAATGGTCCGCTGATCGCCCGCGCCGGTATCCACCGCGCCAGGAACGAGCGAGGTGAGCGTCGACCAGTTGCGACCGTTGATCGGCAGTTCCTCGACCTGCTGCTGTTCAATCGGCGCACCGACTGTGGCGTCAACTCGGTCTAACTGGAACATGGCTTCCGTCACGTTCACTTGGTCGGTCCGCGCTGCCAGACCTAGCGTCACATCAAGCGTACGAGTGTGACCGACCTCCAGGGTCACGTTCTGGAGGCGAAGGGTGGCGAATCCCTCTTTGTCGATCTCGATCAAATGAGTTCCCACACCGAGATCGGCCAGCGCATAAGTGCCCTGCATGCCTGTCTCGACCTCTCGCTTGAGGCCAGTCGCAATGCTGATCGTTTTCACTCTGGCGGATGGGACAGGTCTGCCCTGTTGATCGGTTACAGAGCCAGTAAGAGATGTTCGAGCTACCTGTGCATAGGAATCCAAGCATAGGAGGAATGGCAACAGATAATAAGGTCGCATCAGAGACGTCGCTCCAACTCCTGATGTTAGCGACCAAATGTGAGAATGCCATGACGGGACCATTTAAATTCAGCGTCAGCCTGATAATCCTACACCTATTTTCGGGGGTTGTCGATCTGATTAGAAGCCATTGGGACTTTTGCGTACAATCCGCGAGAAAAAGTTCAGCCCATGTAACGGAAATCTCACCCGATCATCATCAAGCCGTCACAGGTCGTCTGTTAGGTTGGTGATGGAAAAACTCCAAGGAGGAGAACGGTACATGTCCCGAAAAACGTCTCGAGATAATTCTCGGATCAACCGTCTGCGTCCGCTCGCCAGCCTGCTGGCGGCGGGGCTGAGCCTTCCGGCGCTCGCCGCTGCTCAGTCCGTTCCGTACCCGACCTACGAAACCGGCCCGCAGCCGAACGGCTCGTGGGTCGTCAGCTCCGGCCAGGTCATCACGCCAGCCGGCAAACAAGTCAACCTCGGCAACCAGGTCCGCGCGAAGGCCATCGCGCTGAACCCCAATGTCCGCAGTCACACCGCCGCCGTCCTCACCTTAGGCGCGTCGGAGGCCGTCGAGGTGTTCGACACCCGCACCGGCGCTGTCCTGCAGGACTACATCGCGTTCGGACTGGATCCGAGCGGCAGCTATGGCGGCATCGCCTATTCGGCGGACGGCAAGTACCTGGTGTTCAGCCAGGACAGTAGCAATGTCACCATCGCCAAGGTCTCTGAAGAAGGCTTGCTGACAGACGACGCCCAAGTCAGCGTGCCGCCGGACAATTCCTTCATCACCTGCTTTCCGAACAGCCCTCCGGCCGCTTATGCCACACCCTGCGGCACGTTCTGGTCCCCCGGGACTTCTTATCCCGGCGGCATCACGCTCTCAAACGATGGTAAGAGCGCCTACGTCCTGCTGAACCAGAACGATACGCTCGCCAAGATCGACCTGACCGCGACGCCGCCGACGCAGGGTGAGCAGATCCGCGTCGGCAACGCGCCGCACAGCATCGTGATCGGCAGCAGCAACGGCAAGACCGCCTACGTCAGCAACGAGGGTGGCCGGGCCGCTACGGAGGCAGACTTCCAGATCAACTCCGCCGGCACTGAAATCGTCGCCGACCCGGTGGTTGGCGCCGCGATCACCGGTACCGTCTCTGTGGTTGATCTGGCCTCGATGACGGTCACCGCTACCATCTCGACCGGTCTGCACCCGACCGGGATGGCGTTCTACGGACGGTACCTGTTGGTCGCCAATACCTATAGCGACACCATCTCGGTTATCGACACGGCCACCAACAAGGTGGCGGGGACGATCAACCTTGGGCTGCCGATCGGAGTGCCCGGCGAAGGCCAACCGGCCTATGGCGCCGCGCCGAACTCGATCGCCGTCGATGCCACGAGAGGCGTTGCCTACGTCGCGCTTTACAATGCCAACGCGATCGGGGTGATCACCCTCAGCGCCGGCGCGAAGAATCGCGTCATGGGCATGATCCCGGTAGCCTATGCGCCGGCCTCGGTCGTGCTGGACGCGGCCGATAACGTGCTCCTCGTTGCCAATGACAAGGGCATCGGCACGCGTTATTCGTTCGAGACCGACTACGGCGTCACCGGCTACAATACCCACCAGGACAATGGCACCGTCAGCATCGTCCCCGTGCCGAATAGCGTCACCTTGCAGGCGATGACGAAGCAGGTTTTCGAGAACAACCACTGGGATCTGACGCAAAATATCGAGTCTGCCGCCGGTGGCAACCCGAAGGCCAAGCCGGTCACAATCCCGGACAAGATCGGCGATCCGTCGCTGATCAAGCACGTGTTCCTGATCATCCGTGAAAACCGCACCTATGATCAGATCCTGGGCGACGTGGCCGCCGGCAATGGCTCCCCCTCGTTGGCGGTGTTCGGCGGCAAGGACACGCCGAACGCGCACGCGCTGGTGCAGCGCTTCCCTCTCTTCGACAATTTCTACGACCCGAGCCGCCAGTCGGCTGACGGTCACCAGTGGATCACCGAGGGCTTGGCGCCCTACGCCGACGACATCCAGTCGCCTGACTGGGACCGCAGCTATCCAGGCGGGAACGCCGGGGATGCACTTGCCTATCAGAGCAAGGGCTTCCTGTTCTCGGAAGCGACGGCCGCCGGTCTGCCGGTGAAGTTCTACGGCGAATACGTCGAGAACGATACGTTCCTACAGCCGAACGGGTCGACCAGCGAGCCGAGCTGGAGCGAGTTTTACGCCGACGCGCAGAACTTCGAGGCTGGGCTCGAGACGACGCTGTACTATCAGAACACGGTCCAGGCACAGTCCTCTCTCCCGGCCGTGTATCAGCACCTCGTCAAGAACTTCCCGCAGTTCGACTTGGGCATCCCCGATCAGTTCCGCGTCGATCTGTGGGTGCAGGACTTCCATAATGACGTCGCGGCCGGTACGGTGCCCGCGTTGAGCCTCCTGTGGATAATGTGCGACCACACAGGCGGCCCGCCGACCCCGGACGCCGAACAGGCCGATAACGACTTGGCCGTTGGGCGCATTATCGACTACATCAGCCACAGCAAGGTGTGGTCCACGTCGGCAATCTTCATCGAGGAAGACGACGCGCAGAACGGCGTCGACCACGTCGACGGTCATCGCAGCCCAGGCTATATCGTCAGCCCATACGCCGTGCAGAACGGACCCACCCAACACACCTACTACACGCAGGTCAACATGACTCGGACGATCGAGCAAATCCTCGGTCTGCCGCCCATGAACCAGTTCGACCTCGTGGCGTCGCCGATGAGGACGGCTTTCGTCGCGGGCGTGCCGCCCAAGGCCAACTTCAAGCCGTGGACGCACGTGCCGAACCAAGTCCCGCTGGACCAGGGCGTTACAGCGAGGGCAGCCCACACAACGAGCGGCGATGCGGTCGAGGCCCTGAGGAGGGCTTGGCTCCAGAAGAAGGCGCAGATCTTCGCCGGCAAACTGACAAAGCCCGACGCCGAAGACCCGGACACCGTCAACCATCTGAACTGGTACATGTCCACCGGGTTTAAGCGGCCCTATCCCGGCGAGAGCACGGTTCGCCCCCCGAGCGACTTCAACAACTCGGCACCCACCACCGCTGACCCGGACGACAACTAAAGCACGTTTCCGGCTGCAACGGCCCTCTCCTCGATGGACCGGGGAGAGGGTTTTTTTACGCCTCAAACGCTAAGCCCCCACCCAACCTGAACCCGCTTGATCCCAGATGAGCCCAGATGACCCAGTTCGGTTAGAAATCCGTAATACCGTAATGATTAGGTAAGT
>CABEEC010000218.1_pt1 | contig 10527 bp, 11 predicted proteins | sample 3423191 | NCBI WGS metagenome assembly CABEEC01 (sample SAMEA5534333, study PRJEB31848) | metagenome | biome: tundra; feature: field; material: soil | place: USA | collected 2013-05 | depth 0.15 m | reverse complement strand
GGCCCGGACGGCCCTTCGCGCTTGATGCCGTCCTTCAAATCCGTCTCCCAGATCAGCGCGAGGCGATCGGCGCCAGGATACGGCAATGGACGCAGCACCACCGAATTGACCACGCTGAAGATAGCAGTGTTCGCTCCGATGCCCAGCGCCAGCACCAGCAAGGCCACGATGCTGAAGCCGGGCATCTTGCGCAAGGTGCGCAGGGAGTACCGCAAATCCTTTAGGAGACTGAGCATTTGCTTGTTCGTGAAGCAAGTGAAGGGCCGTTCGAGGGACTGGGCAAGTGACTGGAACTACTGACTGACGCGGGGATCGTGCGTGGCGTAGGTGTCCGTTTGTGGGAATCGCTCGTTGGGTTCCGCGCGTGTTCCGTCTCCTTGGTGAGGTTGAAGAAAACTCCCGCTGTCGGTTCCGCGTGACCGGGCCTGCCAGCAGGCTGACAACGGCGTCCGCATCGGTCCAGGAGCCGCCTCTGGGGGCCACCGACGCACGGGCGCCCTTTTCTTGGGACGAATCGTGTTAATTCGCGTGACGACGCATAGATGCGTGACGACGCATAGATGTATGATGCTTGTAGAATGGGTCGCTCCCGCACATCGACGTGCTCAGGGCGGTACTCTAATACGCCGCCGGATACAGCCTTTTAAGGTACTTTAAGGTACGCTTGTGAAACGACATACGCAGTTGGGGGTTGAGGATGATTTCTTCAATACGCCCCGTGATTCATCACGAGTCAAGCGTCAGATCGTCATTGAGTACTTCGACTACTACATGAAAGTAATGGCCCGGGACGGCAAAACCGCGGGCTACGTCGATCTCTTCGCCGGTCCCGGGGTATACGATAGCGGTGAAGAATCCATACCCATTCTCATATGCAAACAAGTAGCCGCGGACGCGCGCCTCCGGGCGTTTGTGAAGCTCTGGTTCAACGAAGGCGCCCCCAAGAACTATGAGAAGCTGCAAGCCAACATCGCCGCCGTACCAGGCATCACTACGCTGGCCCACAGGCCAAGAATCACGTCTTCCCTTATTTCTGAAGAGTTCTCGCCGAAGCTCTCCGGCATGCGTACGCCAAGTTTCATTTTTGCAGATCCGTGCGGCTATAAGGGCCTATCGCTCCACTTGATCGCGTCTGCCCTGAAATCTTTCGGCAATGATTGTGTCTTCCTATTCAACTACAACCGCGTGAACATGAAACTCGGCTACGAGGTGATGAACGATTCTGTTAACGCTTTCTTCGAAGCAGCCCGAGCGGAGCGCATCCGCGCAGCAGTCCGTTCGGTACGCAACGCTCAGGAGCGGGAACAAATCATCTTGGGCGCCGTGGAGGACGCCTTGAAGGAGGTCAGGGCGCACTCGCTAGAGTTCGGCTTTCGAACGCGGGAAGGTGGTGGCACCAGCCATCACCTCGTGTATGCTACGAAGGAGGTTCGGGCGCTGAACAAGATGAAACGGATCTATACCAAGGCAAGTTCTGACCAATGCGACGGCGTGGGATCGCTCGACTATGATCCGCGCGACGCTGGCGCGTCGGCCCTGCTCTTCAGTCCGCTCGATGAAAGCACGACAACGGCTACTCCAGACCTTCGCTGGACGCACACTGACGTTCGATGAACTGATCGTGGCGGAGGGTCCACACACGACGTTTACGGACACTGCGTATCGAAATGCTTTGCTGGAGCTAGAAGAAGAGCGCGGCGTCGCCATGGAGCCATCCGCCGAGCACAGGCGGTTTCAGCCGCGTGGAGAACGACGAACGCTGCCGGGGTCAACGCGCATAACATTTCCAGATCTAAAGGAGGGGAACTGAATGGCCGCTAAATCAGCGATTGAATGGACCGGGTCTACATGGAATCCGTCCACTGGGTGCGATGCAATTAGTCCTGGGTGCGAGAACTGCTACGCGGAGAGAATGTCGTATCGATTGAAAGCCATGGGGCAAACAAAATACCAGAACGGATTCAAGCTCACCCTACACCCCGACACCCTGGAACTGCCGCTGCACTGGAAGAAGCCGCAACGCATCTTCGTGAACTCCATGAGCGACCTCTTTCACCACGACGTCCCGGAAGAGTATATCCAGAAAGTGTTCGCCACCATGGGCAAGGCCCATTGGCATCAATTTCAGGTACTGACGAAGAGATCCGGCCGCCTGCTGGCGATGTCAGAGCGACTCCCTTGGCCGTCCAATGTTTGGATGGGCGTCAGTGTTGAGAGCGCCCTCTACAAGACCAGAATCGACCACCTTCGGAGGACGGGGGCGACGATCAAATTTCTGTCGTTGGAACCGCTCATCGAGGACCTCGGAGAAATCTGCCTTAACGGCATTGACTGGGTCATTGTGGGCGGAGAATCGGGCCCCGGCGCCAGGCCCATGCAAAGAGAATGGGTAGACGATATTCGTGGACAGTGTCAGAGGTCGAGAGTGCCTTTCTTCTTCAAGCAGTGGGGAGGAGTTCAGAAAAAGCGCACAGGGCGAAAGCTGAACGGACAGACATATGACGCGATGCCTGCCCCTTTGAAACAGGATGGCGTGTCGCTTCGCGTGCTCTGACCGAAGGGCCGTTCCTCATCTCATCCGGACAGTGGCCCGGACGAACACTGAAGCATTACTGATTCACCCCCGACGCCAAAAATCCCCCGTCCACCGCGATGCATTGGCCCGTGATGAAGCTGGCCGCATCGGAGGCCAGCAGCACCGCCGCGCCAATCAGTTCTTCGGGCTGTCCGAATCGCCCCATCGGAGTGCGCAGTTTCAGCTCGCGGCCACGCTCGGTGCCGTCGAGAAGCTGCGCGTTCAGGTCGGTGCGGAAGACGCCCGGCGCGATGGCGTTGACGTTGATGCCGTCGCGCGCCCACTCCACGGCCAGGTTGCGGGTGAGAGCCAGCACCGCGGCCTTCGACGCGGCATAAGCTGTCACTTCCAGGAAACCCAAAAAAGAAGTCAGCGAAGCGATGTTTATGATTCGCCCGCAGCGGTTGGCCGCCAGCGGCCGGTAGAAGGACTGGCAAGCGCGCAGCATGCCCGTCAGATTCACGTCCATGATGCCATTCCATTCGGCTTCGGTGACGTCCGCGGTGGGCTTCCGCTGGGTCTGTCCGGCGGCGTTCAGCAGCACATCGACGCGGCCGAACGCGGCCAGCACGGCGTCGCGAAAGCGGTCGATCGACTCGCGGGAGCCTGCATCGCAGGCCTGGCGCAGAGTCTTGCGGCCGGCGCGTTCGATCTCCAGGCAGGCCTCTTCGATCAGCGGTTCGCGGCGTCCAGTGGGCACCACATCGGCGCCCGCGGTGGCCAGTCCGGCGGCCAGTTTGCGGCCGAGGCCGGATGTGCCGCCGATAACTACGGCCACGCGTCCGGTCAAATCCATCAGGTGTTTGGTTGGCACGATTTTCCTTTCTTGTCCGCTCCCTCACGGTCGCGGCTCGGTATCCTAATCCAGATGCGCGGCCAGAGTGCGCGCGGCCAGGTCCGCATCCTTCTCGGGGAGGCCGGCGACGCCCGCGATCCAGGTGCCTTTGGCGAACACGAAGACGGGGTGTCCCGCGTCCTGGCCGAAGTAGCCGCCGAACGACGGGATCAGCTTCGCGCCGGCCAGCGCCTTGTTCCAGTCGAGCAGGAGGAACGCGGCGTCCTGCGGAGTGGGTAGCTTGGCGACGAACATACTGTATTCGATTTTGCCGTGCCTGTAACGCGCCAGCGTGCCGCCCGGCATGAATGACTTGCCCAGGAGTTGGTTGTCCACGACCTGCGTGTCCACGCGGGTAAGCAAGGGGAAACGGCGCGATTCATCCGTGGGCTTGCTGACCGCGGCTGGTTTGGCGGGTTCCGGCGCGGACGGCTTCGGTTCGCCGTCGCAGGAGATCAGCAGCGCGGCGGCGGCGAGCAGCGGAAGAAAAAGAATACGCATTCGACCGCAGTATAACGCGCCTGGAGGGAAGCAGTTGTGGCGTCGGACGCTTCTACCAGATCGTTGGGACTTCGTACTCGCGGATTCGGCTGTCAGAGGTGGCGAGCATCAGACCTTCCGTCCGAGCCTGCGCAATCAGGAGCCGGTCGAAGGGATCGCGGTGGATCGGGGGCAGTTCGAGGATCTCGGTGATATGCTCCGGCCGTACCATCAGCACCGGCCACGCGTTGAAGGCCTCGGAGAGCACTCTCTCGATGGGGACGTCGAAGGAGAGCTTTCCGGCCTGGAATTTGAGCACGATTTCCCAGGCGCTCACCACACTGACACGAATGTCCGACGACGGGGAGAGCACCGCGGCATGCACCCGCTTTGAGAGTTTCGGATCATTGCCGAGAATCCAAAGCAACGCATTTGTGTCGAGCAGGATTGACTGAGTCACACGTAGGGTTCAAATTCCGGAAGGATGGCGTCAAAGTCTTCGGCCATGTGAATCTTTCCCTTAAGCGCTCCCAGTGGGGTCGAGCGGCGGCGGGCTGGCACACGAGTAAGCAGCGCCACGGGTTTGCCGTTGCGGGCAATGACAATGTCCTCGCCGGCCGCGGCTCGCTTCGCCAGCCGGGAAAGACTGCTCTTCGCATCGTGCATATTCACGACTTTCGGCATGATCCTATGTTAGCCCATTTCATCGGGCTAAGCTAGCGGGTCTGGAGACCCGCTGCAGGCGTGAACGCCCGTCCCACATCTACTCATACCGCAGCGCCTCAATCGGGTTAATCCGCGATGCCTTCATGGCCGGATAAATCCCAAAGATCACGCCCACCGCCATCGAAACGCCGAACGCGATCAGCACCGAAGCGGTGGTCACGATGGTCTTCCACTCCGCGGTGCGCGCGATCAGCCATGCCAGGAAAAAGCCGAACCCGATGCCGAGCAGGCCGCCGCCCACCGAGATCAGCACGGACTCCGTCAGGAACTGCCGGACGATGTCGTTGCGGCGGGCGCCCGTGGCGCGCCGCACGCCGATTTCGCGCGTGCGCTCCAGCACCGTGGCCAGCACGATGTTCATGATGCCGATGCCCCCCACCAGCAGCGAAATGGCGGCGATGGCCACCATCACGTAAGTGAAGATGGTCTGGGTGCGCTGCTGCTGCGCGAGCAGAGCCGCGGGGATGGTCACCGTGAAATCTTCCGTGTTGTGATGCGTAGAGTTCAAAATGGCGGCCACCACCTTGGCGACTTCCAGGCTGTCGGCGCCCGGCCTCAGGCGCAGGTCCACGGCATCCAGATCGTCTTTCATGTAACTGCTGGCGTCGAAGTAGCGGTATTGAAACGTGTTCAGCGGGATATAGACGATGTTGTTGAGGTCCTGCATTTTGCCGCCGCTGGATTGCCCGCTGGAAACCAGTTGCTCGCCCAACACGCCGGCCACTTCCAACCAGTTGTCGTTCATTTTCACGAACTTGCCCACCGCCGGGCCATAGCCCAACAGGCTCACCTTGGCGGCCTCGCCGAGCACGCAAATGGCGCGGCTGGCGTCGTCGTCCTGCTCGTCGAAGAAGCGGCCCTCCATCACATGCAGGCTGTGAATGATGGCGTAGGCCGGGCGCACGCCGTAGAGTTCCGGAGTCTCGTGGGAGGGCTTGGGCAGCACCCGCGAGGGATGCAGCGCGCGCCGCGCCGACAGCATTTCGAGCCCATCTATGTTGGCGGTCAGGATGCGCACATCGCGGTCGGTGAGTCCCGGCGAATCGCGGCGGCGCTGCTGCAATTCTTCCTCGCTGGCGGCGGGCCGCGACTCCACCAGCACATTACGCACGCCCAGTTGTTCGATGAAGCGCAGGGACTCCTCGCGTGCGCCGGCGCCTATGGCCAGCATGCCGATCACCGAGCCGACGCCGAACACGATGCCCAACGCGGTCAGCAGCGTGCGCGTTTTCTGGGCGCGCAGATTATCGAACGCCTGCGCGGTGTCCGAAAAGATCCGCCCCAGCCCCTTCATCGCGACAAGGCCTTCATGGCGCTGCCCTTGGTTTGCGTATTCTGGTTTTCCTGGCTGGGATTGGCCAGCGCCACCATCTGGCCTTCGCGAAGACCGGTGAGCACCACCTGGCTCTCGCTGCGTCGCACCAGTTTCACGTCGCGCGGCACAAAACCGGAAGGCGTCTCCAGATAAACGAACGTGCGCCCGTCGCTTTCAAACAAGGCTTGCGATGGCACCCAGAGCGAGTTCGGCAGCGTGCCGGTGGTGATCACGATATTGGAGCTCATGCCCGGCCGCATGCCCGGAGCCACTTGCTCCAGCGCGATTTTGCAGTCGAAATGGCGATTCCAGAACGCGCCCACGGTGCCGCCTATCTCCTTGATCGTGCCGTTGAAAGATTTGCCCGGCAGCGCCACGATGGCCACCTGGACCTTCTGCCCCACCGATAGGTGCCCGCGGTCCAGCTCCCCGATGCTGGCGGTCACTTCCCAGTTTCTTAGGTCCGGAATCTGCGCCACCTCCATGCCCGCACGCACCGTGTCGCCCAATTGCAGGGCCGGCAATTGCATGCCATACATGAACATGTTGCCGCCCGTGTTTTGCATGACGCTCACATAGCCGCCCGCCTTGGCCTTCAGCACCATATTCTCGATGTTCTGCCGCGCGGTTTGCGCCTTCACTTTGGCTTTATTGCGGGCGGCGTCCTGGATGGCCACGGCCGCCGCCGAAGTGGCCTGCCGGTTGGCGGCGTCGTGTTCGAGCTGGCGCAGGTGGTCCTTGGCGGCTTCCAGGGCCAAGGTATTCTCGCGCGCCACGATGTCGGCCAGGATGGGATTGCGGCGCACGTCCAGTTCGGCGGTGCGCACGTCCATCTTGGCCTGCAGGAGCGAGTAGCGGGTCTCTTCTTCCTTGGCCTGATTGTCGGCTTGCGTCTGGATGACCTGCTGTTCGGACTCCGCCAGATCCGCCTCCGCTTCCTTGAGCTTGAACTCCTGCTCGGTGGTGTCGAACTTGACCACCACGTCGCCCGCGACGACCGGTTCCCCAGGCTCGCGCAGATAAGTGATGGCCATATCGCCACCGCCGGTCATGGGCGCCGAAAGCTTCTCCGTTTGGCCGCCGGACAGTTCGCCCTTGGCGCTCACCGTGATGGTCACGTCGCCGCGCTTCACCTGCGTGACGGGCAGGCGCGACGCCGTGGCCGGCGACAGGGCCTTCATCAGCCGGGATCCGCCCCACGCCACCAGCGCCAGCACCAGCGCCGCCGCGACCGCGCCGATGACGATCTTGCGCATCATTTCTTTTCGTCCTTCGTCATATCGGGCTTCACTTCCACCAGCGTTACCATCGTGCCGGCCCGGATGCCCTTCACGGCGACTTCGTCCGGATTGCGCGCCAACAGTTCCACCTCCACCGCGCGGTAGCCGCCCTTTTCCGGAACATACACGATGGGCTTGCCATTGCGCGTGAACACGGCCTTGGCCGGGATGCCGATGGCATTGGGGATGCGATTCACGATCACGTCCATGTTCCCATTCATGGCCGGCCGCAACCGGGAATCGGGTTGCCGGATGTGACCGTAGGCCCGGAAGCTGCTAGTGGGCGGCCACTCGAAGCCTTGCTCGGTAAGGGGCGAGATCGCGATCAGATCGGCGGGCATGGTCAATTCCGGCAGTGAATCGATGTGCACGCGCGTTTCCATGCCTACGTCGATGCGGCCGCGATCGATCTCCTCCACCTTGCCTTCCATCTCCAGCGTGGTGAGGTCCGGAATCTCGGCTACCACGCCGCCCGGCCACACCTGGTCGCCCACCTGGAATGGCTTGGCGTTCATCCATCCCTGGGAGGTGTTCTGCATGTACATGACGACGCCGCTCAGCGGCGTTTTCAGCTCCATTTGAGACAAACGGTGGTTGGTAAGGTCCACTTCGGCCTGCGCCTGGTCGCGCTGGCGCGTGAGCGAGGCGATCCTGGCTGTGCCGGAAGTGGCGTGCAGGTTGACGGTGGCCTCCTGCACGCGCAATTTCTGCTCTGACAACCCCAGATCGATGCGGCTCTCTTCGCCTTGCAGCGCGCTGACGATCTCGGCTTTGGACGCTTCCATTTTGGCTTTCTCAACATCGTACTTAGACGTGCTCAGATCGCGCTGGTCCTGCTCGGCGGTGATGCGCGCGTCGGCGACGGCCTGATCGAGAGTGGCCTGCGCCTGTTTCAGAGCGGCTTCCTTTTCCTGCAACTGCTGTTGGGTGCTGCTGGGATCGAAGCGGACGATCGGGTCGCCCTCCTTAACGGCGCTACCGGGAGGCGCCTGCCACACGATGCGCAAGGAGGGGACGTTCACCGGCGCGGTGATCTGCACCGAGCGCCTGGCCTTCAGCTCGCCGCGGCAGCGCACGATGACGGAGAAGTCGCCTTGGCGCGCGGGCGCCGTCGGTAGAGTTCCGGCGGCTTGCACCTGGCGCAACCGGTAGACGCCCGCAGCGGCTCCGGCGAGGGCCACCAGAGCAATGGCCAGACCAACCCGCCGTGCCTGAATCTTAGCCATATCAGTGGGGCAGACCCCTGGTCTGCGCGGGTCCCCCGGACCCGCTCCCAGCGAGCGAAGCTCGCTCATCCAGCACCACCGCCGCGGAGAGATCCGGCAACAGGTGCGGATCGCTCTTGTCCAGCCGGAAGCGCGCCGAGAAGGTCTTGATAGGGCTGCCCAGCGCCGCCGCAGCCACCGGGCTGGCGGAAACCATGTGCGCCTCAAACGTGAGGTCCGGATAGGCGTCCAACCGCACGGTAGCCCGGCAGCCCGGAGTCAGGGCCGCGTCGTCCGGCTCGCCGACCTGGGCGCGCACCTCCATTTCCGAGGGATCGAACAGCCGGATCAGCGGCTGGCCCGCCCAAAGCTGATCTCCCTCCTGCGCCTTGCCCATGCTGTTGTTGCGCCACACATTCACCAGCGCCACCATGCCGTCCAGCGTGGCATGCACCTGGAGCTTTTCCGCGTTGCTGAGCGCGCGATCCAGGCTGACCTTCTGCCGGTCGCGCTGCAATTCAAGAATGCGCACCGCGGCCGCATCCGCCTGGTCGTGAAATGCGCTGGATTTCTTGAGGCTGGCCACGTGCTCCCGCGCGGCTTCCGCCTTGACCTCGTTTTTCAGCCGGTCGATCTCGCTCAGCAGCGGCCCTTTGCGCAACTCCAATTCAGCCTTGGCCAGATCCGCTTCGGCGGCCTGCAGGTCGGAGGCGCGCTTGGCTGCGTCCGCCCGGTTCTGTGCCTGGCGCTGCTCCACCTGGTGCGACAGATCGTCGAACTTGGCCTGCGCATCGCGCGCATTGTCCAGTTCCTGGGTGCGGTCGAATTCCGCGAGCAGATCGCCGGTCTTCACGCGCACTCCGTTGGCGATGATTTTGGTCAGCGTGACGCGGCCGCCCTGCCCCCCGATTTGCGGCACCTGCACCGTAAAGAAGCGGACCGCCTGGACGGTTCCCGTCAGGCGTACTTCATGGGCGCCCGCAGCATGCACCACCTGCGCCAAGGCGAACAGCGCACACCACAGCACCGTTTTACCGGACAATTGCATAGCGCGGCCTTTCGTAAACTGGTTAGACGGCGCAACCGGTCAAAATGTTTATAGCCGGTTCAGCCCTTCCGTCAGCTCTATATATGTCCCCCAGGGATCGGTCAGGAAGGCGATGGAGATGCCCAGCGCCGGTATCTTCCGGTAGGGCATGTCGAATTTCACTCCGGCCGCCTCCAGCTTCTTGCAAAACGCTTCCAGGTCCTTGACTTCAAAGCCTATGTGGTCGAGCGCGCGCCCCTTGGTGCCCGCCACCGCGCCGGGCGCTTGCGAAAAGGTCAGGTTCACGCCCGGCAGGTCGGCCGCCTCAAACGGTCCCCGCTTGCCCGGCTTGGCGCCGAACATCTTTACATACCAGGCCTTGGTGTCGTCCACGGAGCTGGTATAGAAGTGGATGTGATGGTTGGCGATGGGCACGTCCATGGAGGTGTCCTCGGTCATCTCGACGCGGACCTCATCGGGCGCGATCACGAATGCCTGGTGCGGACTGGCGCCAGGCAGAATCTTCAGCCCAGCGGCGCGCCACTTTTCGAGCGACGCGTGCAGGTCCTTCACGCGAAATCCGATATGCCCGACCACGCTGCCCTCCGTCCCGCCGGTAGGCTCGGCTTTGCGGTAGAGGACCAGCACATCCGGGAATTTGATGACTTCCATATCGCCGAGCTTGACGGGCGTGCCGCCCAGGGTGGTCCAGAAGACGCGGTGGGCTTCCGGATCGCGCACGTTCAGGTGCAGATGTCCCATGGAGACTCCGGCGGCGTTGGGCGCGGGCAACTGGCCCCACGCGGTGGAAACGAGGCAGAGGAGGAAGATCGCCGAGGTTAGGGTTCGCATATCCATTGAATCTTTAGTGTGTCATCTTTTTGGGGCGGGTGGTGCCGGTGGCCTCGCGCGCCGGAGGGTGTGTATGATCTATTGAGAATAGTTCCTAAAAAGGTTACCATCTAGTGTAGTGCGTCAGAAATTCCTTAACACGCTGCTCCTGACAGCTTGGCAGCGGTTGTACCAACCACGTTCAGGCGCCCCTGCGGATCGATGCCTCAGGCGAGAGGCGTCGCTCCTGTCC
>CABEEC010000209.1_pt1 | contig 10585 bp, 10 predicted proteins | sample 3423191 | NCBI WGS metagenome assembly CABEEC01 (sample SAMEA5534333, study PRJEB31848) | metagenome | biome: tundra; feature: field; material: soil | place: USA | collected 2013-05 | depth 0.15 m | reverse complement strand
AGCCACGCAGTGGAGCGGCTGGACGTGAAGGGCGCGGAGTTTTGCTTCTTGTGCGGGCGCGTGGTGGCGGGGGCTCGCGCGCCGGTGTTGGCGTAAGATCTAAGCCAAACCGCCCCGTGCCGGGCACCCACGCAGACCCTCCGGCTCTGTCACTCCGGCTGCCTCAAACTGTTCCCGATATCGTTCATTGCCGGAAGGTATTTCCGCCTACTCGGAACGCGCAAATCGGAGTAGTGGCACCGGAATCGCCGGGCGGTCCCTAGGGTACCGTATCGAGCCAAACTAGGCCGCAAGGACGCGACATGCAGCCCAGCACCGAACCAGTTTGCGTGGTGATTAAGCGAGGGGAAGCCCACCCCGGGAAGCAGGACCTCGACTATTTTACGGGTGTGTCTGCCGAGACAGCCGGATCGAAGAGGCTGTGTATGCATCTGGTCGCGATTCCTCCACGGGGCCGGGCGAAGCCGCACCTGCATGCGCATCATGAGAGTGCCATTTATATGCTCTCCGGCGAAGCCGGCCAAAGGGTCCGCCCCACGAGCGGCCAAGCGCTCGACCATCGGTACTCGCTGGCTTCCCGCACCAACCCTGCCCGCACAGGATTCCCCTCAATGCAGTTCCGGATCTTCTCGAACTCCCGCGCATGCCGCACCAAGTGGTCATAGCTCTTCCTGCCAAAAGGGGCTTCCCGTCAATGCCAACATCGTGTTGGCTCGCTTGGCAGTGATGCCTTTTAACGATTTCGTCAGTTTGGGCAACGTCACCGCCGGATCAGCCAGCAAGTGAACGTGGTTTGGCACGACCACGAAGGCGTGTAAGACGTAGTGCCCCAAGATATTGGCATTGTACTGGATGGCTTCTACGAGCATGTCTGCAACGGCCGCGGGTCCGCCCCACTCAGCACTCATCTATAGTAATAGGCGGCGACTTCATGGGAATGACAGACCTCCTCGCACGCCAATCCGCACCGCGGCTGCGCTGGTGCGTATGCGGGCTGCTGTTCTTCGCCACCACCATCAACTACGTCGATCGCCAAGTGCTCGGGCTGCTCAAGCCCGTGCTCGAAAAGGAACTCGGCTGGCGCGAGGCGGACTACGGCTGGATCGTCTCCGCGTTCCAACTGGCCTATGCGCTGATGATGCCCTTCGCCGGCCGCCTGATCGACTGGGCGGGCACGCGCCTGGGCTATGCGGCGGCCGTAGCGCTGTGGAGCGTGGCGGCCATGGGGCACGCGCTGGCGCGCAGTGCGGCGGGCTTCGGAGTGGCGCGCTTCGCTCTCGGGCTGAGCGAGTCCGCGAACTTCCCAGCCGCCATCCGCACGGTGGCGGATTGGTTCCCGCAACGCGAGCGCGCTCGGGCCATCGGCATCTTCAACAGCGGCGCGAATATCGGCGCCATTCTCGCCCCTTTGGCGGTCCCTTATCTGGCGCTGCACTACGGGTGGCGCTCGGCGTTCATTGTGACCGGCGCGGCCGGCCTGGCTTGGGTGCTGCTCTGGTGGTGGTTCCTTCGCGGACCGCGCGGTCAGCCGCCCCTGCCTTCGGTGGAAGAGGAACTCGCGCGCCCGCCGCTCGGCAGCCTGCTCACCAGCCGTCCAGCCTGGGCGTTTATCCTGGGCAAGTTCCTCACCGATCCGGCCTGGGTGTTCTACCTGTTCTGGCTCCCCGGATTCCTGAACCGCGTCTACGGGCTGGATCTCGCCCATCTGGGACTGCCGATCATCGTGGTGTATCAGGCCTCGGCGGTGGGATCGATCGGCGGCGGCTGGATTTCCACCGCGCTCTTGAAGCGCGGATGGACGCCCAATCGCGCGCGCGAAGCGGCCATGCTCATCTGCGCGGTGGCGGTCACCCCGGTGATCTTCGTGGACACGGCGCGCGCCAACATGTGGCTGGTGGTGGCGCTGGTCGGTGTGGCCACCGCCGCGCATCAGGGCTGGTCTGCAAATTTGTATACGCTGGCTTCCGACTTATTCCCGCGCGGCGCGGTGGGATCGGTGGTGGGCCTGGGAGGTTTTGGCGGAGCCGTGGGCGGCATGCTGGTGGCGCCGCTGGTCGGATATTGGCTCGACTGGTCGCACGGCGCGTATGGACCGTTGTTTGTGATTGCGGGATCTGTTTACTTGGTGGCGTTTGCGGTGATCCATTGGCTGGTGGGGAGGGACTAACCCATTACTCAAGATGGACAGGCCAGGAGGCCTGTCCCACCTAGGCTAGTCCCCCAGGCCCAGATACTCCTTCGCATTCCGGTAACAGATGTTGCGGATCATCGGACCTACTAAGTCATCGCTATCCGGAATCAGGCCATTCTCCATATCTCCGCCAACCAAGTTACACAGTACGCGGCGGAAGTACTCATGCCGCGGATAAGACATGAAAGAGCGCGAGTCCGTAATCATGCCGATGAAGCGCGAGAGCAGGCCGGTATTCGAGAGCGCATTCAGTTGCCATTCCATGCCCTCCTTTTGATCCAGAAACCACCAGCCGCTGCCGAACTGTATCTTGCCTGCAGTCTTGCCGTCTTGAAAGTTGCCGATCATGGTGGCGAAGGCATAATCGTCCACGGGATTGACGTTATAGACGATGGTCTTCGGCAATGCGTCTTCGGTCTCCAGGCGGTCGAGGTATGCGCCCAGCGCGGCCACCTGCGGCCAATCGCCGATCGAGTCGAAGCCGGTATCGGGTCCAATCTGTTGGAGGCGGCGGGTGTTGGCGCTACGATATGCGCCCAGATGCAGTTGCTTGGTCCAGCCTTTCTCCGCGTCGAGATGACCGAAGAACAGCATCATATATGATGCGAACTGGGCGTGCTCCTCCACGCCGGCGGCCTGCTCGTTGCGCGCCCTATCGAAGATCGTGGCAGCCGCTGGCTCGGAGCAGAAAGCGGCGTAGCACTGGTTCAGCCCGTGGTCGGAGAGCCGCGCGCCCAGGGCATGAAAGTCGTCGTGACGCCGCCGCAGGGCGTCGGTGAAGTCCTGCAGGCAGCCGATATCCACATTGCTGGCGGCCGCCAGCCGCTCTACCCAAGGGTTGAAGACGTCCGGAAGATGGACGTTGAGGGCCTTATCGGGACGAAATGCCGGAAAGACGCGAGTCGCCATGCCTGAAGCAATGCTCGACCCCCGAATCGCCCGATGAAAGGAGAGATCGTCGGCCGGATCGTCGGTCGTGCACAGGTGGGTCACATGAAACCGGTTCAAGATACCGTGCGCGCGCAATTCCGGTGTGGCCAGCAGCGCGTTCGCATGGTCCCAGACGCGCGGCGCACTCTGCGCATCGAGCAGTTCATCGATGCCGAAGTAGCGCTTCAGTTCAAGGTGCGTCCAATGATACAGCGGATTGCGCAGCGTGTGCGGCACCGTGCCGGCCCAGGCCAGGAACTTCTCGTACGGGCTGGCATCGCCGGTCGCATAGCGCTCGCCGATGGCATTGGCCCGCATCGCGCGCCATTTGTAGTGATCGCCCTCCAGCCAGATCTCGGAAAGATCGCGGAATTGCCGGTTTTCCGCGATGTGTTTTGGCGAGAGATGGCAATGATAGTCGAGAATCGGCTCGCCCTCGGCAAAGGTGCGATAGAGACGTTTCGCGGTCCGATTGTTGAGCAGGAAATCTTCCGTGATGAAGGGCATCGCGCGCCAGGCTCCCAGCCAACAGCATAGCCGAAAGGCGGCCTGGGAGGCCGCCGCAGGCCGAGGGCCTGCCCCACAAATCTGCCCCACACATTCAAGACTCGCGAATCCCGCTCCACTCGGGCAGAAGATCGAACCGGGTCCTGACACTCGCCACCGGCTCCCCAATCTGGTGTATCGATCTCACCAGTTCCTCTACGTCGCCCACCGCCAGCCTGAGATACTCGATCCTGTGCGGATCGATCGACATGATCTGACAGCAACTCGCATCCACTGCCGCCAGATCCCTGCCCGCGACCACCACTCCCGCCCGCTTGGGCCTGCCCTGAATCGGCCCGTTGCCTTCCATCCCGACGATCCCGTCGACTATGGCAAAATGCCTCGGCAGCGAGTGGTATAGATCTGCAATGCAACCGGGAATCCCGGCCCAGTGCAGGATGTTCTTGGGCCATCCGTACACTCCACCCGAGACCGTTCCGAACAGGTTCTTCATGCTCAACGTGGCCCCCACCCAGTGATGCGTTTTCATCTTGGGCATGGAAACCAGCAGATCGCAAGACATCGCGGACTGCGCCAGATGAATCGAGTTTAGCCGGGAATGGGGACGCGCCAGGCGGACCTCGGCCACGCGATCGAGGTTCAGATCCGTGAAGATCTCTTCGAACCGTGGGATAGTCTCGAAATACCCCGCGGCCTCCGCCATGTCCAGCGTGTTCCGACGGTGGCCTGGGCCTTCCCCGATCCGGACCTCCGCCCCCAACTCGCGGAAGGCTTCCAAGGCCGCATGCACCAGCAGGGGATGCGTATTTATGGGGCTGTCCGGCTCGAACTCGACCAGATTGGGTTTGAGCAGCACGCGTTTCCCGCGGACATCCAGACGATGTTCCGCCAGTACCCGGCGAAGGTCGCCGTACAACTCCTGACTGTAATCCGGCCGGCGCACAACCGAAACCAGCGCCTCGCCAGGCGCTGCGGCGCGATGTCGCGCGCAACCGGCCAAAGCCAGACCGGCCGCCGACCCTGTCAGAAACTCGCGCCGATTCAAACCTGACATGCGCATTACTCCAGAAACGGATTCCGGCCCTCGGCGGCAGCCGACGCCAGCAGCGCCAAGGCGGCATTTTGGATGGTCCGGGGCGGTCGCGCCGGCGGAGGAGCGTTTGGCGGAAGCTGCTTTTGGGCCAGCAATCCCAGACGCAGCCAGCTTTCCCCCTCCGATGTCCGGCACCCGGGCAACTGCGCCTGCGCCCAGTGGCAGGCTTTGCGGATTCCCGGTGAGTCCTTGCCGCTCAACGCCAGCAGCGCCACTCCGGTGGTCTCCGGATAGGAACGCGCGTCATAGTCCAAAGCCCGCGCCGCCCCATGGTTCCAGCCTCCGTCGCTGCAGGCGTGCTGCAACAGATACGAGGCCCCCATGTCCAGGCGCGCGAGAATTTGCGCGGAGTCTGCGCATCGCGCAGCCTTGCGCAGGGCGAGCATCGACAATGCCGTGGGAGTCACCCACGCGCTGGTCCCTGGAAACCACGGCCAGCCATCATAGCCGTGATAGCCCTGGGCATTTCCCGTTAAGAACTGCTGGACCCGGCTCAGAAAGCTGGTTTCCTCGCCGGTCTGCTGTACGATCCAAACAATGCCGCGCCGGTAGGCATCCTTACCGAGCGCCGCAGGCCCCAGCAACGCCGCTGCCGCAGTCACCCAGGCACTCTGGCGGACAGCCGGCTGCGCCGGCCAGCCGCCATCGGGACGCTGCGCGGCATTGAGCCACCGGAGCCCCCTTTCGACCGGTTCGGCAACCGATCCTTGCCCCATCAGAGCCAACAGCGCGTACGCCGTAGGCTCGGTCCAGGACGGCCCGCCCCGCTGGTAAGGCCAGCCGCCATCCGGGTTTTGGGACACCAGCAGGGAAACCATCAGCCTCCCATCCCTAGGTCGATACCGCGGGCGGCAGCAGGCCCCTGGCCGGTAACGTAACAGGCCCTGCCCGCCCTCACTGCCGCCCCTTCCCCCAACTGCCGCGCGCCGAACTCACCAACACCCTAGCTCGCCGCAGTGGTCAGTTGTGCGTTGGTCTTCGACCAAATCTGGTTGATGCTCGTACCGGCGCTGTTGAATAACGCCGCCGAGGCCAATGCCACGAACGCCAGCATCAACGTGTACTCGATCAGGTCCTGACCTTGTTCCTCACGCCACAAACGCGCACAAAACGTCTTCATATGTATAAGCTCCTTTTGCCTCACACTTCTAGTCACGGGATGGCCGGTCGGCGCACCACCGATCACCATCACGTATGCACGGGACGGGCCACGGCTTCCGAGCGTTAAGTCCCATTTTTGCTATGATTTGCCCTCAGACGTTGCACCATCCACTGTACAAAATTGAGATGCGTGCTCAGAAATGATGCAGTGAGACGGGCCAATCCGTAGCGAGCGCAGTTCGCGGAACGTATCAACGTTCAAACGAATCTGAAAGGTAGCGCAGCGCATCTGCCCGCCGGCTAATGCGCATGCTCAGCCAACCTTCGTGTGCCCATCGCACATGCCGCGCGATGGTAACCTGTTAGCCGCGCACCCGTTACCGGCTGGCATACTCCCGTGTGGAGTCCTTCGGTGCTGGCGGGATTTCGCGCCAGTGCCTTCACCGTGTGGCCGTCCGCTAGAACTAGCCGGAAGGTTGCCGGAAAGTCGTTATCGCAAAAGGTCGTTGTCGCAAGGGCAGCGACGGCATCCTCTACGGGAGCGCGGCAGGTGGCGGGGTTACCGGCGGCGGGATGTATTTCGCTTTGAATGCGGGGCTGCCCAAGCCCGCGCCGCGGGCGCGGCAGTTCCATCCGAAATCGGGCGCGGTGGGCACGCCGGTGCGGATCTGGGGATCCGACCTGCTTTCGGCCGCGGTCGAATTCAATGGAATTACCGCGGCGGTGGTCTCCAACAGCGGGCCCAATTACGTCTGGGCCACGGTTCCCTCGGGAGCCACCACCGGACCGATCACGATCACGACGCCGGGCGGGACTTACACGACGCACGCCAGCTTTGCGGTGGAGTAGCCGCCTCGCCCACAGCTTGCCAACGGTAGCGAAATGGGAGGATCTGCGGAAGACCCTGTTGAAGACCAGCCGGAAGCAACTGCTGAAGGGGCCTGTGGGCCGCTCCGGACTCGCCGGACGCGCTGGCCATCGGCTACATGACTTACACCTTTCACTAGCCTGCTGGCGCACGGACTTTGGCGTGCCGTGCCCCACTCCTTGGGGACGTAGGTGCGGTGAGCGCCCAACGCTAATCGGCTGGCCGACTCCCCTTGCTGCCGTGCCCAAAAAGGCACAAAAACGCACAACAACCCGTGAAAAGTACCGACCAAACCCAAACAAATAGGGGTTATGACCGTGCGCAAATGGGGGTGGTCACGCTCCTAAAGGGCCGCTCTAGCACAACCCCTGCCTCCGGCCTCCGACCTGCGGCCCCTGCCCCGCTGCCCCGCGCGCGCTAGACTGGCCTTAGGTGCCCCGGAACATCCTGATATCGGCCGGCGAAGCATCGGGCGATCTCTATGCCGCCCTGTTGGTGGATGAGTTGCGCCGCATCTGGCCGGACGCGCAATTTTTCGGCTGCACCGGTCCGCGCATGCGCCGCGCCGGCGTCGAAACCGTGGTGGACGCCGCGAACCTGGCGGTCGTCGGGCTGCTCGAGGTGGTCTCCCACATTCCCCGGATTTACGGCGAGTTCCGCAAGCTGCAGGCCGCCGCGCACCGCCGCCGGCCGGAACTCGCCATCCTTACGGATGCCCCCGATTTCCACCTGCGGCTGGCCCGCAAGTTGCACCGCCAGGGCGTCCCCGTCGTGTACCTGGTGGCGCCGCAGGTGTGGGCCTGGCGCAAAGGCCGCTTGCCAGGCATGCGCCGCACGCTCCGCCACGTGCTCTGTATCTTTCCCTTCGAAGAGGAGTTCTTCCGCGGCCACGGCCTGCCGGCCACCTACATCGGCCATCCGCTGGCCGGCATGGTGAAGCCCAGTCTCTCTCGCGCGGAATTTTTTCGGAAACACAGACTTCCTCCAGGCCGTCCATTAGTATCGGTGTTGCCTGGAAGCCGCCGGGGAGAAGCTGCCCGGCATTTGCCGCCTCTGCTGGACGCCGTGGGGCGTCTTTATCGCGACCAAGCCGCCAGTTTCATTCTGCCCGCATCGGCAACGGCCGGCGTGGGCTTCTTTCAGGAGCGGATCGGCGGGGCTCCCATACAGGTCATCGACGGGGAAAACTGGGATTCTATCGCGCATGCCGACCTCGCCCTGGCGGCCAGCGGAACGGTAACCGTGGAAGCGGCCCTGCTCGGTACGCCGATGGTTACGTTTTACAAAGTTACAGCCGCAAGCTGGCTGTTGGGCCGCATGCTGGTGCGGGTGCCTTTTTATTCAATGGTGAACTTAATCGCGGGGCGCGCCGTGGTCCCCGAGCTGATGCAATCGAACCTGACCGGCGAACGTCTGGCCGCCGAAGCCCAGCGGCTGCTGCGCGACGATGGCGCACGCGCCCAAATGCGCGCGGATCTCGCCGAAGTGGCGGCCCGGCTGTCGGGCCCCGGCCGGTTATCCCCGCAATCGGGGCCCATGGCCCGCGCCTCCGCCATAATCCAAGATCTTATGGAAGGACAACTCGCACATGTTTCGTAGCTGCCCGACAGGCTTCCGGCCTGCCATATTCACCGCCCTGGCGCTCATATCCCTGGCTGCCGCCACCCAGGCGCAGGAGCGCCGCGCGCACATTCGAGTCGAAAATTATACAATCGACGCCGAAGTGCAGCCGGCCACTCAAGCCCTCATCGCCACCGCCGAGGTGCGCTTCGTCCCACTGGACAACAACACCAGCTCGGCCGCCTTCGAGTTGAACAATGCGCTGACTGTCTCGCGCGTGGTCGATGGCAAGGGTACTCAGATCAACGACACGCGCAACCAGCAGGATTTCACCGTGCGGCTCAGCTTCGACCAGCCTCTGCCAAAAGGCCAGCCCGCCACGCTGAAGTTCACCTACGAAGGACGCCTGAGCGGCAGCGAAGACTCCCCCGTCTACGGCATCAAGTTCGCCGCCATACACCCCGACTACGCCTTCCTGCTGTACCCCGCGCGCTGGTTCCCCATCAGCGGTTACACTACCGACCGCTTCACGGCGGACTTGCGCATCACCGTCCCCACCGGATACCAGGTTTTGGGCAGCGGCATCGACACGCACCAGGCGGCCGGTGACAAGGTGGTCTACAGCTTTCATTTCGATCACCCGTCCTTTCCCGGCAGCATCGCGGTGGTGCGCGATCCCGGAGCCAAGGTTTCCTCCGAGGGTGTCACCAGCACGCTGTACTTCCGCGGCGATGAGAAGGGGATGGCGCAGCAGTATGGCGAGCAAATCGGCCAGATGATGACCTTCTTCACGGGCGATTTCGGTCTGCCGCCCTACGCCAACCTCACTGTGGTGGAGACGGAGAATGGCGCGCCCAACGGCTATGCCGCGCCCGGTTTGATCTTCCTGAATCCGCATGCCATTGGCAAGCAGGTGGGGGCCAAATTGTTGGCCAACCAAATCTCCCGCCAGTGGTGGGAGGTGCTGGTATCGCCCACCACCCGCAATCATCTCTGGCTCACCAACGGCCTGGCGTCCTACTCGGAACTCCTCTGGACGGAGCATACCGCCGGGCCCGGCGCCGTCGAATCGCAATTCCGCGAGGACGCCGTGGAGGCCCTCACGGTGGACAACGTTCCCGTCATCCAGTCGGGGCGCATGGAGGACTATTCTCCGGAGCTGTGGGCGCTGACCGGCAGCAAGGGTGCGGCCGTTCTGCACATGTTGCGCTTCGTCGTCGGCGATCAGAACTTCACGCAAACGTTGAAGGAGTTCGCCACGCGATACAGTTGGAAATCGGCGTCCACCGAGGACTTCAAAAAGGTGGCCCAAGACGTCTCCAAGCAGGATCTCGGCTACTTCTTCATCCAATGGATCGAATCCAGCGGCGCGCCCGAATTCAAGCTGGAGTACACTATTTTCCGCACGCAGAAAGGCTTCCGCGTGATGGGCAAAGTGGCGCAGGACATGGATACCTTCCGCATGCCCGTGGATCTGAAGATCGAGACCGAGGGCAATCCTGAAGAAAAGCGCGTGGAAGTCGTAGGCACCTCTTCGGAATTCAGCGTCGACACCTTCGGCAAGCCCAAGAACGTCATCATCGACCCCGACCGCCGCGTGCTGCGCTTCAACAACCAGGTGCGCACGGCGGTGGCCATCCGCCGCGGCGAGCAGTTCATGGAAGTGGGCGAATTCGGCGATGCGCTGAAGGAGTATCAGAAAGCGCTGGAGAACAACCACAACAGTTCCATGGCCCACTATCGCATCGCCGACGTGTACTTCACGCAGAACAACTACCAGTCGGCCGCCAACTCGTTCCGCGATGCGCTAAACGGCGACCTGGAACCCAAATGGATCGAGGTCTGGGCGCACATCCACCTCGGAATGATCTTCGACATCAGCGGCCAGCGCGACCGCGCGGTGAACGAATACAACCTGGCGGTGCGCACCAAAGATAATACCCAAGACGCGCAGGAAGAAGCCGCCAAGTATCTGAAGACTCCCTACGAGCGCCAAAAAAGGCCCGAATCCGACCAATAGGGACGGCCACTTCGAACCAGATCGATCACTGTTATTCCATCCGGAAACGCTTCCGGAGTTTCGTCCGCATCTCCCAGATCTTTCGCGCGGCCCGTCGATTCTTTGTTGTGGAGCGGCGCCTCCCGCCCGATGAACTGAGTGGCCACGCCATCGAGCATGCCTGCCGTGCGGCTTTCCCATGCGTCATTAAAACGACAGCCCGCCGCCAAACAGGTGATCGCCTGGTAACCGGAGCCATGCTGGAGTGCGGGCATCGACAAAAGCGCCAAGTACATGTCGGCCTTAGCTGCCGAGTCGCGCTTCTTCAATTCTTGC
>CABEEC010000204.1_pt1 | contig 10654 bp, 13 predicted proteins | sample 3423191 | NCBI WGS metagenome assembly CABEEC01 (sample SAMEA5534333, study PRJEB31848) | metagenome | biome: tundra; feature: field; material: soil | place: USA | collected 2013-05 | depth 0.15 m | reverse complement strand
GGTCGGCCTTACGTACGCCAGCCTCGGACATTGCCTCGTATAGCCGGATCTTGGCCTCTGTCAGCGCGGGAAGAAACACCATCCGCACGTCCTTGCCGCGCGCCTTACTGGCCCGCGGAATGCCGCGGCGGCGCTTGATGTATTCCGACAGCATCGTCACGATCGCGTCCACCGCGTATTCCATCGCCTCCCGTTCGGAAAAGCCGCAGGTGATAGCTTCGGGGATGTCTGGGAAAGTAACGGTGATGCCGTCCTTGGCCCGCTCGAACTTTGCCGGATAAACGATCATTGGACTCTCTCCCTCACCTCAGGCCGAGATCTTTCTGGATGCCCCGGACGGTGCCTGTGGGCAGCTCTTTTGCGCCATGCCGGGGCAACAACGTACATTTGCCCTTGTAAAACACCTTCGTGTGCTTGGTTCCTTCCTCGAAGGTGCAACCGCGAGACGCCAGCCAGCGCTTCAACTGGTTGCTGGTCACGTTCCGATCGTATACAGACATGTATACCGTTGTCAAGGATGGGTATTCTACGGCTTCAGCAGCGCGCGCGCCTCCCCCACCAGGAACAGCGAACCCGTCACGAAGATGGCATCCTCGCGCGCCGCACCCGCGGCCAACGCCAGCGCCTCCCGAATGTTCGCGGCCACCTGGATGTCACTGTGATCGGCCAGCCCCCGGATCGATTCCGGCCGCAGCGCGCGCGCCTGCGCCGGCGCCGTCACGATCACATGCCCCGCCCGCGGAAACAGGATCGCAGCCATTTCTTCGACCGCTTTGTCGCGCATCGCGCCGTAGATCAGCCAGACGCGGCGCGATTCGTAGAAGCGGTCCAGATAGGCGGCCAGCGCCCGCGCGCTCGCCGGATTGTGCGCGCCGTCCAGAATGATTTCCGGATTCACGGCGACGCGCTCCAAACGGCCCGGCCACGTGGTTTGCGCGATGCCTTGCCGGATGGCCGCGGGCGCAATGCCAAGCTGCTGCAACGCCGCGATGGCCGTGCAGGCGTTCTCCACCTGATGCCCGCCCGCCAGCGGACAACTCACGGGTAACTCGCCCCACATGAAATCGCTGCCCCGCACATGTAGTGTGACGCCGGACATCGCCACCTCGGAGTTGTGCGTGACCGCTACGCCCAAAGCCGCGGCGCGCGCCTCCAGCACGCCCTCGGCCTCCGCGCGCTGCCGCGCGAAAACCGCCTTCACGCCCGCCTTCAGAATCCCCGCCTTTTCCCCGGCAATCGATTCCAGGCTCTTGCCGAGATACGCTTCGTGATCGAAGTCCACCGGCGTCACCACGCACAACTCCGGTGTGACCACGTTGGTCGCATCCAGGCGCCCTCCCAGTCCCACTTCGAGCACCGCGAACTCCACGCCGCACTCGCGAAACACCACCATCGCCATGGCGGTCACGCTTTCGAAATAGGTGGGATGCAGATCGATGCGTTCCTGCCGCAGCAGCGTCTCCGCGCACGCGTGCACCTGGTCGAACGCCGCGGCGAACCGGTCGGCGCCGACCGGGCGTCCCGCGACCTGGATGCGCTCCGTGGGCTCCACCAGGTGCGGCGACGTGAACAGTCCCGTGCGATATCCCGCGGCGCGCAACCCGGATTCGATCATCGCGCAGGTGGAGCCTTTGCCGTTCGTACCGGCCACGTGCACGATGCGGCAGTCTTGCTGCGGATTGCCAAGTTCTTCCAGCAAAATGCCAATCCGCTCCAGCCCCAACTTGGCGGTCTTGACCTCGTTGCCCAGCGCGTACAAGAACCGGACGGAATCGGGATAATTCATCAGGTCGGCGCCTTACTGAGCCGCGACCGTAAGGGAGCGGTGCCCCCTAATCCATGAAGAATCGCAGCGCCGTGGCGATGTAGCTCTTCAACTCCAGCCGCGGCACCACCGCGTCCAGCATCCCATGCTTCAACAGGAATTCCGACCGCTGAAATCCTTCCGGCAGCTTCTGCCGGATGGTCTGCTCGATCACGCGCGGCCCGGCGAATCCGATCAGCGCGCCCGGTTCGGCGATGTTCAAATCGCCCAGCATCGCGAAACTCGCCGTCACACCGCCGGTGGTGGGGTCCGTCAGCAAGCTGATGTAAGGCACGCCGGATTCGTCCAGACGCATCAGCGCGGCCGAGATCTTGGCCATCTGCATCAGGCTCACCGCGCCCTCCTGCATGCGCGCGCCGCCCGACGCCGACACAATCACCAGCGGCATCCGCTTCGCAATGGAGCGCTCGATCGCCCGCGTGATCATCTCGCCCACCACGCATCCCATGCTGCCGCCGATGAAGCGCGCCTCCATCGAGCAGATATTCACCGGCCGCCCGGCCACGGCCCCGGCCGCCGAGATCAGCGCGTCGGAGAGCGAGGTGGCCAGCCGCATCCCGTCCAGGCGCTCGCGGTAGGACTTCGAGTCGAAGAAATCCAGAGGATCCGACGAGCGCAGGTCCGTATCGAACCTCTCGTAATCGCCGTCGAACAGCAGCTTGAGCCGCGCGGCCGCGTCCATCCGCATGTGCGCGCCGCACTTGGGGCACACGTTCCAGTTGGACTCCAGGTCCTTCTTCCAGATGATTTGCCGGCAGCCTTCGCACTTCAGCCACAGACCCTCCGTGCGCAGTTTGCGCGAGGGGTCGTTGATCTGCGCCACCTTCGCCGGCGGCGCGTTTTCCTTCTTGAACCAGGACATGTCGATGCGACTACCTTAGCGCGGGTAAGGATGCCCCCGCAACGTGGCAAAGGCCCGATAGATCTGCTCTGCGAGCATGGCGCGCGCCAGCTCGTGCGGAAAGGTCAGGCGCGAAAGCGAAAGCAACAGGTCCGCGCGGGCGAGCCAATCCGCGGGCAGTCCATCCGCGCCGCCCACCACGAAGACCACGTCGCGGCCCTCCATTTCGGCCTGCGAAACCAGCGCCACGAACGCCGCCGTATCCATGGCCTTGCCCGCCGGATCCAGCAGGATGCGCCGCGCGGCGGGGTGCTTAGCCCACGGATCGATGCGCTCCGGACGGATCTCGCGCATCTCGCACGCCGCATAACGGCTGGCGCGGCTCACGAAATCCGCGGCTATGGCGTTGGCGTGCGCATCGCGCCGCTTTCCGATGTAGTACAGGAAAATCTTCACGCAGGCGGAATCTCGACGGTCTTGGCATTGCGCCACAGCCGCTCCAGATCGTAATACGCGCGAGACTTCGGTGAAAAAATGTGCACCAGGAAATTGCCATAGTCGGCCAGAATCCACTCCGCCTGGTTGTAACCTTCCACGCTGAACGGTAACTCGCCGGAGTGTTTCAGCCGCAATCCCACCTCGTCGGCGATGGCCTGCACATTGCGCGCGTTAGCGCCCGTCGAGATCACGAAGTAATCCGCGAAAGCGGTAATGCCGGTCAGATCCAGCACGCGGATGTCGGTTGCTTTCTTGGATTCGGCGGCGCGGACAGCCACCAGCCACGCTGGGGATTCGGTCGGGGATTCCGATGAATTGCTCTCTTGCCGGTCGGTGTGCTTCAGATCAACCTTTGTCAGAACCCGCTCCCTGACCGTATCGTACTACAATATAAGTTACCCGCTCATGCGTTTTCTCCTCTTGGTGACGATCGGTACAGTATTGTTGCGCGCGGCCCCGCAAGCGCCGTCTACCGAGCCGCCCGTTACCGAACCGCGACCGTCAGGGAGCGGTTCCGAAGACCCCGACGTGCTCCGCGCCCGCCTCGCCATCCAACGTCTGCGCGCGCTGGTCGAAGCCGGAGCCATCCCGCGCGTGCAACTCGAGCAGGCTGAGGACGCCTTGGGCGACGCGCAGGATATGGCTGTGCTGCGCCGCACGATGTATGGCCAGGACATCACCGAGGAGCAATCCAGCCAGATGGTGGCCGCCGCGCAACGCCGCCTTGACCGCCGCCAGAAGCAGCTCGACCGGGCGCGCGGCCTGGTCGATTCCGGCATCGTGGCGAAGAACGACTTGGGGCCTTTGGCCGAGCAAGTCGACTACGCGCGCAAGGAATCCGACCTGGCGGTGTCGCGCGCCAACCTGACTCATGAGCTCGTCGAGATGGCGCGCGCCGAGCAGATCCGCCAATCGCGCCCGGAGCAAGGCCCCGCCGGCAGTGCCCGGACCTCGGTACACTACGATGGCGCCGGCGTCTTCACGCCCGCCCAATTCCAGCAGGTGTCCACCGCCTTCGACCATCGCTTCGCCAAACCGCTGCCCGTCAGCGCCATGGGCCAGACCGCCGTCCACCGCGCTTTGGGCTTCGATCATCGCGGCCGCGTGGATGTGGCGTTGAACCCCGGCCAGCCCGAAGGCGTCTGGTTGCGCCAGTACCTGGAAGCGCGGCGCATCCCCTATTTCGCCTTCTGGCAGGCGGCGGCCGGCAAAGCCACCGGCGCGCACATCCACATAGGGCCTGAGAGCACCCGCCTCAGCGCGGCCGCCGACTAGAGGCCCGCTTGAGTTCTCTCCGCGTACTCATCCCCGAAGAACAGATCCAGGCCCGCGTGCGCGAAATGGGCGCCGAGATCGATCGCGATTACCCCGCCGGCAACCTGCATCTAGTCTGCATCCTGAAAGGCGCTTGCTTCTTCATGGCCGACCTGGCCCGCGCCCTGCACCGCGACACGTTCGTCGATTTCATGGGCATCTCCAGCTACGGGAAAAGCAAAACCACCTCGGGCGAAGTCAAGGTTACCAAGGATCTCGACTTCTCCGTCGAGGGCGCCGATCTGCTGATCGTCGAAGATATTGTGGATAGCGGCGTCACCCTGAACTACCTGATCCATCTCCTGGAGCAGCGCAAGCCGCGCTCGATTCGCATCGCCGCCCTGCTCGACAAGCCCGACCGCCGCCAGCGGCCCGTCCAGGTCTCCTACGTTGGCTTCCGCATTCCGGACGAATTCGTAGTGGGCTACGGTCTGGACTACGCCGAGCGTTACCGCAACCTGCGCGACATCTGCATACTTGATAACCAATGAGGAACGCTGGAGCCTTCCAGCTCTAGACGTCTAACGTAACTGACTTGTATATGATTGCAGGCGAGAGGTAGCGCCGCCCCACGGTCCCAAATCTTCTCCGAACCGATCAGCCGGAACATCGGATCTCGTCGAGAGCCGCTCGGCGTCGTTAACATCCTCATAGCCCGCCATGCCGCTGTACCCGGACTGATGCAACAGGTCCGCTAACGGGAGTTGCGTGTTCCTCCCTTCCGTGAGTCGGCGGGTGCTGGCGATGAGTTCGCCGAAGCCCAAACTTTCGCCCAACCTGTGCACCAGGATGAGGCTCCCATCCGGGGTCACGCGCTATCTTTGGAAATCGATCTTCAGCGAAGCGTTGAACCAGAGCTGGATGGTTGATTTGTTTCTCGCCCGTTGGGTGTTGACCTCTGGAGCGTTTTGATCACTGACGCCGGCGGTCGGCACCTCGACCTGACCCCTCTGCGCGCCGGGGCACGGGAGTCGCGCCTTATTTCAAAAGGTCGCGGAGAACGTCCAAATCTGTCATGACGCGGATGCCATGCTCCGAACAAAAGCCCTGCACCGCAGGCGTGTCGAAGTGCCGGATATTCCGTGCATAACACATCGGCCTTTCCGTCCGCAGCGGTGTACAGGACGGGATCGTCGGCGGGGTCGGACAGGATGAGCGGCCGCACGATCACCGGCTCAACCATGTGGGCCACACCCGCCAGATTCCCCGTGAAACGTGCCGCTTCGCTCGCGGTGATACGATAGCGCGCTTGCAATCGAGGATACATAAGGACGCGTTCGACCTCGTCAAGAATGGATTGCGACAGAACCAGAGTGTGAGCGCGACGGATGATCTCTAGACTAGCACACGTAATGCCGGTCCGCGCGGGCTTGCCAGCGCTCGAACAAGGATGTTGGAATCGAGCGTGAATCTCACCCGCGTCCACCGCGGGTAGCGGCGAATGCTTCGTCGATCAGGGCGTCAACCTCGTTCTCGTTGGCATCTTGAACGCGCGATCCGATCTCAGAGGCTTGAGTCACAATCTCCTGCCACAGAATCTCGCGTTCGTCGGCAGCCGGCGCGGGATGCGGCCGATAAGCGTTAACGCTGATGGTCTCATCGTTGGACAAAGCACGGCCCAGCCACCGCTCGACAAGCAGCCGTTCGTCGCGGGCCAGGTCCCCCGCCTTGTGGACCGAATGGTCAGGCATCGTGCAACTCCCTCACCAGAATAACGGATTCGGGCCCTGCCCTTCAACCTTGGCGTTTCTGTCGAACTACTGCGGCTTCCCCACCGGAATCAGCACCGTCCCCATATCCGAAGATTGCACGCGTATGGTGCCGGGCGGCGGTGGCGGCAGCCCGCTTGAAGGTGGGGGCAGGCCGGTCGAAAGTGGCGCCGGCGGCGCCTGCCTTGCAGCCGCCGATGTCTGGCCCGCCTTCGCCGCGCGCATCTGCGGCAACCCCGCGCGGATCCGCTCTTCCGGCACGTGCAGCGACAGCAGAATGCGCTTGCCGTTCACCTGGCATTTCAGAGCCTCCAGGCCGCTCCCACCCTGGCCCGCGCTCTTCGCCTGGGTTTGCACCGTGGTGGTCAGCCAGTGCAGCCCCTCGGCCATTTCGGCGGCGTGTTTTTCTGTGCGTGCTTCTATGTCGGCGGAAAGCTCAAAATCCGGGCTGAAGCGCAGCCCGCCATTGAACCCTGCCAGCTTCGCGAGGTACTGTGCCGCTTTCGCGCCTGCCGTGGACCCCGTCGCGGGACCGGCCAAGGGCCCCGCAAGGGTCCCGGTCGCGGCCAGCCAGATATCATACCGGCTGTACTTGGCCACCTGCGCCGCCAGGGCTGCCGGCAATGCCGTATGTTGGCTGCGGCGGCGAATAGCGGGCTTTACGTCGGTCATTTGTCCGATTACCACGATGGAATTGTCCAGGAACGCGATGACCCCGTTGCCGGGCTTGGAAGAGGCCAATATGCGCACGCCTTCGTATTCGGTCGCATCCCCGGTGAATTCCGCCAAAGCTTGAATCCGGGCCGGGTCGAGCGAGGTTCGTACGATCGTCAGCATCGGCGCTGGTTTGCCTGGACCGCTGGCGATCACGATATCCCGCACCTCCCGGCTCCAGTCGATGTTGCTGAGCCCGGCGATCTGCTCCTGGAACTGCGGCTTGGCTTTCGTCAACTCGACCTTCAGTTGCTTCGCGATCCCCTGGTGCACCGCTTCCCCCATGGCCGATCCGATGGGCGAGGCCATGATCTTGGCAATATTGACCTCCATCACCACGCTCGCGTCCGGCATGACCAGGTTCATCATCTCGGGATCGGCGGCGGCCGCCAGACCGGGCAGCCCGGCCGCGAGCGCCAACAGCTTGCACCAGAGAGTCATACACTACTCCTTTCGTCTCCCTTATCGGCATAACACTGCGGGTGATGACAGAACAAGTGCCCGAACGTTAACCGCCTCGGGAAGCGCCGCCGCCAGCAGTTGCGCACCACCCAGGGCGCTTAACGGTTCTGGGGAATGCACCCGCTCGCTGATGCTCGCGGCTCAGTAAGGGCCTGTCAGAGAATAAGTGTTATAGATCCCCACCGCTGCGGTTCCAGTGGGGCAGGCCCTCGGCCTGCGGCGGCCTCTCAGGCCGCCCGCCGCGCTTTCAACAGTTACGGTGGGTTTTCGCCGGTGCCCGACACAGTGTGACAGTTGTTCTCTGACAGGCCCTAACCCTTGCGAAATCACCGCGACCGCTGCCGAGCCGCGACCGTTGCCGAGCCGCGACCGTCAGGGAGCGGTTTCCCTCAGAAATCCCCAAAACGGCTGAGCACCGCACCACCCCCGCCCCCGCCCCAGCCCGCGTGATATCATGATGATGAAGTTCGAATGGAGGAAGCAGCCAGATGGGTCCCGTAGGTGTACAGGAGATGGTCTTCATCTTTCTGCTCGCGCTGGTGCTCTTCGGTCCCAAGAAACTGCCCGAGTTGGGCAGAACGTTGGGGAAGGCGCTCGCCGAGTTCCGCCGCGCGCAGAGCGAACTGAAAGCCACCTTCGATCGTGAAATGCAAAACCTGGAACGGGAAACTGAATCACAAAAGGAAATCGGCGCCGGCTATCAGACTGGTCACCAGTACGATAACTACAACTACGATTATTCTTCAAGCGACGCGGGAACCTACGGCGAGCCGTACGGTTCATCCACGACGGAGCCGCAGGAGTCCACCGTAACCAACACTTCCACTATCAGTGCATCCGCAACTGAGGGCGCTGAGTCTTTATCGACCGTTACGCCGCAGGGCGCTATCGCCCATCGGATGGAAAACGCCACGGAAATCGCCGCTGTTCCGCAGGGCCCCGCGCCACTGGCGGACGGCGAACCGCCGCCTTGGAGTTTGCAGAAGGAACTCGAAGCGCAGCCCGCGGCCAACGGTTCATCGCCGACTGAGCACGCTGAGCACAACGTATAGCTCTCAATAAATGGCTTCACGTGAAGATGACAAGGGAGCGCAGACTCCAAAAGGGGAAGTAACGCCTCCGCCCTTAGCGGTCACCGCCGTGACCGTTACCCGCGGCATAGGGGGCGGCGCAGGGGGCCGCACGCCGCCGCCGCCCGATCCCCCGGATCCCCCTGGCGACGGCGAAGAAGGCATGCTCCGCATGTCCTTCCTCGAGCACCTCCAGGAGTTGCGCTCGCGCATCGTCAAGATGGTTTTCGGCGTGCTCATCGCCGTCCTCGTCAGCTTCTCATTTTGCAACCCACTTTGGCGCCTCATCGCCGCCCCCGCCATCGAAGCCTTGACCGCCCTGGGAATCAAGCCGCCCACTCTCAAGGCCATCACCCCCATGGAGCAGTTCAACGTCATCTGGGTGAAGCTGCCTTTCCTGTGCGCCCTCTTCATCGCCGCGCCCTGGATTCTCTATCAGGTGTGGGCTTTCATCTCTCCCGGGCTCTACAAGCGCGAGCGCCGCTATGCCGCGCCATTCATACTTTGCTCCGCGGGTCTGTTCATCGGAGGCGGCGCATTCGCGTATTTTGTGGCCTTCCGTTTCGCCCTCACGTTCCTGCTAGGCATCGGTATCGGAAACTCCGTCGATCCGATGATTTCCATCAGCGAATACTTCGACCTGTTCGTCAACGTGACGCTCGGCGTGGCGCTGGTCTTCGAGATGCCCATCCTGATCTTCTTCCTGACGTTGTTGCGCGTCGTCAGCCCGGCGTTCCTGGTGAAGCACAGCCGCTACGCGATCCTGGGTATCTTCATCATCGCCGCCATCGTCACCCCCACCCCCGACGCATTCAACATGCTGCTGTTTGCCCTGCCCATGTGCCTGCTGTTTTATGTTGGCGTCTTCGCCGGTTACCTATTAGTACTAAAACGCGAAGGCCGCCGGTTCCCATGGCGGAAAGTATCGACAATTTTTGCTATTGTTTTGCTTATCCTAAGTGCGCTACTCTATCTTGCCGCGGTACACTATAAACTGCATCTAGGCCCGCACTGGCCTTTCCTGAAGCGTTGATAACCGGGCCATGCGGACCGTGAAGTACAACTGAGCCGCGACCGTAAGGGAGCGGTGTCACAAGGTATCCACGGCGTTGCAATGGATCTGAACAAGACAATTCGGGACTTACGCAACGAACTGGAGAAGCTTAACGAAGTCATCGCTTCTCTGGAGCAGTTCCAGAGTACCGGTACTCTCCCGGCGCCCCGGCGGCGCGGCCGCAAATCCATGCCTGAAGAGGAGCGCAGGGTGGTCGCCGAGCGCATGAAGAGATACTGGGCCGGCCGGCGCCAAAAGAAGGGCGCGACCGGTTGAACCTACTGCTTTTTCAATACTCTGGCAACCCCTCCCCGCCATCGCCTGTAAGCCACCCGTAACCTGTACTCTCGATGCTGCCGCCAAGCTTGCGAGAAATGCTTAGACTTAAAGTACCATAACCAGAAATACTGTGTCCCCGCGCCATAGCTATAACGCATTTCGAAGTCACAGCGCAGCGCCATATCCCCCGCTTCCTGCTCGGAAAAAGTAACTCCGAGCCAGGTATCGTCCGGAGGATTGTCCAAGGCCTCGCCACCCTGTACCTGGAACTTGAACAATCGCCCCCGCCGCAGCCGGCCGCGCACCGCGCGGACGTAACTTTCGATAACTTCGCGGCTTGGAATATGCTGGAATACAATCGACGAAAACGCAAAATCGAAGCGCGTGCTGCCCAGTACGTCTAGATCCTTGCCGCTGTTCTGGAAGATGCGGACATGCGGCAGACCGGCCAGCGCCGCCCGCGCCTGCCGCACCATCTCGCCGCTGATATCCACGCCATAGACCTCGCCGAAGATCTGCGCCAGCGCCCGCGTCACGCGCCCCGCACCGCACCCGATTTCGAGCACCCGCATCCGCTTGGGATCCTTCCCCTGGCAAATGTTGATCATGTCGGTGAGGATCTCTTCGGAAACGGTCCGCTCGCCGGACTGAAAAAACTCGGCGTCCGTCCAATCCTGCCGTTCGGTGTTCACGTAGAAGCGCGCGTTCTCGCGGGCCCGCTCGTCCCACTCCCGCTGCATTTTCTCCAGTTGCCCGCTCAGATCCCGTTCGGCCATCATGATATATTGTAGTTGTCGAATCGGTCCGCGTGGGCGACTAGCTCAGTTGGGAGAGCGCTGCGTTCGCAATGCAGAGGTCGGGGGTTCGAGCCCCCCGTCGTCCACCAAA
>CABEEC010000202.1_pt1 | contig 10706 bp, 8 predicted proteins | sample 3423191 | NCBI WGS metagenome assembly CABEEC01 (sample SAMEA5534333, study PRJEB31848) | metagenome | biome: tundra; feature: field; material: soil | place: USA | collected 2013-05 | depth 0.15 m | reverse complement strand
CGCGTTTGGTGCTCCCAAACTGTCATATTTACGTGCAGCGTCTTATCTATCGCCGAAACCGGTCCCGTGACGTCCAGGATCATGCGGTTCGGGTGCGTTCCCGACACCGCCAAGCCATTCGCCTGGAAGAACTCAATCAGCTTGTCGTAGTCTCCCTGGGTAGGGCCAAACCGCTCGGCAAACTCACTCGCACTCAAATAACGCCGGTAGTTTGGGCTCCGCGGATCGGAGACCTGCTCCAGGAAAAGGTCGAGTTCTGGGCGATTGCGTAGCGGCAGGCCAATTGCCAGATTCAGCCGAGACATGCCGGAGAGAGGGCCTAATCGCCGCGATTCACCGACGGCCTTCGGCACATGGTTTTGGAGTGTCTGCCCGGCTGCGGCTTCGGCCGGCCCCATGACACACACCATCGCACCAACGCAGGTCGCGGCGTAAACGGCCCTCGAAAACACCATATTTTGAATTCCTTTCTTCGCGCCTACGGTTTCGGTCATACGAGCGCGAGTGCGCGGAGAAGGCGCTGGTGCGTCCGGACCTGATGGCGCCGTTGCGGGTTCAGCCGCCGGATATAGCCATAGGTGACAATCGGAGCGTGGGGCGGGCGCCCTCGCCCGCGTCGCCCCCCCGGTCCGGCAGCCAAGCCCGTTGTAGATCTGTTATGCTGATCCCGAAAATGCCTAAATCAACCAAACCGCCTGTGCGCGCCACGCGCGCCAAGGCCGAAGTACAGCAAGAATTCACCGGAATCCGGCGGGAAGCCGAGGCCGCCCGCGAGTCGGCCGATCCGAAAGCCGAGGAGGCCGCCCGGTTGCGCGCGGCCGAGGTCCGGCATGCCGTCGAGGGCAACACGGTGGAAGGCGTGGTGCAGAGGGTCTCCGGGCTGGGGCTGGAGATTTCCAAGGCGCTGGCGGACGTGTCCGCGAAGCTGGTGGAAGAGGTGGAGCGGCTTTCCGCGGTGCGCGAGGCCGTCAACCTGGAGCGCGCCGAACTGGAGCGGTTGCACAAGATCGATGTGGCCGCCACGGCGCTCGACCAGATGGTGCAGGATTACGCCCGCGAGAAGGAGCGGTTGGAGGCCGAGATCGCGGCGCAGCGGGCGGCGTGGGAGGAGGAATCCCGCGACGGCGAGCGCGAGCGCAAGGAGCAGGAAGAGAATCTGAAGAAGGCGCGCGCGCGGGAAATCGAGGAGTACGAATACAAGAAGAACCTGGAGCGCAAGAAGGCGCTGGACAAATACGAAGAGGATCAGCGGCTGCAGGAGAAGAAGAACAAGGAGCGGCAGGAGACGCTCGAAAAGAGCTGGCAGCAGCGCGAAACCGCGTTGAAGGAGCAGGAGCAGGAATTGTTGCGGCTGCGCAAGGAAGCGCAGGATTTCCCCGAGACCGTGAAGACGGAATCCGACAAGGCGGCGGTCCTGGCGTCCAAGGCGGCGGGTCAGAAATTCGAGCAGGAGATCCTGCTGCTGAAGAAGGAAGCCGATACGGAGAAGCGGCTGGCGAGCCTACAGGTGAAGACGCTGGAAGACACGATCACGCGGCAGGCGGCGCAGATCGAGGCGCTCCAGAAGCAGGCGGACGAGGCCAAGCAGCAGGTGCAGGACATCGCGGTAAAGGCGATCGAAGGGGCGTCGGGGGCCAAGGCGCTGGCGCACATCAATCAGATTGCGATGGAGCAGGCGAAGCGTCCGCAGCAGTGAGGGGAGCGGTGGACTCGGAGATCGCCCTCGGGATTCTGTTGCTCGTCTGGTGGAGTGGAGTACGGCGGTAGTGCAATAGAACCGAGGTACCACCGTGGGCCGTCTCGACTCCCGATCAACCACGCGACCGCCGGTTCCAGCTTCGGGCTACCGCTTCCGAAGAGATTCTCATCAAGGTCGCTGCCGAACGCCAAGGCGTGAATGTGACGGACTTCATCATGCGGAGTGCATGCGAGAAGGCGGAGCAGGCTCTGTCAGACCAGACACGATTCGTGCTGGATGACAAACAATGGAGGGCGTTCATGGCAGCCCTCGACCGGCCACCGAGGGGCAAACCCCGGCTCCGCCGATTGTTCACCGAACCGCACGTTGCCAAGCGCCGGTCATGAGCGGGGCCTCCAAGCCCGAGTTCGAAATAGAGAAGCTGCGCCGCGAGCACAACGTCACCCAGTTTGATTGCGGTAATCGAGCGCTCAACACCTGGCTGCATAAGTACGCATGGACGAACCAGCAAGCCGATTCGGCCAAGACTTACGTGGCCGTGGCGGGGGATCGTGTGGCCGGCTACTATGCGCTTGCGACCGGCTCCGTTCACAAGCACGAGAGCCCGGAGCGCATCGCCAGGGGTCTTGCGAATCACCCGATCGGCATCGTGCTTCAAGCCCGATTGGCGGTAGACCGGGATCAACCGGGTAAAGGCCTCGGTAAAGCGCTTCTATTCGATGCTTTGACGCGGATTGCAGAGGCTGCGGACATCGTTGCGGTGCGGGCCGTGATGGTGCATGCCATCGATCAGGCGGCTCGCGGATTCTACGAACACTTTGAATTCGAACCGTCTCCAGTGAACCCGTTTCAGTTGCTGCTGTTACTCAAGGATCTCCGGAAGGCGGTCAAGTGACTTCTGGCTTGGATCGCGCCGCCAGGCGCAGAGAAGTTTCGACGTCTCTCGCTCCTCAAGATACGGCATCCCTCAAATACAGTTCTACACGACCCGTCGTCCAGGTCGCCACGCCGCACACGAAGAAGTCGGTGTCTTCGGTCCAAATCGGATAGCCCAGCACGAGGGCCGAGGCCAGAACCGGCCAGTCGTCCTCACGCGGCGGACGAGGCGCTGGCGCCGCCAACGTTTCCGTTGGCGCATAGGTCTCGAACTCGACAGTCAGCACCAACTCGCAAAGCGCGCCCAGTGTCGTCAACCCTGGAGCGACCCGCATTGCTCGCCGCTCCAAAATAATGGGTAGAGCCTCGCGGAAGGCGGAGTCGGGTGCAAAGAAATCCCCTTGCCCCGCGTACTTGCGAAGTAGCGACGGCACCCGCGTTCCCAGCACCGCGCGAATCAGAATATTCGCGTCGAGCACCAGCACGTTAGCTCTTCTGCATCCGGCGTTCGCGACGCAGCCGCTTGAAGTCCTCCATGAGTTCCTCCTCGGTTGTTCCCGCCGCGGCGATCAGTTCCTGCATCCTTTCACCGGCAACGCGAAAAGCCCCAGATCGGCTTGGCTCGGCTTGGGCTTGGTCGGGACGTAGATGCCAATGGTCGCACCATGCCGCGTGATGGCAACAGGGGACGGCGACTCCAAATAGCTGGAGAGGTTCTCCCGAAACTCGCGAATCCCAACTTTGGCGCTCTTCATAGTTGTGTCCTTACTGTGTACATAATAATATCACACTGCCCGGTAACTCGGCGGCAGAGGCCAGCTCAGTGCGCCGCCCCGCGGGCCGGTCTGATTCACTCATTACCGCCGATTACGGTGGTGTAGCTGGTGGCGGCCAGGGAGAATTGGGCTTTACCGTCGGTAACGGAAATGCGGTCGGACTCTTGCATGCCGCGCTGGGCGTTTGTGACCCATAGGCGCAATTGCTTTACGGTGGAAGGAAGGCCCGTGAGGGTCGCGGTGCGGGTGGCGCCGTGGTTCACGATGTGGACGGTGTAGATGCTTTCGGCGATGTTGCCGAAGGCGGCGCAGGTGAGATTAGGTTTGTTGCAGACGACCGGCAAGGAAAAGGAGCGCGGGGGCGTCGCGGCCAGTTGTTTGAGATTCCAGAAACGGCGCGTGGGGCGGAGCGGGCCGTTGTCGTTGAAGATGCCGCCACCAGCGAGGATGGAATAGTCGGCGGTGAGTTGCCACTGGAGGATCGATTTAGGTTGGGCGATGGAGAGGATGCGCAGGTAGAGATTGATCTCGTAAAGGGCGAACGACTGTTCGTTGAAGATCTGGGGATAGCGATACGCGGCGGCATCGGTGCTGCCTTCGGCGACCACCAGGGGGACGTTCAGTTCGCGGGCGGCATCGCGCCACTGGGCCAGGATTTCGTCAGTGCATCCGCGCCAGGAGTGGAAATCCACGGCGCCGATGTACTTGACGGCCTCGGGGTCGTCGAGGGCGGGCTGGATGAAATCGATGGGGTTGGCGTCGGAGGTGTCGCCGAGCGCGAGCTTGGTGGCGAGGCCCTTGCCGGCGAAGTTGGCGCCGAGGGTTTTGATGAGTTCGGAGTGCTCGCGCGGGGTTTGACGGACGTTGATGCCGAGATCGGATTCGTTGAAGCTGAACAGGGCGGCTTCGACGCCGTATTTCTCCTTGAGGAAGAGCAGGTAGCCCGCGATGGAGTCCTTGATGCGGTCCATCTTTTCGGGGTTGAGGGGATTGCCGCGCGGGCCCTCTTGCGGTGGGGGCGCGGCACCACGGGCGACACCGAGGATCGCCCAACCAGGCGGCTGCCAGGCGCTGACGATGACGGGCATTCCTTTTTGCGCCAGCCGGCGGGCCATCTCCATCGCTAGATGCACTCGCGGATGGACGTTGCCGGCGCGGGCGGCGGCCAGAGGGTCGGTGTTTTCATCAGGGTGCCAGAGGCTCCAGGGCATCTCGACGCGGCCCCAGGCGACGCGGAGGTTCTTGAGGTTGTAGTCGATGATTTGAGGGTCGATGCGAGCGTTCTGCAGGCGGAAGTTTCCGCCGAGTCCATCGAAGATCTGGCCGGGATGCGAGGCGTCGAGGGTGATTCCGACGGGGTTCTTGTCGATCTCGCCGGTCACTTTGAAGGCGAAGCTGTTCTTGCCGGTCTGGCCGGCAGTGGTTTTGCCGATGAGGACGGCGAGCAGGACCCGGAGGTTGTAGCTGCCCTTGCGGCGGTCGTCGCGGACGATGACCAGGGTCGGCTCGTTGAAGGTCACCTCGATCTGGCGGGTGCGGGACGCGAAGCGCGCGCCCTTGGCGGTGGCGCGCAGGTATTCATTCTGCTCGGCGACGCCGGCGGCGAGAGACGTGCGTTCGGAGGTGGGCGGATCGGGATCGATGAGCTGTACGGAGCCGCCGGAAAAGACCGAGGCGGGGAGTTCGATGCCGAGGAAGGCGCCGCCGATCGCGGCCTCGTCGGGGGACGTGAATTCGAGATCGATTTTGGCGGTACCGGGGCCGGTGTCTTCCACGACTTCGGTGGCGGCCATCGTCCAGCCGGCGCCCTGGGGGTCACGGAACTCGCGGGGGGCGCGCATGCGGACGGTGACGGTTTCGGTTTTGCCGTTGCGGGAGTAGTTGTTCTGCTGCTTCTCGCGGCCGGTGCAACTCACCGCCGCCGACTCGGGTTGGGCGACGCACATGCTGGTACTGAGTTCCAGGAGGTGGCCCTCGACGCGCAGGCCGGTCAAGTTACCCCAAGCCATGACCTCAGGCTGAGCGAACGCTACGGTTGTGAAAGTCGCAAAGAGGATAATGGAGCCAATAGTCCGAATCATCACCACGATTCTAACGCGAGGATGGCAGCGATTCGTCCACAGGCGGCCTGCTAAGCTGAACAGTTCGTAGCATGGACGCTATCTCTCTCTGCTTGAGTCTCACTCCGCACGGCCGGCTCGTCTTAATTCATGACGCCGGCGCACCGCTTCTCGACAGCGGCCTTGCGCACCGTTTGCTCGAAGCTTTCGAACGCGGATCGGGCCACGGGCTTCTGCGGCTGGGAGCGGACGAAGCTGGGACCGCGCTGCCGCCGGTCGACTCCTATTGGCGCGAATTCGGCGCGCGCTACGTGACGGCACTCTGCACCCAGCAGGATAGCGATGCGCCGTGGAAGAGCGCGCGCGTGGCGGCGCCCGCGGACGAAGAACTGGAGCGCATGGCGCTGGCGGCGCCGCCCATGATTGGCGCTGAGTATCTGACAGCCGCGGTGCTTAAGGCTTTGTGGCAGGAACTTGACGCGGCCTTTGGCATGGAGTTGTCCGAATCCAAATGCGGCGTGCAGGATTTTCTGAAGCGCCGGAATCCGGCATGGAACCTGGTGGGCCGCGTGCATTTCAATATTGCCGAGAACCGCAAGGATGCCGACGCCCCGTTCGCATTTCTGGCGACCTATACCACGCGGTTATCGGCGCAGGCCAAGGCGCAACATCTGCCGCTGGGGCAGGCGCTGCGCGAGTACGCGGGCGCGGCAAACAAGGAACGCCTCTTGTCACTGCTGGTTCCGGTGCAGCGGGCGTCGGAGACGTGCCCGTGGTTGAAGGCCATGGTGGACGCCGGTGAGATCTTTCATCCGCTGCGTTGGACGCCGCGGGAGGCCTGGCAACTTCTGAGAGACGTTCCGCAGCTTGAGACGGCGGGGGTGGTGGTTCGCATGCCGGCGGCGTGGCGGGGCAATCGTCCGCCGCGGCCGCGAGTGACGGGCACCGTGGGAGCCAAAGCGCCGTCGGGGCTGGGACAGGATGCGCTGCTGGATTTCCGTATGGAAGTCACGCTCGACGGTGAACCGCTCACATCCGCCGAAATCCGCGATCTGCTGGCCAAGACGGATGGGCTGGCGTGGGTGCGAGGGCGGTGGATGGAACTCGACCGCGAGCACCTCGAAAGCATGATCGAACGCTTCCGCGAAGTAGAGCGCACGGCGCAGGACAACGGCCTGGCGTTCGGCGAGGCCATGCGGTTGCTGGCGGGCGCGGACGTGGCGCCCCATGATAGTGATGCCGCGGATGCCGCGGCCCACGCGGACTGGGCGCAAGTGGTGGCCGGCCCCTGGCTGGCGGAAACCTTGAAGGGGCTGCGCAGCCCGCAGGGGTTGGCGCAAGTGGACCCCGGCGATGCGCTCGAAGGCGTGCTGCGGCCCTACCAGCAGGTCGGCGTGCGCTGGCTTTATCTGCTCACGAAACTCGGTCTGGGAGCGTGTCTTGCCGACGATATGGGACTCGGCAAGACCATTCAAGTGCTTTCGCTGCTGCTGGTTCTCAAGCGCCAGCACAGCGCCAAGCCGCAGCCAAGCCTGTTGGTGGCGCCGGCATCGCTGCTGGCCAATTGGGCGGCGGAAATCGAACGCTTTGCACCGGGGTTGAAGGCGCTCGTGGCCCATCCGTCGGCTCTGCCTGCGGCCGAACTGAAGGCGCTGGAAGCCGCGCGGCTGCGGGACATCGACCTGGTCATCACCAGCTATGGCGCGCTGCTCCGCGTGCCGTGGATTGCGGAGGTCCCCTGGCGGCTGGCCGTGCTGGACGAAGCGCAGGCCATCAAGAACCCCGATGCCAAACAGACCCGCGCCGTCAAGAGGCTCAAAGCGGGCGCCAGACTGGCGCTCACCGGCACGCCGGTGGAGAACCGGCTGGGCGATCTGTGGTCGATTTTCGACTTCGTCAACCCGGGACTGCTGGGGACGTCGAAGGAGTTCGCGCGCTTCGCCAAGCGCCTGGGCGACCGGTCTCACGGCTCCTGGGGGCCGCTGCGCGAGTTGGTGCGGCCATATATTCTGCGACGCCTGAAGACGGACAAGTCGGTGATTGCGGACCTGCCGGACAAAACCGAAATCAAGGCGTTCTGCCCGCTCAGCCGCCACCAGGCCGCACTCTACCAGCAGGCGGTGAAGGAGTTGGCCGAACAACTCGCGGATGCCACCGGGATACGGCGCAAGGGGCTGGTGCTGTCGTTCCTGATGCGCTTCAAGCAGATCTGCAACCATCCTTCGCAATGGCTGGGAGACGGCGCCTGGGGCGAAGGCGACAGCGGCAAATGGGCGCGCTTGCGCGACATTGCCGAGGTGGTGGCCGCCAAGCAGGAGAAGATGCTGGTCTTCACCCAATTCCGCGAGGTGACCGCGCCGCTGGCCGCTTTCCTCGGCTCGGTTTTCGGACGGCCCGGCCTGGTGCTGCACGGAGAAACCGAGGTGAAGAAGCGCCAGGATCTGGTGCGGCGGTTTCAGGAAGACGAGGCCGTGGGCTTCTTCGTGCTTTCGCTGAAGGCCGGAGGCTCGGGCCTGAACCTGACGGCCGCATCGCACGTGGTGCATTTCGACCGATGGTGGAACCCGGCGGTGGAGAACCAGGCCACGGACCGCGCCTTCCGCATCGGCCAGACCAAGAACGTGCTGGTGCACAAGTTCGTCTGCCGCGGCACCGTGGAAGAGAAAATCGACCAGCTCATTGAGTCCAAGCGCCAACTGTCGCAGGAGTTACTGGAGGGCGGCGCCGACTTACTGCTGACGGAGTTGAAAGACGACGAATTACTCAAGCTAGTTGCGCTTGACATCAATAAGGCGCTAAAGGAGGCGTGATCGATGGGGTACGACGGTTGGGGATGGAGGCCCTATGTTTCGGCTGGGGAGCGGCGGCGCAGAGCGGCGCGCGAGATGGAGAAGCGCAAGAAGCAAGGGCATGCCGTCTCACCCGTCAGCATCGAAGGCCGCGCCATCGCCAAGACGTTTTGGGGCATGGCCTGGTGCGAGAACCTGGAGCGGTACAGCGATTATGCCAACCGGCTGCCGCGCGGGCGGACCTATGTGCGCAACGGGTCGGTGGTCGATTTGCAAATTGCGCCCGGCGCGATCCATGCGCATGTCAGCGGCTCAGAGTTATACAAGGTCACGCTGAAAGTGGCGCCGGTCCCGAAAGGGAAGTGGAAATCCATCTGCAAGGACTGCGCGGGCGCGATCGATTCGCTGGTAGAGTTGCTGCAAGGGCGGTTGTCCAAGGGTGTCATGGAGCGGATCTGCCGGCAGAACCACGGCCTGTTTCCTTCACCGGAGGAGATCGAGCTTTCGTGCAGTTGCCCCGACTGGGCCGGCATGTGCAAGCATGTCGCGGCGGTGCTGTACGGCATCGGCGCGCGGTTCGATCACCAACCCGAACTTCTCTTCCGCTTGCGTGCTGTGAACGAGATGGAATTGATTGTCAACGCGGGCAAGGCGATTCCACTGGCGAAGCAGGGACCGGCCGCCAGCAAGCTTCTCGGAGGCGAAGACCTCTCCGAGATTTTCGGCCTCGACATGGCGCAGAGCGCCAGTCCCGACGCGGGGTTGGCCGGGTCCAAGGGGGTTAAGCCAAAGCGCCCAGAGAAGGCGGCAGCGGCGTCCAAGGGGACGCGCAAACCGCGAACGCAGGCCGCTTCGACGCGGCGCGTGAATAGCGGTAGAGAGCTTCCGCCTTCAAAACGGCGGCCGGATCGCTGAGGTGCCGCAGAGCATTGTGGGCACGCCGGCGCCGAAGAAATCGGTATCTTCCGCAGCCACGCAAGGGATAGGGCCAGGATGCCCCCGCGGTCCCGCGTGGGACGGTATGGATGATTGAAATCGATGGAGCCAACTCCGGGCTTGAACCGGAGACCTGCTGATTACGAAGAATGTGGCCCCCCTCTGAACGCTCTATTCGCTCCATACGGAAATGCCTGTTATCAAGACTTGGGGAAGCTGCTTTCGCTCAGATAGCAACTCCAAACGCGCGAACCGGGCGGGGTTTTGGCACAGTTCTGGCACAGCCAGGACGGGAGGGTTTCGAATTGTTTCCTCCGATTCACAGCCCGAGGTGGATGATCGCGGATGTGCTCGATGGGTTGACGCCACCGACCACGCAACGATTCGCAATGAGATCCTCGCCCACCCGGGCCGCCACAGATGGTGGAGCCTGCGGCCTGTGCGGCCGGGACTTAGCGCGACATCGGCCTAAGCTGATATCCGTGGCGTCAAGACAGATCCCCCGGTTTCGAGGCTGGCGCCTGATAGGCGACACCAAACTGGTTAGCCACCGCGGAGAAACGTGGATCGGCCGTCCATAACTGCAATCGCCCCACAATGGCGGACGCCAGGAGGTGAACGTCGATCCAGCCCACGCCGCGGCCATGCAAGTCGCGATCGCGAACGAACGCGACGACGTCACGGTGAGGAACCATGGCGGCTTGATGCATCCGCTCGTAGGCGGCCAGGAGCTTCCTGCGGCCTCCTCGGTCGCCAATGAGGAGTTCTCCATAGACCAACTCGTGCCCCGTCACTTCATCGAGACCGAGGAGTCTGTCCAACTCGGCCGCGTACGGCGCCCGGCTGGCAAGGAACCGAATCCACACGGAAGTGTCCACCAGGACCATCAGGCCACCCTTCGTTTGGGCGACGGCCTTTCACGACGCCTGGGCACGTCGCGTGCGCGAGGCTCCGTGCCGCGCAGAGTCCGAAGGCGTTCGTAAGCCGCGTGGCGTACCAGGGCTTCAAGTCCCAAACGTAAGGTCGCCGTATCCGTTGTTGCACCGCAAGCCGCCTTCGCCTCTTTGAAGAGTTCGTCATCGACGTTGAAGGTTTTCTTCATACATTCAATTCTGCCATAAAAGCATGGCTATTGAGACCATACCCATGGCGCTGGTGGCGCCGCGGCGTATCGCGAAAGCGCCAAACATCTGAAGTCCGTGGCTTCTTAGCGGCTGCAGATCGGTTTGCCGATTGCCGGTCGCGACAAAGGCCCGGCCAAGCGGGACTTCCTTTGAACACCGGCCTTCCTCTTTTTCGCTTGGCCGCCGGTTTCGGATTCAGGCTCAGCCACGCGCGAACCGGAAGAAGTCAGCTTCCCTGTGATTGTGACAAAGCTGGGAATTAGGTCGCGTTGTAAGTTATTGAAAAAATGGAGCCACCCTCCGGGCTTGAACCGGAGACCTGCTGGTGATCGGCATAGGGGCGGCGGTCACCCGCCGACCCCTGCCACACCACCGTGCGTACGGGTCCGTACACGGCGGTTCGAGACGGTTACGCTAGCATTCCTCGAATAAGGACGGAATGCGGG
>CABEEC010000199.1_pt1 | contig 10718 bp, 10 predicted proteins | sample 3423191 | NCBI WGS metagenome assembly CABEEC01 (sample SAMEA5534333, study PRJEB31848) | metagenome | biome: tundra; feature: field; material: soil | place: USA | collected 2013-05 | depth 0.15 m | reverse complement strand
GACTTCCGCCTGTCCGACAGTGGCAAGCCGCAAGAGATCACGGGTTTCGCGGTGGAAACCGGCAATGCGGGAGCCGCGGCTGAGGCTCCGAAACCAGCGCCCGAAACCGCGGCTGCCTCTGCCACGTCCGTCCCGCAGCGTTTTGTGGCGCTGTATTTCGACGATCTGCACATGGATTTCGGCGCCGTCCAGCAGCCCCGCGACGCCGCCTGGCGGTACATTTCCACCGCGTTGCGGCCCGAGGACCGCGTGGCGATCTTCACCTCGTCCAACCAGGTTGGCATCGATTTCACCGATGACCGCGGTAAACTGCACGACGCGTTATCCCGGCTGGCGCCGCACTCGCGCACCGACCCCCTGTCGCAAGAGTGTCCGGCAATCGGGGAATACCAGGCTTATCTGATCGCGGAACGGCAGGACCGGAATGCCCTCGATCTTGCAGCCGAGGAAGCTCGGGAATGCTGTAAGACCCGCGGGAAATGCTCGGGAGATTTCAGTCAGCGAGCCGCTGAAATCTGGGATCGGGCGGCACTGCAGTCGCTCGACGCGCTGGAAGTGGCAGATGGCGTCATCCGCCGCGTGGCCGCCATGCCGGGCCAGCGCATCCTGGTGCTGGTCTCGACGGGCTTTCTAATCGCGACCCGGGAGCGGCAAGTTGGCGCGCTGATCGACTGGGCGCTGCGCCAGAACGTGGTGGTCAACGTAATCGACGCCGCGGGGCTCTACGCCAAGACCTACCCCAACGTGAACCTTGTGCGGCGCCCGGATCTGCAATCCGCGAAGTTCAGAATCGAAAACGAGGGTTTGAGCGTGCAGCGCGACGTACTGGCTGGCCTGACGGCCGGAACGGGCGGCGCCTTTTTTCATAACAGCAACGATTTCGACGACGGCTTCCGGCAGACCGCGCAGGCGCCCGAAGTGAGCTACGTGCTCAGCTTTTCGCCGGCAGACGTGAAGATGGACGGCAAGTTCCATGCGCTGAAGGTGACCGTCGACAGCGGCAGCGGCTGGGACATCCAGGCGCGGCGCGGGTACTTCGCTAACGCAGAGACGGCTCCCGCCAAGAGCGAACTCGAGAGCCTGGTCTTCTCCCAGGAGGAACACCAGGGGTTGCCTGCCACGGTAACAGCGCAGGTGGGGGCATCCGCCGTGACAGTGAAGATTCACGTGGACATCCAGGCCTTGCAGTTTCGCAAGGAGGCGGATCGGAGCCTCGACACGCTGATCCTCGAGACGGCGCTGTTCGACCGCGATGGAAAGTACGTGGCGGGCAAGGAATCGACGGTGGATTTCCGGTTGACGGATGCGAAGCTGGAACATCTCTTGAAGTCCGGGATGAACACGGAGATCGGCTTCCAGATCGCGCCGGGCACTTACCGGATTCGCGAGAGTCGTGCGCGATACCGGGACGAAGAAGCTGGCCGCGTTGAACTATAACATAGAGGTGACCGCAGCGCCGCCGGTCCAAGCAGCCGTCTTGGCGGCTGCGCCTGCCGGCCCCGTCAAGCACAAGGAGGAGAAGAAGAAGAAGACGAAGTCCATGCTGGATTGGAGCATGGCTCAATTTGAGAAGACCATGCCCGAGCTTAGGGGCCTGGAACCCGCCGAGAGCCAGGAACGGCTTGCCGTTCTGCTGCAGAAAACCGGAGAGAACGTGAAGTCCTTCTTTGACGTGTTGCCCGACACCACGGCGCGCGAGCGGATCGACCTGGAGCGGCTGCTTTCGACCGAGCACCGGACCGAGGAGTTCAACTATCTGGCTCTTCCGCGGCCTGGCAAGGATGGTGTGGCTCTGGACGAATACCGGACCAATGCTGCCGGGAGGCGCGCCGAGCCGAAGGCCTTGCAGCATGGGTTCGTGACCACGGGCTTCGTGTCAATGACTATCCAGTTCCACCCGTTGTACCTATCCGAGTCCCAGTTTCGCTATCTCGGGAGACAGAACATGGACGGGCATCCCACGGACGTCGTGTTTTTCGCGCAGATTCCCGGTAAGGCGCGCGTGAAGGAATCGCTCAGGACCCAATTCCGGTCGCTCGAAATCACACTCCAGGGAGTGGCTTGGATCGATTCCGACACCTACCACATCGTTCGCATGCGAACGGAACTGGAGCCACGCGCCGACCTCGACCTTAGGAAGAAACGACGGAGTCGAGGTTCACGGAAGTGCGGTTCAATTCAAGGATGTGCCCCAGGCCTTCTGGTTGCCTGAGGAAGTAACAGTCACGGTGAACTGGGATGGCGCAGTGTTCCGGAATCGCCACCGGTATTCCGGTTTCCAGTTGTTTCGCGTGGATGCGGATGCGGCGCCACCGCGAAGCCCCGCGCGGAACTGAGGTCCGGCGGCTGCCTGCTCCGCCGCTATTTCGCCTGGATCTCTTCGGTGTACTTCATCAGATTATAGACGCGGACGTTGCCGATATCCGGGTTCGGCCCCATGTGCCGGAAGAGGTTGCCCCACACCGGCATATCCTTCGACCCATGCGCCACCGGCTCGTCGGCTTCACCATTAATGATGTGCTGCACCTGGAGTTCAGGGAACTTGCCGCCGTTTTTCTTGGAAATCTGTGTCAAATCCGAAGGGGGCACTTTCAGCGCGCTGGCGGCAGGTCCATCGCCTTTACCGGTCGTCCCGTGGCAGACGGCGCAATACTCCCGGTACAGATCCTTGCCCGCAACGGACGTGGTAGGGTGTACCGGCACCTTCTTCACGGTTGTGGGCGCCTGCTGCGCCTGGGCCGCGCCGATGCCGAGGCCGATCGGCAGCAAGCCAAGAATGAGACTTACGGATGCGATTAAGGATTTCATGCCTATATGATATGTCAAATACCACCACGACGGAAAGGTGTTATGGGATTTTACGACGGCCCTACGGCAGATCGCGCCGTGCCACGCGCGAAATAGCGTGTACCAGCTTGCGGTAAGGCAGGGTTTCGAAGGCCTCGATGGGTAGCCATTCGCCGTCCCGCCAACTCGAATAATACCAGCGCGCCAGCAAGGCCAGATACTCCTGGCGCTCGCGCATGGCGAGTTGGCGCATGGGCAGCGCGCCGAAGATATCCCGCAGCTTGCCATCGAGCGAAACCGGCTTGCCCTCCTGGACCTCGAAGCTCAGACGCCGCGGCGCTTGCCAGTGCCCCTCCCGCACGATCCAAAGCTCCACGGCATTGGGCGCGGCGGAGGGCGCGATCGCGACGCCGTGCAGTCTGCCGATATCGCGCGCCAGCTCATCGCGCAGCTTCAGGACTTCCTGCACCTTTTCGAAGCGCTTGTGCTGCCGGGCGGCTTCTTCGAACATCATCTCTTCGCTGTAGCGGTCGCGCGCGCGCTCGATGGTATCGAGCAGCGAGTGCCCGCCGGTCTTGAGGAACTCCGCCACGCGGCCGACTTCGTGCAGATACTCGTCGCGCCCCACGACCTGCTGGCACGGGCGCAGGCACATGCCCATCTCGCCGTAGATGCAGCCGGGGTGCTCGGGAGAGGGCGTCAGATCCTCCTGGCAGCGGCGTATCTGAAACAGGTCCAGGAATTGCGATTCGAACTTCTCGGCCGAAGCGCGGCTGCGGAACGGACCGCAATAGAGCGCGGGCGCGCGGCCGAGATGGGTGGTGAGCTGGCTGCGCGGAAACTCGTTGGTGAGCACGAGCTTGACGTAAGTGGGCATGCGCAGCTTCAGCAGATCGAGGTAAGTCTTGGGAAAATGGCGGCGCGCCAGTTCGTACATCAGGATGGCGGATTCGAAGGCCGAGCCGGTGAGACTGTACTCGATGCGCCGCACGGTGTGACGGAGGTTGAGCAGGCGCGACGGCTTCTCGCGCTCCTTGAGCAGGCGCAGCAAGCGCCGCCGCAGCAGCGCGGTCTTGGCCAGGTAGGGATCGCCTTCGCGCGGCCAAAGCAGGAAGACGGCGGGACTGTTGGGAACTTGGGCAATTCGCTCGTCGAGGCCGGAAAGATCCTCGGGAACCTCGATCGGGGTCATCACTTGGACTATTGTCGCGCAGAGCGCGCCAGACTATCGTCGCACTATCATGGAATCATGAAAACGCGGCTGGCTCTCTCGATTGTTTTTCTCTGCCTAGCCGGTACTGCCGCGCGAGCGCAGCCAGCCGAAGATCCCGATGCGGTGGCGAAGGCGCTCTTCCCCAAAGACGACGAACTGCCGCACTGGCGGTTGCGCGACATCGCCGACCGTCTCGGGCTGCATCCTGGCAGCCAGGTGGCCGATGTGGGATGCGGCGAGGGAGAGATCGCCCTGGTGTGGGGCCGTGCGGTGGGCGCGACCGGGCACGTCTGGGCCGAAGATATCGACCCGCACGCGCTCAGAGCCGCACGCAAGCTCATGAAGGAGCATCGCGCCCGCAACGTTACCGTGCTGCAGGGCGATGTTGCCGACCCGCGCCTTCCCGCCGGCAAGTTGGATGGCATCTCGCTGTTCTTCGTCTACCACGAGTTGGTGAAGTATCCCGAAATGCTCGCGCGATTCCACGACGCCCTCAAGCCCGGCGGCCGCCTGGCGATCCTGGACCCGCTGGCGCGCAAAACCGCCTCGCGGCCGCGCGATGCGCAGACCAGGAACCACGTGCTGCGGCTCGATCTTGCGGCGGACGAACTGCGGCGGGCCGGATTCGAAGTGCTCGCCCGCGACGACCATTTCGTCGACGATCCGGATTCGGAAGGAATCGAGTGGCTAATCGTCGCCCGGCCGGCCGTCAAGCCGTGAGCGGCGGCGGCGCAAAACCGCCCGTCAACTCTGCGATGCGCCCGGCGATATCGATCGGGGTGGCGTCTTCCAGGAAGGGCCCGAGGATCTGTATCCCGCAAGGCAGGCCTTCCGGCGTGCGGCCCACCGGACAAACCGTCGCGGGATTGCCGGTCAACGTCGCGTGAAAGATCCACTTCAGCATGTCCAGGTAGGGATGCGGCCCGGCGGGCGTGGCGGTCTTGTGGGTCATCGTACTGGAATGCGCGCTCGCCGGAGATGCCAGCCTCGTCGTAACCGGCGATCGCGGCTTAACTCAGTTGCGAAGCTTCGAAGGCATTGCTATCGTCACACGCTTCGGGAATGCCTCTCCCCTCGCAAATCGTGAGACCAACGTGACTCGTGAGGATTCCGGACGGATCAGCGTTGCTGAGCCGGGCCCAGAGGGCACACGTCAGGAAGCGGTTAGCGCCACGGGGCTGATCACACTTGGGGACGGTTGCCACCGATGGCGGCGGTGGCTAGCATGCCGCCGAGTCCCATAGTCTCCACCGCCGATGACGGCACGATCACCATGGCGCCTTTCTCCTTGATGGCTTCGTAGAGCATGTTCATCGCCCGCAGGTGCAGCGCCACCGGATTGTCCTGATAGGTCAGGGCGGCCTTCGAGAAGTTGTCCGCGATCTCGGTCTCCGCCTGGCCCAGAATGATGCGCGCCTGCCGCTCGCGCTCGGCTTGTGCCTGGCGCGACATGGCGTCTTCCAGCTCGTGCGGGATCTTCACATCGCGAATTTCCACCGATTGCACGGTGATGCCCCACGGATTGGTCTTCTCGTCCAGGATGCGCTGCAGTTCGTGACCGAGCGTTTCGCGTTCGGTGATCATCTGCGCAAGGTGGTGGCGTCCGATGGATTCCCGCAGCGCCGTCTGCGCGCTCAGCGTGATGGCGCCGATGAAGTCCTCCACTTCGAGGATGGACTTTTCGGCGTTCCACACCACCCAGAATACGATGGCATCTACGTTGACCGGCACGGTGTCGCGGGTGAGCGCCGATTCGGCGGTGACGCTGGCGACGCGCACGCGCTGATCCACGAAGCGGCTCAACGAATCCACGATGGGAATGATGTGGAACATGCCGGGACCGCGCAGTCCGACATAGCGGCCCAGCCGCAGCACCGCGACTTTCTCCCATTGGTCGGCCACCCGGATGGCGAACATGAGGTAGATCCCGATGGCGCTGGCCACCAGCGCGGGTATGGGACTGTTGGTGGCGGAAGTCGCGACGACTCCGGCCACGATGCAAATGATGCCGAGCGCGGCGCCTATGCTGCTGATGGGCATTTTCTCGCCCTTTTCGAACCCTTCCTGTCTTCCTGACTTCAGCATCTTATAGATCATTGAGTTGCTCCTTTAGTTCGTCGACTGTGAATCCGGCGCTGCCGGCGCGCGCCACAAATTCGGAGACAAGCTGCGCCAGCCGGCGGCGGCGCTCGACTTCGTCCTGCTGCACTTCGCGCTGGGCGATAAAGGTACCGGTGCCCTGCTGGGTTTCGAGCACGCCCCGGATTTCCAGCTCGCGATAGGCCCGCACCACGGTGTTGGGGTTGATGGCAAGGTCTACGGCCACCTGGCGGACGGTGGGGATCTGGTCGCCCATGGTCAGTTTGCCGGACGCCATACCAGCGAGGACCTGGTCGATGATCTGGCGGTAGACGGGGACGCCGCTATGGAGGTCCAGGCGGAAGGCGAAGCCTTCTGTTTTCGTCATCTATACATATAGTATACTAGTTCACTAATACAATCAAGAGGAAAAATTTGGCGGGCGGATCGGGTTCGCGCAAGCAGCAGAAATCCAACGGAATTGTTGTACAACACTATTGATGTACGGCAGAGAATACGGTCGGTCCGATGTGCATCCTGCCATTTCCTGAAACATCACGATAGGCTGGGAGCGATGGCCGGCGCACATCGCCCTAAACCGCGTGGCCGGGGGAGGGCTGCTTTTGGCAAGCGGTAAGATCGTAGTTATCCGAAGTTGACATTTCCGGTTCTGTCCTGATGGCGCTATTTGAATCTTGTCCGTGCTTCATTCGCGTATCCACGGCTTTCTCTAAAGCATGGTGGGTGCCACAGGAAGGTGCGCTTAAGTCATTGCGATATCGGGGTGTTTGGCGGGACTGGAGGATGCGCGGCAGCGCCAGGTGACACGGTTGTCACCGGGCGGGTGACAGAGGTGGCGCAAGAGGCTGGAGTGCGGAGCGGCTACCGGTCAGGGCCGCAGCCCGCTCCATTCTTCAGCCAGCACGATGGAATTGGCCGGGTTTCGCGGGTCGTACTTCACACAGATAGCTCCAAGTGAAGCGACATCGTCAGGCACGAATGGCTTTAACCTGGAAACGTCCTGCGAGGCGGTGTATTCCACGCCGCGCACCGCGTAGGAATAGACCAGCAGGTCGTCATGGATGTCCACCAGGTTAGCGTCGCCTCTCTTGCCCGCGGAAAGTAACATCAACCGGCGGCGGCGTTCCTTCTCATCGGGAGAGATCCGGGAGCGCAGCCAGGCGCGCACGCCGATGGCTACGAGCAGGACAACCAGGACGCCCAACAGCGCCGCGAGACGGTGGCCTAACCGGCGACCGGGGTTTCCTGGAACACCTTGGCCCAGTCCTTGAGGAACTGATCGAGGCCCTTGTCGGTGAGCGGATGATTGAAGAGCATATCCAGCACCTTGAAGGGCATGGTGGCGATATGCGCACCCGCAAGGGCCGCATCCACCACGTGCGTGGGCGAACGCAGCGAGGCGGCCAGCACCTGGGTTTTGAAACCGTGAATCTTATAGATCTGGGTGATGCTCTTGATCAGATCCATGCCGGTCCAACCAATATCGTCCAGCCGGCCCACGAAGGGGCTCACGATGTAAGCGCCGGCCTTGGCGGCCAGTAACGCCTGCGCGGGCGAGAAGCACAGCGTAACATTGACGCGGATGCCATCCTTGCTCAGGATCGAGGTAGCCTTGATGCCGTCCCGCGTCAGCGGGCATTTCACGACCACGTTCTTGTGCAAGCGGGCCAACTCGCGGCCCTCCCTGACCATCTGGCCGGATTCGGTGGACACCACTTCGGCGCTGATGTCGCCGTCGACGATGTCGCAGATGAGCCGGATCTGGTCTTCCAGCGGCCGGCCTTCCTTGGCGATGAGCGTCGGATTCGTCGTCACGCCATCGAGGATGCCCCAATTAGCGCCTTTTTTCAGCTCGTCCAGGTTGGCGGTATCCAGAAAGAACTTCACGTTTGCACCCTCCAGTTCTCTAGGGATTATAGCATTTGTTGTGGGGCAGACCTCCAGGTCTGCGCGGGTCCTCCAGGACCCGCCACGAACAGGCGCTCGGTTACCCCAACAGGTCGAGGTAGCGTGCCACCGCTTCGATGCCCCGGTAGAAGTTCGGCAGATGTAGCTTCTCGTTGGGGGCGTGCAAGTTGTCGTCGGGCAGCCCGAAGCCCATCATCACGCTGGGAATGCCGAGGCTCTGCTCGAAGGCCGCGACAATTGGAATCGAACCGCCGGAGCGAATATAGACGGTGGGCTTGCCGAAGACCTCGGACATGGCATCGGCCGCGGCGTGTATAAAGCGGTTGTCGGGGTTGACTAGCGAGGGCGGCGCCGTGTGGAGCACCTTCAGCTCCGCGGTTACGCCGCGCGGACAGGCCTTGGCAATCGCCTGCTTCAGTTGCCCGGTGGCTTCGGCGGGGTCCTGATCGGCCACCAGCCGGGTGCTGATCTTGGCCACCGCGCGCGCAGGGATCACGGTCTTGGCGCCTTCGCCGGTGAAGCCGCCGCGGATGCCGTGCACTTCAAATGTGGGCCGCGCCCATAACCGCTCGAACAACGGGATGCCCGGCTCGCCTATCAATTCGCGCGCGCCCATCTCCTTTTCCGTGTAGTCGCGCTCATCGAAGGGCAGCCGGGCCCAAGCCTCGCGCTCCTTGGGGCTGGGCGGGACTACGCGGTCGTAGAAACCAGGGATCTGAATGTGGCCGTCGCGGTCCTTCAACGCGCTGATGATCTCGGCGATCGCTTGCATGGGGTTGGGAGCGGCTCCGCCATACACGCCCGAGTGCAGATCGTGGTTGGCGCCTTCGACGTGCAGTTCCGCGTACACCATGCCACGCAGCCCTATGCAGATGGTGGGCAGCTCCGGCGCGAACATCTCGGTGTCGCAGATGATGGCCGCGTCGCATGCGATGCGCGCGGGCTGCTGTCCGACGTAACTTTCGATGTGCTCGCCGCCGGTCTCTTCCTCGCCCTCGATGAGGAATTTGACGTTCACCGGCAGCTTGCCGCGGGTCTTCAGCAGGCCTTCCACGGCTTTGATCAGGATGTAAGTCTGGCCCTTGTCGTCGGAGGAGCCGCGCGCGAAGATATCCTGCCCCCGCACCTCCGGCTCAAACGGCGGCGACTTCCATTCGTCCAGCGGATCGGGCGGTTGCACATCGTAGTGGCCGTACATCAGCAGCGTCGGCTTGCCCGGCGCGCCGGTCCATTCCGCAAAAACCAGCGGATTGCCTTCGCCTTCGATCAGTTCGCCGGTGAGCCCCGCGGCGCGCAGTTCGTTCAGGACGAACTCGGCGGCGCGCCGGATGTCGGGCTTGTGCTCGGAAAGCGTGCTGATGCTGGGAATGCGCAGGAACGTCTTCAGCCCTTCGAGAAAGGCGGCTTGGTTCTCCTGGTAGTAATTCATGGCGAGTGCACCTCAGTGCCATTGTAGCGAGTGGGGCAGGCCTCCAGGCCTGCGCGGGTCCTCCAGGACCCGCTCTTGCGCCACTTGGGTTTCTACTATTGGCAATGTCATGGTGGGACAGGCCTCCTGGCCTGTCCGCGCTGCAGCCGCGAGCCTGAACCACCGCACACCCATCCGCCGAATGAGAGAGAATAAGCATTCCTAGGGCGCGGACCCCTCCTCCACGTCCCTAGAACAACCGAACAATGGCGCTCAAGAAATCCGAACTCTACAGCTCCCTCTGGGCCGGCTGCGACGAACTCCGCGGCGGCATGGACGCCAGCCAATACAAGGACTACGTCCTCGTCCTCCTCTTCATCAAATACGTCAGCGACAAATACGCCGGCGTGCCCTACGCCCCCATAACCATTCCCAAGGGCGCCAGCTTCAAAGACATGGTCGCGCTAAAGGGCAAGCCCGACATCGGTGACCAGATCAACAAGAAAATCATCGCCCCCCTCGCCAACGCCAACAAGCTGTCCGACATGCCCGACTTCAACGACGACAACAAGCTCGGCAGCGACAAAGACAAGGTGGACCGCCTCACCAGACTGATCGCCATCTTCGAAAACCCCGCCCTCGACTTCTCCAAGAACCGCGCCGAAGGCGACGACATCCTGGGCGACGCCTACGAATACCTCATGCGCCACTTCGCCACCGAAAGCGGCAAGAGCAAGGGCCAGTTCTACACCCCCGCCGAGGTCTCCCGCGTCATGGCCCAAATCGTCAGCATCCGCGACGGAGCCACCACCACGACCACCGTCTACGACCCCACCTGCGGCTCCGGCTCCCTGCTCCTGAAAGTCGGCGACGCGGCCCGCGTCAAGGTCACCCTCAACGGCCAGGAAAAGGACGCCGCTACCGCCGGACTCGCCCGCATGAACATGATCCTGCACAACGCCCCAACGGCGTTCATCGCGCAGGGCAACACCCTGGCTAATCCCAAATTCAAGGTCGGCGACACCCTCAAAACCTTCGCCTACGTCGTCGCCAATCCGCCCTTCAGCGATAAGGGCTGGACCAACGGCGTCGACCTGGCCAACGACCCCTATCAGCGCTTCAAACCCTTCGGCACGCCGCCCGCCCGCCAGGGCGACTATGCCTACCTCCTCCATATCGTTCCCTCGCTCAGAAGCACCGGCAAGGGCGCATGCATCCTCCCACACGGCGTCCTCTTCCGCGGCAACGCCGAAGCCGATAGAGGTAGTCAAGAAGGACATCAAGAACGTCCACCTGAGCGTT
>CABEEC010000196.1_pt1 | contig 10730 bp, 11 predicted proteins | sample 3423191 | NCBI WGS metagenome assembly CABEEC01 (sample SAMEA5534333, study PRJEB31848) | metagenome | biome: tundra; feature: field; material: soil | place: USA | collected 2013-05 | depth 0.15 m | reverse complement strand
CGCTGCGCCACCTGATCCACGGTGTCGCGCTCCACGCGCGTGCCGCAGTTGGGGCAAGAGGTGCGCCCCACGCGGGCGAACAGGAGCCGCAGAAAGTCGTAGCATTCGGTGGAGGTGGCCACCGTGGATCGCGGATTCCGGCTGGTGTTCTTCTGCCGGATGGCGATGGCGGGTGCGATGCCGTCGATATCCTCCACCGCGGGCTTTTCCATGCGTTCCAGAAACTGGCGGGCATAGGCGGAAAGCGACTCGACATAGCGGCGCTGGCCCTCGGCATAGATGGTGTCGAACGCCAGCGACGATTTGCCGGACCCGGACACACCGGTGATTACAGTCAACTGGTTGTGGGGTAGCGACAGCGAAATATCCTTGAGGTTATGGACCCGCGCGCCGCGGATCCGGATATATTCTTGCAAGCCTACTTCAGTATAGCAGCGGGGGGGCAAGGGAGACGGTGGATTGCGGGTGAATTTGGGTTCAGGAAAGCTTTTGTACGAACAAAGCCAATTTCTTATAAAGCTATGTGAATCAATGATTTACTGGCTGTTTTGGCGGTAGCGGAATTACGGGATGGGGTTTGGTGAGGTCCGTTGTGACCGACATGACTCGTGCCTCAGTGACAGCCTGGGCCCTGTGCGTCATCGTGGGGGCCGCGTCTCGATGGCCGTGACGCGCTCCTCCAGTGCATTCAGCCGCTCGTTGAGGTCGTTGTCGGACACCTCCAGGCGGTGCATCCGTGCGAAGTTGCCGCGTGCGAACCGTTCCAGACCGTGCAGGATCTCCGTCTGCATGTCGCGCATGGACTCCTGCAACTGATCGAAACGCCGGTAGTGGGTCTATTAGACCCACTACCGCACCTTGCGATAAGTCTCCAGGTTCCGCAGCCATTTCGCCGGATCGCTTCCCATAAGATAATTTGAGTGGCCTGGTAGCCGGTCCTCGGCGGATGCCGAAATGTTCTGGCTGGAGCCCACAAGACTCATGAACAAAGCCGTGGATGAGACCTCGCTGGACTTGCCCGACTGCAATTTGAGGATCGCCTGGTCACCCGCGAGGAACAGCGTGAAGCCCTCTCCGCGGGCGGTACTGCGCTATTTGTGTGTGCTCGGTAGGCACGCAGGCCGTTGGCTGGCCGCGCACAGCAATCCAGTTGCCAAAGTTAGCGAAGGCGGATCACAATAGATGGTGGTGCAGATTCCCGGCCCCCATTCCGAAGGTAGGCGTGCATTTGTCCAACTGCTCCAAGTGCTGCGATTGGTCAAGCCAGCCATTGAGGACAAGAAGCAGCCACCGCCTTTTTACGACACGAATCTATTTTGGGGGGCGGTAGGCGTGTTCGCTGCTTTGTACCTATCAGGATTTGGATTCGGAGATTCTGGTGCCACTGCGATATCTGGATACTTTTTCTTAGCGGCAATCCCATTTATGGTCTTAGCCATCTGGTGCCTTCTCGCAAATATTACGAAAGTGCTTGTGCGATGCCTGCTGATAGTTATCCTTACTGCGGCTGGAGGCTTTGGCCTATGGCGGTCAGACAAGTGGCTTGAATTGGAATGGGAGCGCTCAGTAATAGGATCTATCATGACGCCACGGGCCGTTATATGGAAGATACCAACGGAGCTTCTTGGGCAGAGAATGCCCGCTCGGGACGCGGTCAATCGGCCAATTCAACATCCACTGTCAACGAGAGCAACGGATAAAGACAAAGATATATCTCTATTAGAACGCGCCATTATGACTGTTAAGCAGTGCAACACCTTTGAGGATGGGGCACTCCAGCGCTTGATTGACGCGCAAGTGGAAATCAAGCGACACAATGCGTCTCCGCCAGATAGGTCAGAAGAGTCTAAACAGAAATTTGCGCAATGGAGATTTGCCATGATCAAAGAGGGAAACATGCTACTGTATAGACAGACATTCCAACATGACTTTATGGAAATGCGGAGAATGTTAATTGAGCACGTGCCGGACTCGTCTATGCCATTAGTTGATTATGAGAACGGAGACCAAATCGGCGGTATATGCTCGGACCTGTCGAATATGGCCGAGGCTTACGTAAAAACGGAATATACGTCTGGTAAGGTCAGCGCAACTGATCGAGACCGGTATGTACACGAATTACGCAGCGGTCCGCCTCCACCGCGTAGCCCGCTGTAAAAAGGGCGCGGAAGACAGCGAAGTCGAACCGCATCTATGGAGAGGAGCAGCCGATTATAAGTCTGGCTTCTGTGCCCGATAGTAATGTCGTAGTTTCGGGCGTGGGTCAACTATCGCTTCGAGAATACAAAGATTTGGATTGCATCATCCTTCAGGTTGTGGTTAATGTGACCGCGAACATTTTCTAAAATGTGCCCAAGCGACTGTAAAAGAGCGGTCGCTGCTGGCGTTTGCTCTCTTACGGTTAATTCAACTCCAATATGTATTCCGGGCCCAAAGACTTGGCCGTCGCCGATGTCATCCGGCACGTCCCACTGGGCGGCGCTTAATATCCCCTGAATTCGTCTGGCGAGTCGCTTGGCCTCATTGTCTGACGATAAAGCCATCAAAGAGGCTTTTTGTTCGCTGAACGGCCTTAATGTAGCAATTAGACGCTGTGCATCTACTTCGATTATCGTTCGTTCGGCTGTGGCATTGCGCAGATCATCAATGCCTCTCTGAATCTCATCCAGTTTCGCCATGACTGCGTCGGGGTCAAGTTGGTTCAGCAGGATTTTGTTCAGTATTTTTAGCATCTGGGCACCCTGCGACTTGCCAATGCCGCAGGTGATCTGAAAAGTGTTGTTATCCCCAGTCGCTATAGGGCTGCAAGCGCCTTTCGTTTCTATCGGCTTCGGCTGCGCGGGTACTACTCCACAAAACAGGAAAATCAGAACGGCGATCTTCATGAAGCTATACTATCACCTGTGGCGCTTTGGTGTATCTCTTTCCGATCCGTATCCACAATCGCTATTCACGGCATTACCACTGCCGGTTACAACAGGACTGCAATCTCCATTTGTACTTATCGGTTGCGAGACCGGCTGCGGACTGGCCATTTTTGGCAAGGGCGTGGAGATTGGTTCGGGATGCATCAGCTTCCATAGAGCCGGTCCAGTTATCGCTGCATACAGAGCAATGGCCCCAATCACGATAAAACATCTGGTCGCCTGCTGTTTGCGCTCTAGCCATTGTGATCTCCATAGTGATAAACCCAGCCCTACGAGGCAAAAGAAAAGGACAGCGATCAATAGCGGCAGGGGAATCATATGAGCAACTCCCAGCACACCCAACGCGACAGTAGCAACCAGCGAAATGACAGCAAGCACGGTCGCTGTATCGAGCGGGCGCTTTGATGGTTTGACGGATTCTGGAAGCCAGAGATGTGGTTTAGGTTCCACTGAAGACAATAAGCGCGATTCATGGTACACTCCAATCAGGCCGCGTTTTACATCTCCTGAAATGGTGCCAGCCATTCCGGGAAGTGGCAGCCGGACTAGAGTTCCCCGAGTTTTGGAGCTTTCGCGCTCGCCCCATCTTAACGCCGGTATACCACCGGTGTCTATGCCGCTTCCAGCAGTTCCCGCATGCTCCAAACGTGATCTGTAACGCCCGCCGCCATTGCCGGAGTCATGCGGAGCGTCTGGTGGCGGCGGCAAAAGTTGTAATGGGCGAAATGCAGGGCGATGGCCGCGCGGTGGTTTTCCAACTTTTTGCTAAACCCGTTCGTCAGACGGGTGAACCGGCGCATGGACATGCGGAGCGTCAAGTTTTGCCGCTCGACATGGGAAGTGCAGATCTTCGCCGGGTCGGGATTGCCGCTGACTGGGACTACCTCACGCGGGCCAGAAACTTCTGGAGGCGAAGTCGTGATCCACTGGCGGCCCGCTCTCCCTAGCTAGCTAGCTAGCTAGGCCGCCACCAAGATCAGGCACACACAAATAGCGCACTACCCCGCGGGCGAGGAACTGGACGCGAGCGTCGGTTTGGCCCCGGTTGGCTTCAAAGCTGAGCGGCAGCTTTCCGTAGCTCCTGGACATCGCCAATGCCTGCGGAGAGTTCGGAGCTATTGCCCGGGTCTGTGCTTGGGCGCAGGTAATAAACGGTACCGCCAGTACTGTCGAGATCCCAAACCAACGCAAAACTACTCCGATGACTTGATTGCGCACGAAGAACTCCTCGAAAAATGATCGAGATTCAACAACCTACGTATTGTATTCACAGTCTGTATTCGCAGCCCCGCGGGAAGCGGCCATACTGCTCACGGGCCAATTGGCCAAATGAATGCTGTCGCCACAGGAGTCATACGCTGGTATCATGGAACTAACGCGTTCCTCCGCGCCATTGGCAATCAAGGACAATTCGGGACAATTAAGGATATGACTCCCACAGGTGCCGCTTCGCGCCCTAATCGGCGCCTCGATACGTGGAAAGTGATCGGGGCGTTCTTCGATCGTGACGAGCGCACCGTAAAGCGGTGGGAGACCACGCGCGGCCTGCCTGTGCATCGCGTTCCCGGCGCTGGACGGGCGAACGTCTATGCCAACACCGACGAACTCGCCGAATGGCTTAACGGTACAAGCGTTGCCGGCGAACCCTACCCCAGTTCAAATCCCGGTGCGCTCTCCAGAGTTGTGGTTGCCGAAGTTGAGACGGACGCCCGCGATAACGTGGATGGTTTCTCTGTTGACAGGCGCCTCGGCGAGCGGCGAAGCGCGGAGAGCACGCCTCGCTCATCACTCAACTGGCGACTCTGGCGCGAGGCGCGATATGTGGCAATCGCCGTGGCAGTTCTGGTGGTGGCGTTCTCGATTGTTGCGGCCGTGCGGCGCAGTTCTTTCGCGCGAGCCGCGCGGACGGACGCCGCGGCTTTACGGCGCCACACCGTCGACCCCGAGGCGGAACAGCTTTACCTGAAGGGGATTTACTACTGGAATAAACGCACTCCGGAAGCCCTCAATCGGGCCGTGGACAATTTCACGCAGGCAGTTGTGCGGGAGCCGCGGTACGCGGAGGCGTACGTGGGGCTGGCCGATTGTTACAACCTGCTTCGTGAGTACTCTCTGATGCCGCCGGACGAGGCATATCCGCGCGCGATGGCTGCCGCGAAACGCGCGATTGCCGTGGACGATTCCCTTTCCGGAGCGCACAGGTCCCTGGCGTTCGCGGATTTTTACTGGTCGTGGGACGTGGCGGGCGCGCAACGTGAATTCAAGCGCGCGCTGGCGCTGGATCCAAAATCCGCGATCGCGCATCATTGGTACGCCACGTTCTTGGTGCACCTCGGCCGCTCTCCGGAATCGCTCGAGGAAATTGAAAAAGCTCAGAAACTGGATCCCATGTCTACGCCCATTCTCGCGGATAAAGGATTGATCCTTTTCTATGATGGCCAGACGGAGCAGGCCGTCGCCCTCTTAAAGCAGCTCGAAACCACTGAGCCGGATTTTCTCTCTCCACACAATTACCTGGCGTTCATTTATCTTGTGCAAGGCGATTGCCGGCAATACCTGGCGGAGTCCAGGAAGGGCGCCGCGTTGCTCCACGACGAGCAGCGCCTCGCCGTTGTCGCAGCCGGTGAGAAGGGCTTCGCCCGTGCCGGATCGCGCGGCATGTTGAGCGCCATCCTGAAAGAGCGGCAAGCTCTGCACGCCATCGGCCAGGAAAGAGCGTACAACCTGGCGGAGATGTGCGCCTTGCTGGGGAAAAAACAAGACGCGCTGAGCGACTTGCAAAGTTCTTACCTGAAGCGTGAGGGGGAACTGCTGAGATTGCGCACCGACCCGTCGCTCGCCAGCCTGCACGATGAGCCTCGCTTCCGGGAAATGCTTGCGCAAGTCGGCCTGCCCGCCTTGCCGTAAGAATTCTTGGATCGTTTCGGGTGAAGCGGACACTACCGATAGAAGTCTCTGCATTGAATGGGGCCTGCGGCTACTCATATCTCAGGGATGTCATCGGGTCGACGGCTGCCGCGCGGCGGGCGGGACCCCATGCGGCGGCGAGGCCCGTTATGCCCAGCAGCGCGGCCACCGCGAGGAAGCTTACGGGATCGCTCGGGCGCAGCCCTGGGACCAGAAACATCGCCAGTGGTTTCACGAGGAAGAAGGCGCAGAGCAGGCCGGCTGCCGAGCCGATCAGGATAAGTTTCGCGGCGCTGGCCAGCACCATGAACGCGATGTCGCGCCGGTCCGCGCCCAGCGCCAGGCGCACGCCAATCTCGCGGGTCCGGCGGCTGACGGAGTACACCATCACGCCGTACAGGCCTATGGTGGCCAGCATCAGTCCGAGCACCCCGATGCCACCCAGCAGCGCCGCTCCCACCTGGCTGGGAAGAAACGCCAGGCCGATACTGGAGTAAAGCGTCTCCACCTCCAGGCCGGCATTCGGTTCGACCCGCCGCAGAGCCGCGCGCACGGCCTGCAACTGTGCGGCCGGCGGCGTGGCGCTCCTTACGACAAACTCCACGCGTGTGCGATCGTTATCGATGCGCGCCAGGTCCTCATAGAGTTGCGGCTGATCTTCCTCGCCAATCGAGAAGTTCTTGGTGCCATCGACGATCCCCACGACCGCGTAAGGCGTCTTACTATCGCCCCAACGAAACATGCGGCCCAAGGGATCGCGATCCGCCAGGTAGCGCTCGGCGAATTCCCGGTTCACGATCACGGGATGCATGGCGGCATCGGCGCCTGCCTGGAACGTCTGGCCGCGTTCGATAGTGATGCCCATGGCCCGGAAATAGTCGGGCGAGACGGCGTTCCAATAGAAGAAGGCTCTCACCTTCTTGCCGGTATCCGCCAGCGTAAGCCCGGTCATGAAGCGCGTGGCATCGGTGAATGGAATGACGCGCGCTCCCGCCGCGGATTCGATGCCAGGCAGTGCCATCAACTCGCGGAGCGCTTGAGTGACGTAGACCCTCTTCCGCGCCAGGTCCTTGTATTCTTGTGGCGGCAGGTTGACATCGGCGTAGATGGTGTGGCGGACATCGAAGCCGGGGCTGATGGCGTTCGATCGCCACAGATTCCGCACGAAGAGGAAGCCCGCTGTCAGGACAATCAGGGAAAGCGTCAACTGGGCCACAACCAGCGTGCGCTGCAGGCGCATACGGCCTTCGCGGTGCAGGTTCGGCGCGATGGAGTGGCGGACGGAACGCCAGGCGGGCAACAGGCCACAAGCTACTGTGGCGAAACCGGCGAGCAGCATGGCGTAGAGTGTGACGCGCCAATCGAGCGCAAGGTGCAAGCGGATGGGAATCGGCAGGGGCGGCTGGAATTGTTCGACGGCCGAAGCCATCGCCTGCCGCAGGATCAGCCCGAACGCGACGCCTAGCAGCGAGAGCAACGCGGCTTCGACCAGCAGTTGCTGGATCAGGCGGCCGCGCCCAGCGCCGAGCGAGAGACGGATGGCCAACTCCTGCCGCCGGGCAGAACCACGCGCCAGCAGCAGGCTAGCGACATTCACGCAGGCAATCGTCAGCACCAGTCCGACCACCACCAGCAGCATCGCGAAGAACAGGCCGACGGACTGCATTTCCGTTTCGGTCTTGATGCGGTCAAAGCCGCCGGCGGCCGCCACTTGGATCTCATCGGCGTAACGAAACGGCTCGGGCATGGCCTTGTCGAGACGCTGCGCTACGGCGACGATGCCGGCGCGCGCGCCAGTGATCGTCATTCCCGGCTTGAGGCGCGCGTACAGGGCCAGGATGGTGTCGTCCAGGTAACGCGGAACAAACACGTCCGGCATATAGCCGAAGCCGATCAGGGAACGGAAGTCGTTCGGCAGAATCCCAACCACGGTGTAGGGGCGGCCGTCCAAACGGATCGCGCGGCCGACCACTGCGGGATCGCCGCGCAGGCGAGTGCGCCAAAAATGGTCTCCCAGCACGGCGACCTCGTTGGGGTCCTGGGGCAGGATGCCGCGTCCCAGGGCGACGGGAACTCCGAGCGCGGTGAAGTAGTTCTTGGTGATCAGCATGGCGGAGATTTGCCGCGTTTCGGCGCCATCGTTCCAGTTGATGTAGGCCTCTTCGTTCTCGCCCACCACGTCCTGAAAGAGGCCGCTGGCGCGGACGAACTCGACGACCTCCTTCTTCGAATGGCTGTTGCCGCCCAGTCGCACGGACACCACGGAGCGGGCGTCCGTGATGGAAGGCTCGCTTAGCAGAAACTCGACAGCCATGGAGAAGATGCCGGTGTTGATGCCGATGCCCAGGCCCAGCGAGAGTAGCGCGGTCACGACCAGCGCAGGGCTGCGGCGGAGGCTGCGCACGGCGTGCACCACATCGCGCCACAGGTTCTCGACGAAGGCGAATCGCCACAGGTCGCGGGCCTGCTCTTTGACCAGGGTGGTGTTGCCCATGGGAAGCGGGTTGCCGTGCGCGGCGGCCATGTCGCGATGAAAGGCCAGTTCGGTTTCGACGTCTTGCTCCATGGAGCGGCGGCGGAAGAGTTTTAGAAAAAGCCGGGGCATGGGTTCTCCTTATCGGGGACTAGGGCTGGCGCGCGAGCACGCGCTGGACTCCCAGCGACAGGCGGCTCCAGGTTTCCTGCTCCGCGGCCAGCAGCTTCTTGCCGCGCCTGGTGATCTCGTAGTATTTGGCCTTGCGGTTGTTTTCGGAGACTCCCCAGTGGGCGGCGATGGCGCCGTCGAGTTCCAGGCGGTAGAGGGCCGGATAGAGCGAGCCTTCCTCCACCTTGAGGGCCTGGTCCGAGAGCAGGTGGATCGTTTGGGCGATGGAATAGCCGTGCAGGGGGCCGCGTTGCAGGGCGTGGAGGATCAACAGGTCGAGGGTGCCTTGGAGCAGCATGGGGGAATCGGATTTGGCCATAAGCGCGTTTCCTATGACGATCTATGGGTAGTATGGGGCAGGTTGCCCTAGATTGTCAAGGGGAAAAGCTTGCGGAGCTTGCGGATTGCTCGTACTTCGCGGTTGGACGCTTCGAGCGCGGTTTGGCCAGAAACGCTGCGCGCGCCGCCGGCTCGCCGGGCAGCGAGAGGGCGGCCGGCTCCGACCGCTTCACCCGAAACGGGGCCTCCCAGGCCGATTCGTCGCTCGCCTGTGAAACCACGAGCCGATCAATTCCTTCCTGGTCCAGCGTTGTGGCCTTCCTTTTCTTCGGTGTGTTCATAGGGGCCAGCCCGTAATAATCCGAACTATGTTTTTGGACATCAGTTGGAAGATGATCTTAAGTCTTCTTCCGCCGAGCGTCGTACCGATCAACTGGTAGCGATTCGCCTCCAAAGCTTCCCGCACGATGTGGTAGATGGACGGTTGCACTTCCTGAATGCGGGGAATATAGTCCGCACAAACGACGATGGGGAATCCGCCAAGCCTCGCCGCAAGACCTCGCCGCCGGCATAGCCCAGCCGCGCTGCCGTGGTGAGTTTGCGCTTGCGCGCTTCCTCCAGCGCCATCACGATGTTGCGCGAACCACCGCTCGTTGAAATTCCCACGGCCATGTCACCGGGGTGCCCTTGCGCGATGAGCTGCCGCAGGAAGATCACCTCGGTGCCCACGTCATTGGCAACGGCCGTGATGTTGGCAGGCTCTAGAGCGAGAGACACAGCCGGGATTGGCCGGAGGGCACACGCAGTCGACCAACGGGGGTGTTTTTGATGTGCTGGCGGAGGAAGAGGGATTCGAACCCCCGAACGAGTTACCCCGTTAACGGTTTTCAAGACCGCCGCCTTCAACCACTCGGCCATTCCTCCGTCTTCTATCTTACCTGATTTCATCGCCTTACGGATACTGTCACTAAAGGTGTTCCCCCCCTTTCCCCTTCCGGGGCACCACTGTCATTATTTTGTCACTGGTCGGGAGCTTCGCCACGGCGCGAGCCTTGGTGTCGTGGTTGCTGTGCGCGTACCGCATGGTGGTGTTGATCGTCGAGTGCCCGAGCAGTTCCTTCACGGTCACGAGGTCCACGCCGGAATTCGTGAGGCGCGAAGCGAACGTGTGCCGGAAGGTGTGCCAGGTGATGCCGCTAAGGCCAGCCCGCCGAAGCGCCGCCTTCCAACCGGCCTTGAGGTCGAAGAACCGGTCGCCGGTGAGGGGATTGTAAAACACATAAGGCCCATGCTTGGCCGCCTGCTTCGCTTCGAGTACGGCAAGCGCCGCGTCATTGAGCGGCACTTCCAATTTGCGGCGGGTCTTGCCCATGATGATCGAAAGCCGCTTTTGCTCTAAATCCACCTCCTCCCACATCAAGGTCGAAAATGTCGCCGCACCGCAAGCCGGTGTTGACGGCGAACAGAAGCAGTTCCCTCAGGTACGGAGGCGACGCTTCGAGCAGGCGTTGCTCATCCGCCTCGTTGAGGGTCCGAAACTGAAGATTGTTCTCCGGCAAAAACTTCACCAGCCTCACCGGATTCGTGCCGCGGTGCATGCCCCATCGCTCGGCCACGTTGAACATGTGCTTGAGCAGGGCGCATTCACGATTGACGGTTGCCGGCGAGACTTCCCGGACGCGGTGCTGCTGGAAGTCCTCGACCCGCAGGGGGGTGAGGGTCTCCAGATTCACCGGCCCGAAAAATCCTTGAAGATTGCGGTACATTTGGTCGTCGCGCTTCCAGGAACGCTTGTGCGCCTTTGAATATGCGATATAGCGCTCCCAGAGTTCAGGCAGCGGGACATGGACGGGTTTGACGTAAACGCCCCGTTGCGCTTCGGAAAGACGCAAGGCGACGAACTTCTCCGCCTCGCGCCGGTTCGCGGTTCCGGTCGATTCCTGCACTCGTTTGCCGTCCGCATAAAAATCCGC
>CABEEC010000195.1_pt1 | contig 10732 bp, 8 predicted proteins | sample 3423191 | NCBI WGS metagenome assembly CABEEC01 (sample SAMEA5534333, study PRJEB31848) | metagenome | biome: tundra; feature: field; material: soil | place: USA | collected 2013-05 | depth 0.15 m | reverse complement strand
AGAGCGGCTCGCTCCTGTTCCTTCCCGCAGGTGCACATTCCGTCGAACCCGGCCCCGCCTCTCCCGCCCTTCAGGTGACACGTTTCAACGGCGAACTGACCTCCGCCCAGTCGGTGGACGCGCACTCGATCGAGCTGTCTTACCGGAGTTCGGCCCGCGCCTTTGCAATCCTGAATCGCAAGCCCGTCCGCGTGGAGATCGACGGAGCCGAAACCGCCCCCGATCCGGCCGGCCCGAACGCCATCTTCCTGCCCCGTGGCCAGCACCTGGTAACTATCCATTCCGAGTGACTGGCAACCTGAGCGACTTGTATACTCAGTGACTTGTAAACTGACAGCCTTGTGGGGCAGGCCCTCGGCCTGCGGCGGCCTCTCAGGCCGCCCGGACGGGCTTTCAATAACTTACGGCGGGTTTTCGACCGGGCGCGTCCGCCGCGGACGCTCTTGGCGCGCAAAGCAGTTAGAATAAAATCTCCCCCCGATGCAAGAACAACAACTATCGGATCTCGAATCCGCCGCACTGGCCCGCATCGAAGCCGCCCGTTCGCCCCAGGACCTGGAGGCCGTGCGCATCGAAGTGCTCGGCCGCAAAGGCTCGCTCACCCAAATCGGCAAAGACATGGGCAAGCTCCCGCCCGAAGACCGCGCACGCATCGGCAAGCAGCTCAATGCCGCCAAGCAAAAGCTGGAGTCGGCCTCCGAATCCCGCCAGCGCCAGTTCGATGCCGAAACCCTGGAAGCCCGTCTCAACGCCGAGTGGCTCGATCTCACGCTTCCCGCGCCCGATCCGCAAATGGGTCATCTGCACCCCATCACCCAGATTCAATCCGAAATCGAAGATCTCTTCGCCTCCCTCGGTTTCGCCGTTCTCGACGGCCCCGAGGTCGAAGACGAATATCACAATTTCGACGCGCTCAACATCCCCGCCGACCATCCCGCGCGCGACATGCAGGACACCTTCTGGCTCACCGATGGCAACCTGCTGCGCACCCACACTTCGCCCGTTCAAGTGCGCGGCATGGAGCGCCTCGGACCACCCCTGCGCATGATCGCGCCCGGCCGCGCCTTCCGCAACGAAAACGTGGACGCCTCCCACGAGCACACCTTCTATCAGCTCGAAGGCATGATGGTCGACCGCGATGTCTCCGTGGCCCATCTCATCTACTTCATGAAGACGCTGCTCAGCGCCATCTTCAAGCGCGAAGTCACCGTGCGCCTGCGGCCGGGCTACTTCCCGTTCGTCGAGCCCGGCTTCGAGCTGGATATCCAATGTCTGATCTGCGGCGGCCCCGGCTGTCCGGTCTGCAAGCAGAGTGGATGGGTCGAGCTGCTGCCCTGTGGGCTGGTCAATCCCAACGTGCTGCGCATGAGCGGCATCGATCCCGAGGAGTGGAACGGCTTCGCCTTCGGCCTGGGCCTCACCCGCTTGGTCATGATGCGTTACGCCATAGACGACATCCGCCTGCTGCAGGGCGGCGATCTGCGTTTTCTACAGCAATTCTGATGAAGTTCTCATACAACTGGATTCGCGAATACGTCCCGGCGCTGGACACTCCGGCCCGCCAACTGGAGCGCCTCATCACCATGCGCACCGCCGAGTGCGAGGGCATCGAAGAAACCGGCGGGCTGCTGGCCCAGGCCTGCGCCGCGCGCGTCGTATCCGTCGAACCTATCCCCGGCAGCCACAACGTGAAGGCCAGCGTCCAAACCGGCCTCTATGGCGACAAGGTCGTAGTCTGCGGCGCACCCAACTGCCGCCCCGGCATGTTCAGCGCCTATGTCCCCATCGGCAAGAAGGTCGTCAACGGAGTCGAGAGCGACGGCATGCTGGCCAGCGGCGCCGAACTTGGCCTCAACCGCGACGCCGCCGGCATCCTGGAACTCGCCGGCCCCATCGGCGCGCCGCTCGCCTGCTGCGCGGATAGCATCGTCGAGATCGACAACAAATCCATCACCCACCGCCCCGACCTGTGGGGCCACTTCGGCATGGCGCGCGAAGTGGCCGCCATTCTGCGCCACCCGCTTCGCGATCCGGTCAAGCCATCGCTCATCCCCGGCGAACCCGCGCCCATCCCGTCGCCCATCAAGGTCGCCATCGAAGACCTGAATCTTTGCCCGCGATACAGCGCGCTGGTGTTCGACAATGTCACGGTTCAGCCGTCGCCGCTCTGGCTGCAATACGGCCTTACCGCCATCGGTTTGAACCCCATCAACAACATCGTGGACATGACCAACTTCATCATGTCCGAGCTGGCCCAGCCCATGCACGCCTTCGATCGCGATCTGCTCCACGGCGATACCATCTTTGTCCGCCGCGCGCACGAAGGGGAATACTTCCTGGCGTTGAACGAGCAGGATTTCACGCTGCACCCCTCCAACCTGGTTATCGCCGATGCCAAAGGCGCCGTGGCCCTCGCCGGCGTAATCGGCGGCATGGATAGCGCCATCGCGGACAGCACCACCCGCATCGTGCTCGAAAGCGCCTGCTTCAACGCCTCCAGCGTGCGCCGCACTTCCGCCGCGCTGAAACTTCGCACAGACGCCTCCATGCGCTTTGAGAAATCGCAGGACCCGGCCAACACCGTGCGCGGCCTCGCGCGGGCCGTCGAATTGCTCCAGGAACTCTCGCCGGGCATCCGCCTGGTGGGCGGACTTGCGGATCGGAGCAAGCTCATCCCGCCGCCGCCGCCGATCCTACTGCCGATGGCGTGGCTGGTGCGCAAGCTCGGCAAAAACGTCAGCCCCGAAGTAGTGCGCGACATCCTGGAGCGCCTGGCGTTCGGCGTCTCCACCGCCGCGCCCGGTGTGTTCTCCGTGACCGTGCCCTCCTGGCGCGCCACCAAGGACGTCTCAGTCAAGGACGACCTGGTGGAAGAAGTCGGCCGCATGATCGGGTACGATTCGATCGAACCCCGCCCGCCCGCCGTGCTGACCACCGTGCCGCCCGCCAACGAAGAGCGCGCCTTCAATCGCCGCGTTCGCGCCGTCTTCGCGGACCAGGGCTTCACCGAAGTCTACAACTACTCGTTCGTGGCGGAAGCCGATGCGTGCGCCTTTGGTATGGAGCCGGCCGAGCACGTGACCGTGGCCAATCCCATCGCGCCCAACCAGTCGCTGCTGCGCATGTCGCTGCTGCCCGAGTTGCGCGGCAACGTGCTGGAGAACGCCAAGCACTTCGACGCCTTCCGCCTGTTCGAAATAGGCCGCGAGATCCACCGGCAGCCGCGGGGCCTGCCGCGCGAGATCCCGCACCTGGCCGCGGCGATCTACAGCAAGGATGGCGATGGCCGCCTGTTCGAAATGAAGCGCGCCGCCGAGTGCCTGATGCCCGGCGCCGAGACACGCCCCTGCGCCGCCAAGCCTTACGAGCATCCCGCGCGCGCGGCGGAGATCCATTGGAACGGCGCGGTCGCCGGTCGTCTCTTCGAGTTGCACCCCTCGCTGGCCGAAGGCCGCACCGCCATGCTGGACCTGGATCTGACGCTGGTCCAGGCCGCCACGCCCAAAGAGAAACGCTACACGCCCATCCGCCGCTATCCTTCGAGCGCCTTCGATCTCTCCGTGGTGGCCCGCGAGCGCGAACTGGTCGGCGATTTGCGTGGCAAGCTCGCGGCGCTGGCCGGCCCGCTGCTCGAATCGATCGAATACCAGCGCCAGTATGCCGGTCCGCCGCTCGCCGAGGGAACCAAGAGCGTGTCGTTCCGGCTGACCGTCGGCTCGCCGGAGCGCACGCTGTCGTCCGAAGAAGTAGGTGAGATCCGCGCCCGCCTGATCGATGGCATGCGCGCGCACGGCTACGACCTACGGCTGTGAGCACCCGCCGCACTCAGCCAGGGGGGTGGGTCGACGCCCGAGTGGATCGGCGCCGCGAAGGGTGCCGCTGGTGCCGCGGCGAAGTCCCCAAAGGGCGCTTCACATTCTGCTCCGACGCGTGCGTCGACGAGTGGAAACTGCGAACCGATCCCGGCTACCTGCGCGAAAAGGTCTTCCTGCGCGATCGCGGCGTCTGCGCGCAATGCGGCCTGGACACCGAAGCCCTCCGCAAGGACAAGCGCAAGCTCGACTACGCCGCGCGCCGCCAATTCGAGAAGGACTGGGGCCGCCGCCACCTGTGGGACGCCGACCACATCGTGCCTGTCGCCGAAGGCGGAGGCGAGTGCGACCTCGCCAACATGCGCACGCTCTGCCTGAAGTGCCACCGCGCCGCAACACTTGCGCTGTTGAAGCGCCTGCGTGGCGCACGCACTTTGCGAACCGCGTCGGCACTCGTGCCGACGCATGGTCCGCCGATCCCAAATTGACCCGCCTACGCGGCCACAAATCGGCTGGACAAATCAAGCCTTCGGTTCCTCCCGCGGAAACGAGCCGCCCTTCGTCCGCAGTCCTCATCCGCTGCTCGAGGATGCGGCTGGTTTCGGCATCGACCTCGACCTCCGGCTCATTGCAAACAAACGCATCGATACTCTGCAGCTTACCCATACTTCTAACCTACACGACTCGCCCAAACGACGCAGTTAGAGAAACGTGACGGCGAACAGCCACTATCGGGAAGGTGCGCGCCAAATGACGAAACCGGCCGCTTACTTCCCCACTACGATAATGGAAAATGAATCCGGCACCATCTGTCCCCGCCGCTGTCCAGGCGGAGGCGGCGTGAACTCCCCGGTGATCGAAAAAATCTGGTTCGTCTTAGTATCCACCGTCATCGTTCGGGCGCCCAGCTTCGTCTGTGCATTCTGCTCCACCTCGAAGCTGGTCGGACTGTTCTCCTTGATGACAGTCAGCGTGCCGTCGCCCTGTGAGCTGAACGCCTCCATCGTGTTTGGATTGAATCCGGCGCCGTCCACTCCTTTGCCGATCGGCAGGGTCGTGATGATCTTGCCGTCGTCGGCATTCAGGATCACCATGGTGGCCGGTTCATGGCACGCGGCAAACAGAATATGATTCTTCTCGTCCAGCGCCAGCCCGCCAGGTCCGCCGCCTTTGCCGGCCAGATCGTAGTGCGCCGTTACCTTGAGCGTCTTGGCGTCCACGGCCGCGATGTTGTCCTTGTCTTCAATGTCCACCCATATATGGCCCTTGCCGTCCGTGACCGCCTGCTCGGGCGCGCCGCCCAGATCGACCGTGCCGGCAACCGAGCCGTCCTTCGCATTGATCACGGTCGCGTTCGGCGCGCGGTGGCTGAAGACCCAGACGCGGTCGTTGAACGGATCGAAAAGAATTCCGTCCGGGCCGCCCTCCACGTCAATCGTCTTGATGGTCGCCAGCGTTTTGGTATCCCACATCACTACCGGTTTGCTGCTCCCGAAACCGTGATGCGACTTGGGATCCACAGCCACGCCCCGCGCGTTGGCATTCGGGATCTCGCCCACGGACGCCAGCGAATCCAGATCGAAGACCGTGATCCGGGCGCCGGTGGCGCCAGGGCGCGGGATGTACAACCGCCGCCCGTCGACGTCCGCGTAGACATAGTCGAAACCACCCGCGCCGCCAACTTTAACCGTCTTTACGACCTTGTACGGACCTTCCGCCGGGGCCTGTTGTGCGAATCCGGCGAAAGCAATTACCGCCGCGCCTGCCACTGCCAAGTAACGTCGTTTCATCTTGATTGTTCCTCCAGCCTTCTCGAACGTTATCACATCTCAAACATACACCCGCCGCACACGCGCACTGATGCTCGACAAAATATTGTATGAAATCGTACCCGCCACCCGCGCGATCTGCTGCGCGTCGAGCCGCGCGTCGCCCTCGGTTCCCAGCAGCGTCACGTCGTCGCCGGGCTTCAATTCCGGTGTGCGGCTCACGTCGATGGTGGTCAGATCCATCGAGATGGTGCCCACAATCGGCGCGATCTGCCCGGCCGCGATCACCTTGCCGCGATTCGAGAGCCGGTGGAACACGCCGTCCGCATAGCCCGCGCCCAGTATCGCGATGCGCATCGCGGCCGGCGCGCGGAACGTGCCGCCATAGCCCACCAGCGTGCCTTCGGGAATGTCTTTGACGGCCAGAATCTTGGCCTTCCAGGTGAGCGCCGGCTGCACGTCCAGAATCTGCCCCGGCCCTGCGCCGCGCGGCGGCGAGACATAACCGTACAGAGCGTGCCCCGCCCGCACCATGTTGTGCCATGCATCTCGGCGCGCGTAGCCGATCGCATTGGTGCTGGATGTGTGGACGCAATCGACGCCGATGCCGGCCTCCCGCAGGGCCGCCAGACACGCGTGGAACCGGGCCAACTGCTGGTCCGTTTGTGGCGAAGTGAAATCCGCCGCCGAGGCGAAATGCGTCATCAGGCCTTCGATGCGCGCATGCCGCAACGCACGTAAAGCCGCCACGATTTCCGCCGGCTGCGCGCGCGTGCCCAGCCTTCCCATGCCGCTGTCGATCTTCAGATGAAAGGGGAGCGGCCGCCCCGCGCGCCCGGCCATGCGATCCAGCTCCGCGATGTCGTCGAGGGAATGCGCGGTGGGCGTGAGATCGTACTCCACCACCGCTCCCCTCTCCTGTGGCAGAAATCCGGCCATCACCAGAATGCGCGCCGAAATCCCCGTCGCGCGCAGCGCCACGCCTTCGTCCACCGAGCTGACCGCCAGCCATTTCGCACCCTCGCGGATCAGGGTGCGCGAAACCGCCAGCGCGCCGTGCCCGTAAGCGTCGGCCTTCACCACCGCCATCACCTCGACGCCCGGGCCCACGGCCGCGCGGACATTGCGGTAGTTGCGCGCGATTTGATCCAGCGAGACCAGCACGTAGGAGCGATAGGGCGGCGGCATCATTTCATTATCGACTGGAGCAGATTTTCGTAAGCCGTGGCCACCGCATCCCAGCAGTAGTGCCGCTCGACGCGTTCGCGCGCGCGCCGGCGCAGCGCTTCACGGTCCGCTTCGCTCATCGCCAAAGTCTGTTCGAGTGTCGCCGCCAGATCGTCCCCGAACGGAATGCCGGCATCGCCCGCGACCTCGGCATTCTCGGCGGTGTTGCGGTAGAGCACCAGCGCGCCGCGTCCCATGGCCTCGATCAATGCGGGATGCGTGCCGCCCACTTCCGTCGCGTGAATGTAAGCGAAGCAGTGCGCGTCCAGCTCATGGTATCCCTGCCCATAAATCGCGCCGGGAATCACGATGCGTGGATCCCGCGTGTCGCGCACCTGCCGGATGTAATCGCGCGCGTAGGGCGCATCGCCGATCAGCGCCAGCTTCATATCCGTGCGCACGCGTTCGAATGCCTGCCGCACCTCCAGCGCGTGGTTCTCCGGCTCCATGCGGCTCACATACAGGAAGTAGCGCCCCGGTTCCAGACCCAATTCCGCCAGCGCCGCCGTGGATTCCACCTTGCCGGTCTCCGCGCCATACGGAATGAACGTAGTGCGCTTGCCGTAGCGCTGCCTGTAATAGTCTTGGATGGCGCGCGCATCGGTCACCACCTCGTTCGGAAGAAACGTGGCCAGCCATTCCGAAACCAGATACCAGGCTTTGGCCGCGCGGTTCCATTTCTTGCGCTTGCGCTCCAGGCCATCCACGTTCAGCGCCACAGGCATTCCGAACAGCCGCGGAACCGCCGTGAAGATGGCGTTGGCGCCATTGCAATAAAGCGCCACATCCACGCGGTGCGCGAGCAGGTGCAGCGTGGAGACGAATGTGTGCGCGATGGTATCGAAGTATTTGTGGCGAATAGTGGAGAGATACCGCAGCCGAACGCCACCATAAGTAGAGTGTGGCTCTGCCCCACTGCGGCAGTACACCGTGACATCATGTCCGCGCGCAGCCAACCTTACGGAAAGCTCTTCGGCGAAAGTTTCGAATCCGCCGTAGTTGGCGGGAATGCCGCGCGTACCCAGGATGGCAATGCGCATCGCGCGCGTTTACGTCTTGGCCGCTTGCGAGCGCGACACCAGCCGCGGCGCTTTTTTGGGAGCCTTCACGCTCACCGGGGAGTATTTGAACCAACTGGCGATGTAGGCATGATCCACGCGGCGCCTGCTCTGGATCTCCGCGCGCTTGGCCATCACCCGCCGCCAGTTCCGCGCCAGGAACCAGAACGCTTTCAGGGACGAATGCTCCCACATCAGGCAGCACATCACCACCGTGATGTCCCGGATCGTGATCGAGAACAGGTTTCGCCGGTACAGGTCCGGCGAGATGTTCTTGATCCGCATCAGGAACCGGTTCTTCACCGAGTGCATGTTGATCTCGGGCGGCAGCGCGCCGCGATTTCCCGGCAGCACCTTGCGCACGTGATAGCCGCGCGCGTAAGGCACGTAGATGCATTTCCAGCCCAGCAACTGCGCCCGCCAGGCCACATCGGCGTCTTCCCGGTAAACGAAGAAATCGGAGTCGAAGAACTCTCCGTCGAGCGAGATGTCGTCAATCATCTCGCGGCGGTAAAGGGCCGCCGCGGCGGTGGCGCCGAACACAAACTCATATTGCAGATAGTGGCCGTTGTCGACTTCCTGGCTGCCGCGATCGAGATGCCGCAGCATGGGGTTGAAGTAGATGCCGGTGGAGTCCACGACCGGCTTGGCGGGTATCTCGAAGTGGGCGGACATAGTCAGCAGCTTGCCGCAGACCGTGCCAATGTTCGGATCGAAGCTGCCCGCGTCCACCAGAGCCTGAATGAAATTCGGCAACAGCAGCACGTCCGGGTTCAAGGTCAGCACCCAGTGGCCGCTGGCCAGCCCGATGGCTTGGTTCTGCGCGGCCGCGAAGCCGGCGTTTTCCTCGTTGTAGATGATCTGGCAGCGGTCTTCGAACTGTTCCAGGATGTCGATGGTGCCGTCGGTCGAGGCGTTGTCGATGACGATGACTTCCTTAGTCGGGTACCGCTGTTCGAGCACCGATTCCAGGCATCTCTTGATAAAACGGCCGCTATTATAAGTTACGATCGTGACGGATACGAAGTCGTTATGGGACATGAACTCGAACCTGAATTAGCGCGAACCACTGGTACATCCGTTCACCCCAGACCGCGGGAAAAGACAAAAACACTGCTCACCCGGCTGGCCGTATGAATCTTCTGCCGGCCAGCGCCATCACTTTGCCGTATACTCCGATGGGCGTCAGGCTTCGAAACGCCGCCATTCCCAGAAGCATCCTGGGTATGGAGCCGAGGAAAACAGCCGCACAAACCATTCTAGCCGTACTGGAACGATAATGTTTGACTGCAAACCCTAGTAAACTACAATACCAATAAAGTTGCCGGTTCTCCAGCGAAATCTTTGCGAGGGAATGCCCGCCCGTATGTTTAGCTACAGCGTCTGGGGTGTAGCACATCCGGTAGCCTCTTTGTCTGGCTCTCCAGCAGAAATCCACATCTTCGAACCAAAGCGGGTAGAATCGCTCGTCAAATCCGTTCAGTTCCTGCCACACGTCGCGGCGGATCATCAGGAAGGCGCCCGCCGGCTGTTCCACGTCACTGGGCGTAGAGAAGTCAAAACCTAAGCAACGGTAGTGCCAATTGACCGGGTTACCCGGCCACATTCGATTCAGGAGCAAGGCTTCACAGATCAGGGCGGCCGGAGAGGGCAGGCTGCGCACGGCAAATCCGGTCTGCGGGCGTCCGGCGTCGTCCACCAGTTTGCCGCCCGCGCCTGCCACCCCCGGGCGGCGGCAGCACTCCACCAACGCGCCGAGCGAAGTCTCCAGTCGCGCGTCGGGATTCAATAACAACACGAATGGCGTGTCCAACGCCCCTATGCCCTGGTTCACCGCGGCGGCAAATCCGCGGTTTTCCGGATTTGTGATAAGCCGTACACCGCGCCGAGTCACCTCCTGGCAAGTCTGGTCCGTTGAGGCATTATCCACCACTACGATCTCGGCGCCGGTGGGCTGCGCTCGATCCAGGCACGCCCCGATCTCCGCCTCCGATTCGTATGTCACAACCACAATACCAGCCTCACCCATGTGTCACTATGCCTCACTTTGCCCCACCCGCGGTGAGCAGGAAATACAGAGTCCAGTAAGGATCCCGTCCGCATTCCCGCTGCACGCGGCGAATCTCCCGCTCGCCTTCGGCCAGGATGTCTGGGAGACCACTCCCTGACGGTCGTGGCTCGGTAAACTCGGCGAACCGGCGGAGGCCCTCCACCTTGCCGCGCAGCCACGCCCAGCCCGTACCGTGACCGAGAGCCACTAGTCCCCACAATCCCTGCGCCACCGCGATGGGCCACGCGCAGCGCAGCAGCATGCGCCCCGGATAATGCTTGGCGATGAGGAACACCTGATTCCGCGCGGTGCGCCGCGTGGTTTCGGGATGCCAGCGTCCCAAAGTGGCGCTGCCTTCGTGCCAGGCGACGGCATCCGGCACGTACCGCCCCGCGCACCCCGCCAGCGCGCAACGCAGTCCGAAGTCCACATCTTCCAGATACGATTCGAAGCGCTCATCCAGCAGCCCGACTTTGTCGAACAATCCGGCGCGAAACAGCGCCGCTGTAAACGGCGCGGACCGGATCTCGCGGGCTTCCTGAAACAGCGGCCCGTCGGGGCAGGCGTGCCCCACACGCCACGCAGTACCGCCGCGGCAAAGCGAGTCGAAGGTCGCGTCGATTCTCGCAATGCCGCGGCTGCGATCGGCCGCCTGCAGAATTCGGCCCGTCGCAAACCAAGCTCCCAGTTCCAGCCCAACCAACAGTTTCTCCAGCCAGTCCGGCGCCAGTTCCACATCGTTGTTGACGATGGCCACCAGCGGCGTGCGGCTCTCGCGAATACCCCGGTTTACGGCTCGCGCAAAGCCGCCATGCA
>CABEEC010000186.1_pt1 | contig 10817 bp, 6 predicted proteins | sample 3423191 | NCBI WGS metagenome assembly CABEEC01 (sample SAMEA5534333, study PRJEB31848) | metagenome | biome: tundra; feature: field; material: soil | place: USA | collected 2013-05 | depth 0.15 m | reverse complement strand
TTCTTAAGTGAACAGTATTGGGGCTAGGCTAGGGGCCGGGGTTGTGTTCACAGCTCGGCAATGCGGATCTCAAGCCGGCACTACTTCGACGTTAGCGGGCGCCGCAGAAAAGCGTTCCAGCAGATCGATCAATTCCCGGGCTCGGATGGGCTTTGCAATATAGCCGTCCATGCCCGCCGCCAGGCATCGCTCCCGGTCGCCCCGTATCGCATGGGCCGTCATGGCGACGATCGGCATGTGCTTGCCGGTGCTGTGTTCCCGAACCCGAATGGCGGAAGTGGCCTCGAACCCGTCCATTTCCGGCATCTGCACGTCCATCAACACCACATCGAAGTTCTCTTGGTCGAGAGCGGCGAGGGCTTCGCGCCCGTTGTTCGTCACCGTGACCCGGTGTCCGTGCTTTTCCAGCAGGCGCGCGGCGAGCTTCTGGTTAACGGGATTGTCCTCCGCCAGCAGAACGCTGAGTTTTCTGTGCTCTTCCCATAAGGTGTGGTGGGTGACCAGCGCCGCCGGCGCGGTCGCCGCCCCAGGGGTACCCAAAACGCGGACGATACAATCGAACAACTCGGATTGGCCGAGGGGTTTGGTGAGGTAGGCGGCCACGCCCAACTCCCGGCAGCGCGCGGCGTCGCCTCGCTGCCCGGCCGAGGTGAGCACGACGATTTTTGGCTCTACGGCCGGATGGGGACCGTGCCGGAGTTGCTCCACCAGAGTCAAGCCGTCCATGTCCGGCATATTGAAGTCGGTCAGGATCAAGGCGAAGGGATGATCCTCGGCCCGCTTCACGCACTCTAACGCGGAGGTCCCGCTCTCCGCCAGGGTGGGTAGCATTCCCCAGTTGCTCAGCATTTCCTGGAGAATGCGCCGGTTGGTGGCGTTATCGTCCACCACCAGCACGCGTAGTCCCGCGAGGGCGTCGGCGGACAATGCCTGGGGCGGTTCCGCCGGCTTGCCCACACCGAGGCTGGCGGTGAAATGGAAGGCGCTACCCTCTCCTTCGACGCTCTCCACCCAGATTCTGCCGCCCATCATCTCCACCAGGCGTTTCGAAATCGAAAGTCCCAGGCCAGTGCCCCCAAACCTGCGCGCGGTGGAGCCGTCGGCCTGAGAGAAGGCCTCGAAGATGCGTTGCTGCTGTTGCGGCGCGATGCCGATGCCCGTGTCTTGAACCACGAAATGCAGCACGACCCGATCTGGCGTGCCGGACTCCAGGGCAACCTTGATGCCAACTTCGCCTTGTCCAGTGAACTTGATAGCGTTGCCGACCAGATTGACGATAATCTCCCGCAGCCGGGTGGGGTCGGCGACCACGTCTTCCGGCACCTCCGGGCGGATGTCGCAGGTCAGTTCCAGACCCTTCTGGTGGGCGCGGAAGGCCAGGGTCTTGATGGCGGGCACCAAGCTGTCCCGCAGTCTGAACTCGATGGCATCCAGCTCCAGCTTGCCAGCTTCGATTTTGGAGAAATCGAGGATATCGTTGATGATGGTGAGCAGTGAGTCGGCGGACGACTTGACCATATTGGCGTAGTCGAGTTGTTCGGTGTTGAGTCCGGTGTCCAGAAGCAGGTCGGTCATCCCGATGACGCCGTTCATGGGAGTGCGAATCTCATGACTCATGTTGGCGAGGAATTCGCTCTTGGCTTGGTTCGCGGCTTCGGCCGCTTCTTTCGCTTTCTCCAAAGCGGCCTCGGCGCGCTCTCGTTGCGCGCGGGTGCGGAGGGCGACGATGCCGTACGCCAGGTTGTCCGCTAATTTCTTCAACAGGTCGGCTTCCTCTGCGTCAAAGGCATCGGGTTCGCCCGCGTAGATGGTGAGCGCACTCATGGTCAGTCCACCGGACTTCAGGGGCAGGGCGATAACGGACGCAAAACCGCGCCGGATGGCTTCCTCGCGCCAGGGGCCAAAGGCCGGATCGGTGCCGACGTTCCGGACCAGGAAGACGTTTCCGGTCCTGAGTGCACTGCCGCTTGGACCGCGGCCCCGCGGGGTATCGGCCCAGGAGATGCCGGCCAAGTCCAAATATCCCCCTTCGCGGCCGAACTGGCCCACCACGCCGACGCTTTTTTGGCCGTCGTGCTCGGCCTGACCAACCCATGCGAAACAGTAGCCACCGACCTCGACAATAACCTCGCACACCTCATGGAGCAGTTCCCGCTCGTCGACGGCGCGAACCAGCGCTTGGTTGCATCGGTTGAGCGTGTGCAGCGCCCGGTTCAGGCGGCCCAGCGCTACCTTATCCTCCTGCAACTCCGCCGTGCGTTGGGCGACGGTCAAAACGAGATCGGACTCCCGCACTCGCATCCGCCGGATGCGAAGCCGGTGCACCCCAACCGCCATCAGGCAAGCTTGCAGTCCGCACAGGCAATAGAACCAGTAAGTCTGGTAGAAGCGAGGCCTCAGAACGAACCCCGTCGAGGCGCCTGCCTCGTTCCACACACCATCGTCATTAGCCGCAGTAACCCGGAAACGGTATTTGCCCGGAGGAAGGTTATTATAATAGGCAACGCGGCGCGAACCCCCATCCATCCAATCGCGGTCGTAGCCCTCCAGCTTATACTTGAACTGCACGCGAGAGGGAATCAACAGGCTCAAACCCGTGTAGTGAAACTCGATCTTGTCTTTGCCTGGGGAGAGCTGAAGGTCGTTCCGGGGAGGGAAGGGGACGCCATCCACCACCACTTCTTCAACCACCACGGGAGGAACCAAATCGTTATGCAGCAGATGGCGGGGGTCGACGACCACGACACCTTTCTTGGTTGCGAACCATAGCTTGCCGTCGATCGTCCGTGCGCCGCCCGATTGCGCGCCTGGGCCGGCGGCCTCGCTGGTCTTCATGCCGTCGTCGGTTAAGTAATGGGTGGTGCGAACGGAAGCAACGCGCCCGTCGGCAAAGTCGTCCAGATCTTTACTGAGGGCCTTATAGATGCCATTCGAGGTGCTGATCCAGAGATTGCCCTCGTGGTCGGCAAGAGCGGACGTGAGATAGTCGTCAAAAAGCCCATCCCGTTCCGTGTAATGGGTCACGCGGCCACTGCGGATGTCGAATCGAGTGATTCCCGGTATCCTGCCACCGAGCCAAAGACTTCCCCGGAGGTCGTCGGATATGGACGTGACGGGGAAGGACACCTGTTTCTGCCACGCGGCGCCGGGCGATTCGCCCGGGGCGAATCTGAAAAGGCCCCGGACAGTGCCAAACCACATGACGCCCGATGGATCGCGGTAAATTGTGAACGTGTAGTTGCCGGGGCTGGACAGCGGCGTGGCTTTCCCGCCAAAGGTGAGCGGCTGAACCTCGCCCTTTTTGAATCGCAGGGCCAGTCTTTCGTCGGTGGTGACAATAAGACCCTCCTCGTCCTCACCGATGGCGGAAATCCAATGCTTGGATAAGCGCCCGCCCGCCGGATACTGGGTGAACTTTCCGTCGCGGTATCGCGACAACCCACTGCCGGTTCCCAGCCAAAGGCTGCCGTCTTTGCTTTCAAATAATCCGTTGGCGTAGAGGTTGGGCAAGCCATCTTTAGTAGTGATGGGTGTGACGGCGCCATCCTTGATGTGCGCCAGACCGGCGCCTCGGCAGAAGACATACAGGCTGCCATCCCGCGCCGCGATGACCGTTCCGATCTCGTTCCCAGGAAGCTTCTCTTTCATGGTGAGCGTGGTAAGTTTGGTGTTGCGGAAGCGGTCCAGCCCGCCTGCAGTCCCCACCCAGAGGCTGCGTTCCCGATCCTCATACAGGGCAAGTACCTTGCGGTCGGTCAGGCCTTCCGGCGAGCTGAACGAGGACACTTCCCTGCCCGCGACGCGCCACAAGCCAGTGGCGGCTGTCCCTACCCAGAGGTTTCCGTCATGGTCCTCGAGAGTTGCGGATACCTCCCCACGGATCGCGCCGGCGGCGACCCGCTCCGGAACGCGCCGGTCTTGAGGGAGCCGATAGAGGCCATCCGTCGTGCCAATCCATAAACTGTGCTCGCGACCCTCGGCCAAAGCCGTGGCCGCACTACTCTTGCTTAAGTCCCAGGCGGTTGAGAGGGCGCCCCCATGAAAGCTGTAGAGCGCGCGCAAGCCAGCAATCCACAATTTCAGGTTGTCTTGAAGGAAAGCAAAGATCCAACTGGTCCCCCTGCGGAGCATCTTCAACGTACCGTCCCGAAAGACATAAAGGTAGTCATCGGATCCGATGAAGACATCGTGTTCCTTCGACTCAAAAATGAGCCGGATATCCCCATCCGGAAGGGGACCGGGAGGACGGTAGTCGGAGAAAACCCTGTCTTTGTAGATCAACGTTCTGGTGGTCGTGCGCACCAGCAAATCGCCGTCGGCGCCGATGCAAACCGCTTTCACCGGCTCGTTAACCGGATGGCCCGCGACCGCCGGTTTCACCAGCACAAAGCGAACCCCGTCAAACCTCACCAGCCCCGCCGATGTCCTTAGCCACAGGTATCCGTCGGGGCTCTGCAGGATTTGATATACCGCTTCGCCCGGGAGGCCATTCTGCGAAGTCCAAACATCGTGCCCGTATTGATCGATGTGCTTCTCCCGGTCGAGTGCCAGAGCACGATCGGCCGCGCCCATCATCGCGAGGAGAAGGAGGAGCGTGGATGCGAACCTGGCTACGGTTTGGTTTAGCCACCCCATCCGAGCCGGTACCCTGCTGGGGACGCCCCAGCGCAACGTGCATGGCGCGCTTCTTAACCCGAGAGCCCAATTGAGATGTCGCACTTGTCCCATCCGCAAAGCACTCGCTAGTCTATCGGCCTATCGAGACTCCGTCTTTAGCCTCAACGACAGGATGTGGTGCGGTTAATTTCTGGCCGCGCGCAGGCGCGCCTTCCGCGCCGGTAGAGTTTCAACATTTCCTGACCCGGCGATGACAGATGTGAGTGTGGATATACTGGAAGGCAAGGACGCCTATCCGGCCGATCTTTCCATGAGCTGCAAGCAGGCGGTCACCATTGCCCGCGCTGGCGGCGCAGCCCCAGTGCGTGCTCGACGACGAGCCCACCACCATCGTGGACCCCATTATGTCGACCACCTCAGCGACCTGATGCTGCGCTTGAAGCAGCAGCTTGGGCTGACGTCGATCGTGGTGACGCACGACCTGGACCTAATGTAGAAAGTGGCCGACACTTCGATCAGCCCGCTGCCGTTGTCCGGTGAAATACTGAAAATGCGCTCGAGAAAGTCCATTATGTTTTCATCCTTTCAAGCCGTACGGTACTCAATTATGATCCATTGGAAAACTACCCGATCCGAAGCTTACACAATCGCATAACAGCCCTCTAGCAGCTACACGGTGGCCCTGCAAGAGATCGGGATTCGCGATTTTCCAAATCAGATGGGTGCGCACGCTCCGATGCACCCGCCGGCGCCGCCGAATTCCATTTCATATGCCGGAAACGCATCCGGAGCGCCCGCATCGGCGAACTTCGAGCCGGAGGCGCGCTTTGGCATCGAATTCCTGATGAAGATGTGGGACGATACCACTAAAACGCTTTACTACCAAGTCGGCAACAGCCAGGACTGGGCCAACTTTCCCGGCCTTCTGAGCGACTACGATATCTGGCGTCTGCCACAGGCCGACGATGACTGGCAAGGTTGCCCCAGCGCCGCGCATTATATCTGCCCGCCCGGTCTTCGTTGCCGGACCGGCGGGATCGCCCATCAGCCCGAATCTGGCGGGACGCCTGGCCGCGGCGTTTGCCGTGTGCTACCAACTGGAACGCACGTCGCATCCGGACTTCGCCAATCAGTGTCTCAAAAACGCGGAGCATATCTTCGCGCTGGCGGACACGTCTTATGCGGACCCGGCGGCTTCTGTAGGCAGCGGCACGTGCAACTCAGGGTGCCTGCTCACGATCATGCCGTTTGACGGATATCCCGAGACGGTGTGGGACGACGACATGGAACTTGGCGCAACGGAGCTGTACTTTGCTCTGCGGTCTGCCGGCGGGAATCTGCCGCCCGGGTTGCCCGTCACCAATTCCATGACTTACTTGACACAAGCGGCGCAGTTTGCCGGCAACTACATTACTAAGATCTACGATGCAGGCTACACCGATACGTTGAATCTTTACGATGTCAGCGGGCTGGCGCATTTCGAGTTATATCGCGCGCTCTGCGCGGCGGGCAATCCGAGCGGCCTGCCGGTGACTCAGCAGGGTATTCGCAACCAACTGCTGAAACAGGTCGCCGATGCCATTACGCGCGCTGCCAACGACGCATGGGGCTTTGGCGACGCATGGAATAGCGACACGACGTCGCACGGCGCGGGCATTTTCGGTGATGGCGAGCGAAGCTTATTACTTGACCGGATCGAACGGGTATGACACTTACTCACGCAGGTGGCTGGCCAACATTCTGGGCGCGAACCCCTGGGGGTCGTCATTTATTTGTGGGCGACGGCTCCAGCACGTTTCCCAACTGTATCCAGCACCAGGTCGCCAACCTGACCGGAACGTTGAACGGCACGTCGGGCGGCGTACCGGTGTTGTGGGGCGCGGCGTCCGAAGGCCCTTCCTACGCGGCCACCGCGGGCACTCTTCCCGGCATGAATCTTTGCCCGGCTGACGGCGTCGATACCTTCCGGATATTCAACGGCAATGACGGACCGTATAATCCATCGCAGAGAGCCGTCTACCGGGACAGTGTGCAGTCCTACAGCACTACCGAGCGGGCCATCGATCTGACTTCAACTTCGTTTCTGATGTTGTCGTGGCGACTGGCGGGCCGGCCGGCGGACCTATGGTAAATGATGCGCGGCAGAGGCCAGCGCTTCCTTCAGATCCTGGTGCTCGAAGCTCGACGCCATGCGATCTATCTCCGCAGCCGTAAGGCCGAGCTTCTTCGCTTCCCGCCGCCAGGTGGCAACGGCATGCCCCACTTCGGCGGCGATCTTGCGCGCCTCGTCCTGGTCAGAATGCGCGGTTTGATATCGGTGGGCACAGGATTGAGGTCGTAGGCCGGGGACAGCCGCCACCCGGCGGGACCGGCATATAGAAAGCCGTGATTGCGCAGATGGTCGTCTGTGTTCGAGATCATGATGCTGAACACAATTCCGCGCGAAGAGCTGAAAAGCGCCGCTAACATCCGCCGGCGTGCGCGCGTCCTAACGACATGAACGCTTTCTTTCAGGATGCGCGCTTCGCTCTACGGATGCTGCGGCGGAGTCCTTTGTTCACCGGTGTAGCGGTGCTGGCGCTAGGAGTGGGGATCGCCGCCAATACCGCGATCTTCAGCCTGATCGACGCCGTGCTACTGCGTCCCATGCCCGGCGTGAAAGCTCCCGGCGAACTGGTGGTCTTCGAGCGTTGGCAAGCCGGCCAGTTGCTGGGCGGCATGGGCTATCCCGACTACCGGGACTACCGCGAGCAGTTGAAGAGCTTCTCGGGAGTGGCCGCGGAAGCCGGCACGCGCGCCAGTTTCTCCAGCGGTGGCGCGAGTGAGCGAGTGGCGGCGGCGCTGGTCTCCGGAAACTACTTCACCATCCTGGGCGCAAGCCCGGCCGCCGGGCGCATGCTCGCCGACGCAGACGAAAGCGAAGGTGGGCCGGCCGTCGCCGTGATCGGCTACGCATTCTGGAAGCGCACGTTCGGCGGAGATCCGCGCGTGGTGGGAAGCACGATTCGCCTGAACGGGCACACCTTCACGCTGGTCGGAGTGGCGCCGCGCGAGTTCCGCGGCACCCGCACTCAGTTTCAACCCGACGTCTGGGTGCCAATCACACTCCAGCCAGTCGCCATGCCACGCATGACGCCGAACACCCTGCGGAACCGCGCCAGCGGATGGCTGCGCATTTTCGGACGGATCACGCCGGGCACAACCCTCGCCGCGGCGCAGGCGGAAACGAGCGCGGTGGCGGCGCGTCTGGCGCAGGCGTATCCGGTCTCGAACCACACACGTACAGTAGCCCTGGTTCCCGGCCTGGGACTGGACTCCGACGACCGGTCGGAGGTGCGCCGCCTGCTGGGATTGCTGCTCGCGTGCGTCGCGCTGCTGCAGCTAATTGCCTGCGCGAACGTCGCCAATTTGATGCTGGCGCGGGCGGCGGCGCGGCGGCGAGAGGTGGCGGTGCGCATCGCGCTGGGCGCGGGCCGCGCGCGCCTGGTGCGACTGTTTCTGACCGAAGGCGCGATCCTGGCGGCGTGTGCGGGCTTGCTCGGAGTCCTGCTGGCTCCCATGCTTGCGCAACTGGCCGTGTCGGCGAACCAAAACGCCTACACCATGCGCGGCGTGGACGTGCAACTTGACCTCCGCGTGCTCGGCTTCGTGCTGCTGCTCACGCTGATTTCCGGACTGCTCTTCGCATTGGCGCCTGCACGCCGGGCCGCGCGCGTGGACCTTACCGTATCGCTGAAGGACGGATCGCCGGGTGCGGGCCGGACCAGTTCGCGCGTGCGGGGCGGACTCATCGCGGCTCAAACCGCGCTCTCGCTGGTGTTGCTGGCCGGCGCTGGCACCGGCATCGCCACCATGCGGCGGGCGCTCGGCGCGAATCCCGTGGCGCAGCCCGAAGACGTGCTGCTCGCCTCGGTGGACTTGGATGTTCAAGGCTACTCCTCCGCAAAAGGGCTGAACTTCTACGCGGCTCTGCTGGATCGGGCGCGCGCGCTGCCCGGAGTCACTGCGGCGAGTCTGGGACTGACCATCCCGCCGGAGGAGTTCTTCGGCCGCCGCGCCATCTTCCATCCGGGCGAGGAGCCGCCGCTACAGGCGTTCCAGGGCAACGACTTCGAGTTCGGCCTGCGCGTGGACAACGATGTGATTGCGCCCGGATTTTTTCGCACGCTGGGCATCCCTATCCTGCAAGGACGCGAATTCAGCACCGATGACCGTGCCGATTCGGCGCGCGCCGGCATCGTGAACGAAAGGCTCGCGCGGCGTCTTTGGCCGGGCGGCAACCCCATCGGCGAGCGGATTGTCGCGCCGGATTTCAGCGGACCGGCGCGTGCCCCGATCGCCATCATTGGAGTCGTGAAAGACGCGGTAGTGCGATCGCTCGCGGGCGACGCCACGCTGCAGCTCTACCTGCCGCTGGCGCAAGAGTACAGCGGGCGCGCGACTCTGATCGTGCGTACCGGCGGCGGCGCGGCCCGGCTATCGCAATCGCTATCGCTATCGAGCGTGCTGCGCGCGGAGGCCGCCCGGCTCGACCGGAGCGTGCCACTGTTCACCGTCGAGACCATGCCCGAGCACATCGCGACGTCGCTTTGGCGGCAGCGCATCGCCGCCGGGCTGTTGGGGCTTTTCGGCGCGCTGGCCGTGGCGTTGGCGTCCATGGGGATCTACGGCGTGGCGGCGCACTCGGTCTCGCAGCGGACGCGCGAGATCGGGATTCGCATGGCCATCGGCGCGCGCGGCGAACAGATCTCCGCGCTGGTCATTCGCGAAGGGATGGCGTGGGTGCTCGCGGGAGCCGCCGTGGGTCTGCCTGCGGCTCTGCTGGCCACGCTGGCCATGCAGAAGGGGATACCCGGCGCCATCCCGTACAACCCCTGGGTGCTTGGCGCGACACTCGCGCTACTCGGCGCCGTCAGCCTGCTGGCGAGTTACTTCCCCGCGGGGCGTGCGGCGCGGGTGGACCCCATGGTCGCGCTGCGATGTGAATAGATAGGACAAAACGCCCCTCGCCGGTGTCTACTTACTCATGTTGCCCGCCGCAATGCTCGCTCTTGCGCTCCTCACACCGGGAGCGGCGGACGATAGTACTACCGGCCGGACCGAGATGGATAAAGGACGGCAGGCCTACGCCCAGCAGCAATACACCGATGCGCTGACCCGATTCGATGCCGCGGAACAAGTTGCCCGGACCGAAGGCGACGGCGCGCTGCTGGTGGAATGTCTGCGGCTGCGCGCGGCCGTCCAGCGCGATTCCGGCGATGCCGTGCATGCGGAGCAGTCGCTGCAGCAGGCCGCGGGCGAGGCCGCCAAGGCCTACGGCGACAGCAGTCCCGAACTGGCCGCCGTGCTGGAGGAGATCGCCACAGGGAACCGGGCCCAAGGCCGCGCCGAGCCGGCCCTGGCCGCCATCGACAAGGCCATCAAGATTCGCGAGGCCCAAACAGACGCCGCGCGCGCCGGCCTGGCCCGCGATCTGACCTTGGCCGCGGTGCTGCACCAGCAGGCGGGCCAGGAGGCGCCGGCTATAGAGTTGCTGAAGCGCGCCATCCAAGAGTGGAGCATGGCGCAACCCGGCGATCCGCAATGCCTCCCCGCCATCGAGGCGCTGGCCGGCATCTACCGCGACCGCGCGCAATACGCGGATGCGGAGCCGCTGCTGCAGCGCGCCGTGCGGATGCGCGAAGCCGCCGACGGCCTCGACACGGCAGAGCTGATCCCCGCCGTGGATTCTCTCGCCTATGTCGAATTCGGACTGCAAAAATACCCGGAAGCCGAAGCGCTCTACAAGCGGCTGCGCACCCTCTGGGAGAAGAACGCCGGCGCGGACCATCCGATGGTCGCGCTGACGCTCGACAAGATGGCCGAGTTTTACGCATTCCAGCATCGCTACGACGAAGCCGACGAGGTGGCCACGGCCGCGCTGGCGTTGAGGGCCAAGACGTACATCGCCAGCCTGAATCAGACCGGCCGCGTACTGCTGATGGAAGGCAATCTAGCCGACGCGGAAGACCTCTATCACCGGACCGCCCAGATCGGCGATCTGGCCAAAGCGCCGGACGATGTCATGGACTCGCCATTGCGCATCTACGCCAGGATCCTGCGCGAGATGAAGCGCAACGACGAAGCCGCCGCGCTGGAGAAACGCGTCAAGGATGCGCTGCTGCGAAAGGCCGATCGCGAAGGCCGCCGGCCGGCGCCGG
>CABEEC010000181.1_pt1 | contig 10822 bp, 7 predicted proteins | sample 3423191 | NCBI WGS metagenome assembly CABEEC01 (sample SAMEA5534333, study PRJEB31848) | metagenome | biome: tundra; feature: field; material: soil | place: USA | collected 2013-05 | depth 0.15 m | reverse complement strand
TTGTCTTTGTAGAGGCGATAGCCGGTGCGGTCGAGCACCAGGGAAGCCTTGTCGCCCAGGAAGGTGACGGACCAGTCCCAATCGTAGGTGCTGCAATAATCCAGCGTCCACTGCGCCAGGAAGCCGGGATACTCGAAGACGGCCGTGAAGACGTCGGGCGCTTCGGCCTCGGGGTTGCCGATCACCTGGCCCTGGCAAACAGCCGAGCGCGGCGGACCGGAGTTGGTCATCCACTGCACGACGTCCATCAGGTGCGTGCCCTGATCGGTCATGTTGCCGCCGGAGTAATCCCAGAATCCGCGCCACCAGCGAAAGCGCTTGGGCTCCAGCGGACGCTTGGGCGCGGAGCCCAGGAACAGGTCCCAATCGAGCTTGCCTTCGAGCGGCGAAGTGTCGAGCCATTCGGTGAAGTGCCAGTTCCACATGGGCTTCACCATGGAGATGCGGCCCAGCGCGCCGTCATCCACCAATTGCTTGGCCTTGCGCACGAAGGGCATGCTGCGGCGCTGCATGCCGATCTGCACGATTTGTTTGGTTTTGCGCACGGCCTCCACCATTTCGGCGCTCTGTTGGAGATTGAGGGAAAGCGGCTTCTCCTGGTAGACGTCCTTGCCGGCTTCGAGGGCGGCCAGCAGGTGCGGCTTGTGCTGGTGATCGGGCGTGGCGATGACCACGAAGTCGATGCCGGGCTGCGCCAGCAGGTCATGGTAGTTCACGTAGGCCTTGGCGTCTTTAGGCGATTCCAAGCGCGCCCGCTCGAGGGTGGGCTCGTAGACGTCGCACACGGCCACGCACTGGGCACCGAGTTTCTGGAATGTCTGGTGCAACCATTGTCCGCGGTTGCCGACTCCGACGATACCGAACGCCGGACGGTCGTTCGCGCCGCGCGCGGCGCTCGGGATAAACAGCGGCGCGGCGGCCAGGCCTTGCAGGAATGCTCTGCGGTTAGGTTCCATATGGTTAAGATTGTATCCGCCTGCGGGGCCGGTCGCGCGAGGAGCGGGTCCTGGAGGACCGCGCGCGGTCGAAAACCCACTCCAACTTGTTGAAGGCGCAGCCGGGCGGCCTGGGAGGCCGCCGCAGGCCGTGGGCCTGCCCCACAGGGTTTTCATCACTATTCGTGGGCCGCAGGCCCATCCTGACAGACCTAGAGGTCTGCCCCACGGAGCGCGCTCACGTGGGCGACGGTCGCGGAAGCCAGGCCCTCCAAACTATATCCGCCTTCGAGCACGGAGACCAGGCGTCCACCGGCATAGGTGTCCGCGATTTCGAGCATCAGGGCGGTGAGATCGGCGAAGTCGGCGTCGGAGAGCGTGAAGCGGCCGAGCGGATCGCCCAGCCGGGAATCGAAGCCGGCGGAGATCAGCACCAGGTCGGGCTGGAAATCGCGAGCGGCGGGGAGCAGCCTGTCCTGAAATGCGCCCAGGATTTCCGCACGCCCGGCACCCGCGGGAAACGGGCAGTTGAGCGTGGCGCCCGGGCCCACGCCCGCGCCGGTTTCATCGGGCCGGCCGGTGCCCGGATACCACGGGTGCTGATGCGTGCTGAAGAAGAAGACCGAGCCATCGGCGTAGAAGATATCCTGCGTGCCGTTGCCGTGGTGTACGTCCCAATCCGCGATGAGCACGCGCTCGATGCCGTGCCGCCGCTGCGCGTAACGCGCCGCGATGGCCACATTGTTGAAGATGCAGAAGCCCATGCCGCGATCGGGCGTGGCGTGGTGGCCGGGTGGCCGCACGACGCAGAATGCGTTTTGCGCGCGCCGTTCGACGACGGCGTCGACCGCATTCAGGACGCCGCCCGCGGCCTGCAGCGCGATATCCAGCGACTCGGCGCCGATCGGGGTGTCGCCGGTGGAGAGCGCTTCGTAACCGCGCGCGACGTCGTGCTTCACAACCTCGATGTATTTGCGCGTATGGCAGGCGGCGACTTCATCTTCACTGGCGGTGCGCGGCGGGATGCGCAACATTTGGGCGGCCAAGCCTGCATGGTCGAGCGCGGAGAGCACGGCGTCGATCCGCGCGGGCCGCTCGGGGTGACCCGGGCCGGGGATGTGGCGCTTGTAGAGTGGGTCGGCAAGCAGGGCAGTCATGACAGCTTCCGGCCCAATTCGAGCAAACGCCGGCGGCATCTGCGCAAGCTGTCGGAGTTGCTTTCGGCGGCCGCAGGTCTCCAGTGATCCTGCACGAATTCGAGCATCCGCGACGTGTAGCCCGGACCTATTGAGCGGCCGCTGGCCGGCCTCGGAACGAGATCCCTGCGGATATCCGCCCTACGGGCCTTTGCTGCCAAGGAAACGAGTACCTGCTTGGGATCGTCCAATTGGTCCGGCCCGGCGGGAATCAAGATCTTGCGGATTCCCAGAAAGCCCGCCAGCGCTTCCGTGTCAGCCAGCAGCCAAGATTCCAGTTCGCGCACGGCGACCCGAAAACACATCAAATGCGCGGGCTGGGGCAACCAGTCCGCGACCAGTGCGGCCGGGCATTCCGCGTCGCGATCCAAGTCGACCACGACAATCCAGGGACGGAATTTGGCGTCATGGTTGAAGCCGGCGATCCGCTCTCGCAGAAACGCCTTGCCTTTCTGACCGAAGACCCGGTCGAGGCCGAGATCCAGATCGATGAGGATGCGGCGGAGCACGGCTTCATCCAGTGCGTGGCAACTGTTCCGCCTTGGCCGGACGAGTGAAAGGCATCACGGCATCGGGAAGTGAGAGTCCACCTTCGAGGAGACTCACAATCTGTTGAAAGCGCCTTACCGGACGAACTATGGTGCCCTCATGTTCCGGTACCAGCAAAAAAGCTTCGTCCAGTCCAATACTCGGGTCGGCGAGGATAGATGGTGAGTGCGTGCTGAGGATCACCTGACGGCCGGTCCGGCTCTGCATACGCGCGAACATTTGAGGCAGGTGAGTGACAACCTCGGGGTGCAGCGAAAGCTCCGGTTCTTCCAATAGCAGCGGGCCGGAACCCTCCAAGGTGGCCCATAACAGCCCCAGCAGCCGCAATGTGCCATCCGAAAACTGTTCTTCGTTCTGCCATGCGCCCTGTGGCCGCCAGTGCTCGTACTTGCCTTTCAGGTGCGGCGCCCCGCTGGCCTTGTCGCGATCGAACTGCAACTCCTTAAGCTGCGGCACAGCCACGCGGAGCACCGCTTCGATGCGGCGCAGCCAGGCGTTTCTGGTCTTTTCGGGTGTTCTGGCGATCTGCTCCAGGAGGTCTCCTCCGTAGGGATCGTTGCTCCTCCCGATAGAACGGTCAGGATCCCGCACCAACTGGGGCACCACATGCAGATACCGGATTGAGCGGAAAAAGTCGGCGACATCCCGAAACTCGCGGTTTACATTAATCTGTTCCAGGTAGGTTTGTGTCAGCCGTTCAGGGTCTTTCGCGTCGTCAGGGTCCGGCCGCGTCCACAGTTCCACGCCGGCCCGGGAAACACGTTCCTTTTTGATGATCGGCCGGCGCTGATTGTCCTGGGAAAAGCGCAGTTCGTATTCCCACGCGTTCGGCAAGTCGTCAGATCCAATGTGGACCTCAATGACGATGTCGGGATAGCGGCGCGCGGAAAGGCTGCGCAGTTTGGTGACGCCACCCCTCTGCGGGCCGGCGGCTTCTTGAAACCCTCCTCCGACGCTCACAATGTCGTGCAGGAATCGAAAGACGTCCAGCAGGTTGGATTTGCCCGACGCGTTAGGCCCCACCAGAAAAACGCGGTTCTGCAGGTCCACATCCACCTGAGTGAAATTCCGCCAGTTTTCAAGACGGAGGCGTCGAAAGATCAGAGTGCCCGGAGCCGCATCTTTCATGAGGACTGCCTTACCACCATCACGATAGCAGAAGACAGGCCATGAGGCGCCATGACGCCTGTCACACCTAATGCCGCTCTTCCGCGGCGGCTTCGCGATAGATGTTGCGCGCCACGCCGTTGGTGCTCTGCGCGGCGAGGCGCTCCAGCAGTTCCGCGCGCAGGCGATGCGCGGCGGCATTGTTGCCGGCCACTTCCGCGAGTTCCAGCGCCAGTTGCAGTTGGCCTTCGGCTGCCGCCTTGCGCGCACGCTTGCAGGATGGCGTCGGTGCCGCCGGCGGCCTCTGCGAGCGCGCGCTCGAGTGGCGCGGGACCGCCGCCGTTCAGATGGGCCGGATCGAAGTCGTACCAGCCGGTATATTGGCGGAACACTCCGTTGACAGCCCACTCCACCGTCCCGTACGCCGGCTGCAGGTACGGCTGCGAGGCGAGGTCCGGCGGCAGACGCACCTCCTGGCGAATCTGGTACAGCGGCTCGCCGTCGTTGATGCGCTTGACGGTCTGGTCGTGTACGTAGCGGATGGCGCGCGCATAGTTGCCGAGCGCCTGGTCGATGGCCTCCCGTCCTGCGAGTGGCCGGCTGTGCGATCCCACCAAGTAGGCCGGATGCAGTTGCCGCATGCGATCGAGCGAGGCGGCCCACTCCAGCACCGGACGGTCCGGTTTGCCTGGGCTGGCCAGCATCGGAAAGCTCCAGTAGAACAGATCGCCGGGCAGCAGCGTTTCGAAATCGGGGAGCCACACCATCAGGTGATCCACAGTTTCGCCTTGGGTGTGATATAGCTCGAAGCGCACACCGCCTTCGGTGAACTTATACTCCTCGTCGAACGCGACTTGCGGCGGGATGTAACCGCTTTCGGGAGGATGCAGCAGGTCGACGCCCAGCGTGGCGCCGCGCTCTTCCCGCGGCACACTGGCGGCCCATTGCACTTGGTTCAGCTTGCGGTTGTAGCCCGCCATCAAGCGATACTTGCGCATCTCCTCGATGTGGTTCTTCTGCGCGATCACCTTCGTGTCAGGCCCCGCGAAGACCTTCGCGCCATTGACGTGATCGCCATGAAAGTGGGTATAGACGATGTAGCTGACGGGCAGCGCGGAGATCTTGCGGAAATCGTGGAAGGCTGCCTGGGCGGGCGCTTGGCCTTCGGTGGTATCGACCACCACGATGCTGCGGTCCGTCAATACGAAGATGACATTGCCCAGCGCGTAGCCGGTGGCGCAATAGACGTGCGGATTGACGCGGATGAGTTCGGGCGTATTTTGCGAGAGTTGGGCGGCGGCGGGCAGGCTGGAGAGAAGCAACAGGATGGCAGAGAAGGTTCGCATCTAGCACCTTAAAAGAGCGGGTCCAGGGGACCCGCGCAGGCCGGGACGCAGGCCGGGGGCCTGCCCCACCTGAGCTTTCTACCAATTATCAATCAGTTATCAATTAGGGGCAGTTCAGTTATCAATTAGACCACGGCTAACTGGTGGTCGGGGCAGTCCAGGTTCAGGCACTCGTACAAATCGTCGATCAGACCCATGCCGTGCTTGGCCAGGAATGGCAGGATGGAATAGAGCCGCTCCTGCAAGTGGCGCTGCGGATAGACCAACCCCGAAAGCCAGGCGGCGTCGCGGGCCACGCGGGCATCGCGGGCCATGGTTTCGCGGCCGATCTTACGCTCCATTTTTGCGAGCTGGTAGAGCATCTTCTGGCGGTTCTTGCCGAGGGCCGCGGCGAGCGAGGCGTCGAAACCGGCAAGGTCGCGGGTCAGACGGTCGACGGCCTGCTCCACTGACGTTTTGGTTAGCGCCAGGCTGACGAGGAGGCTCGGCGGAATCAGCCGCGCGGCAATGCGGTCGCGCACGGCATCCTCGCCATGCGTGCAATCGGCCAGCGACAATCCGTAGCGCGTCATCAGCTTGCGGCTGCGCTGATCGAGCAGCGTGAACCCGGCGCGATGCAGCGCGACCGGCATGCGGCCCAGAATGGCGCGGTAAATGACTTCGGATTGCGCCAGATACGCCAACTCGGCCGGACCGCCGATGTAGGCCACCGTCGGCAGCATGGAATCCTCGACCACGGGACGCAGCAGCGCGTTGGGTGAAAGCTGGGCGGCGCGGTCCATCAATTCCTCGGTCGAGAAGCGGCGGCCATTTTGCAGATAGTCGCGCCCGAAGCGGCGCAGCGTATAGCGGCGGCCGTTCTCCAGCAGGAAGACGAAGGATGTCTGGTCCTCCACGTGGACTTGCGCATGATAGCCGGCGGCTTCCAGCGCGCGATTGCGCTCGAGCACCGCGGCGGTCAGATCCGGCGCGGCGGCCAGCGCGGAACGAATCGCCGGCGCGGCCAAGTCGCGCATGGCGGGCGACATGGGATCGACATGCAGCAGCCCGTATTGCGCCAGCAGGCGCTTGAGCAGCGCGCTGAACGCCTCGCCCATGGTCCGGCCGGGCTGATAGGCTTCCTCGACCAGCGCGGAAACCTCGTCGCCGAAGGGCAAGCTGGCCATCGCGGCGCGCAGTTGGGCGACGGGCGGCGCACTCAGGACAAACTGGCCGACGGGCTGGCTGGTGGCCGGCGAGTGAGCCTTCTCCAGCTTGATGGGGTGGTGCTCGGCATCGAACACCCAACAGTGATTGACTTCGGCGAAGTCGTGGTCTTCGGTCGCCAGCCAAAAGATGGGCACCGCGGGGATGCCCTGCGCCGCTAAGTTGCGCGCCAGTTTGACCGCCGTGAGAGCTTTGTAAATTGTGTAAGCCGGACCGGAAAACAGGCCGACTTGCTGGCCCGTGACCACTGCGACCGTGCCTTCGCGCGCCAGCAGATCAAGCTGGGGGCTATCGCCATTCGGTTGCCGCAGGGCCGCGACCAAGGCGGCGCGCCGCTCGGGCGGGAATTGCATTTCGCGGGCAGCGGCTTCGTAAACACCGGGGTCCGAGGGAAGGTGGGGATAGAAAGACCGGATACGATCGGGATGGTAGGTGAAGTCCGCGAAGAGCTTGCTGGTGTGCGGCAAATCCGTGTAGCGGACGCAGGTACAGTTCATGGCCGAAGCTAAGAGATGACTGTCAGATGCTCAAAGATGCAAAGAGCGGGTCTGGAGACCCGCTGCAGGCGTGGACGCCTGCCCCACAGCTAGCCTGCGGGCAGAATCTTGGTAATGTCGTTGTACAGCACGAAGGCCACCAGCATCATGATGAACACGAAGCCGACCTTGAAAACCGCCTCTTTCACGGACATGCTCAGATCGCGGCGCATCACCATCTCGATGATCAGCATGACCACGCTGCCGCCATCCAGGATGGGGAGAGGCATCAGGTTGATGACGGCCAGGTTCAGACTGACCATCGCCATAAACGCGATGAACGCCGAGGGGCCTGCCTTGGCGGCCTGGCCGGACATCTGCGCGATCCCCACCGGTCCGGAGAGCAATTTCGCCGAGATGCGGCGTTCGATGACACCCTCCAGTACCTGGAAAATCAGACCCGCGCTGCGCACGTTCTCGCCCACGGACTGGCGCAGGGCATTGGGCAGCGAGAGGCGCGAGGTCACGATGTTCAACTTGGGTTCGACATAGGCGCCGATCACCCAGCGGGCCGGTCCATCGGCGCCGCTCCATACCGGCTGCACGGTGACCTGCATGGGTTTGCCATTGCGCTGGAACTCGATCGAGACCGGCTTGCCGCCGCTGCCGCGGATGACCTCATGGAAGCGAACGGTAGCGTGGATCGGATGGCCGCCGGCGCTTTGGATCAGATCGCCCTGCTGGAGCCCCACTTTCTGGGCGGGCATGCCCGCGGTAACGGGTCCTAACTGCACTTCACCTTTCTCGAACCACCCCGCCGTGCCCGCGCCGGACCGCTCGTCGAGCACGGGCGTGACGGTGGTATCGAAGTCTTTGCCATTCGGGCCATGGGGGCCATTGCGCTGAATGGTTAGATGCATGGGGCGCGAGGCGCTCTCGACTTCCTTGAGGATGATGTCGTCCCAGGTAGGATTGCGCTTACGCTCCAGCTTGACGATGCGGTCGCCTTCCTGGATGCCGGCCTTGGCCGCCGGCGTGTTGGGCGCGACGCTGCCGATCACCGCTCCGTTATCGGCGTCCACCACTTTTTGATATTTGACCATGTACAGGCCGGTGAGCAGCGCGACGGCCAGCACCACATTCATGAGAGGACCGCCCAGCACGATGATCAGGCGCTGCCAACGGGGCTTGGCCTGGAAGCCGCGCGGATCGTTCGCGCTTTCATCGCCGGGCAGTTCGCCCGCCATTTTCACGAAGCCGCCCAGGAAGAACACGGCCGAGACGCGGTAGTCGGTCTCGCCCCTGCGGAAACCGAAGAGGCGCGGCCCGAAGCCGAAGCTGAAAGTTTCAACGCGGACATCGAAAAAGCGCGCTGCCCAGAAGTGTCCCAACTCGTGGATGAGGATCATCACGCCGATCAGGATCAGGAACCAGAAAGCGCTTTGAAAAAATGCCATACGATTTAAACCCTTGCCGGAACCGGTTGCGCGGCGGTCTGGCGGCCAGCGAGTTCGCGGGCGATTGCGCGGGCCGTGGAACGCGATTCCTTGTCAATTTCGAGAATGTCGCCCACCGTGCGGGGCTGCCGGTTAGGCATCCGGCTGAGAGTCTCTTCCACGACGGCGGCTATGCCGGTAAAGCCGATTTCACCCTTCAAGAAAGCTTCGACGGCGATTTCGTCCGCCGCGTTTAAGGTACAGGTTGCAGACCCGCCGGCTTCCAGGCACTGGTAGGCCAGCTTGAGCAGAGGGAAGCGCTCGAAATCCGGGGGCGCGAAATCCCAGTGGCGCGCCTGGCTCCAGTCGATTTTGGGTACGGGCGCCTGCCACCGCTCGGGCCAGGTGAGCGCGTATTGGATGGGCATGCGCATATCCGTCGCCGAGATCTGGGCAAGTACGCTGCCATCGGAATACTCGATCATGGCATGCACGGTGGATTGCGGGTGAATCACCACATCCACCTGGGAGGGCGCGAACCCGAACAACCAGCAGGCTTCGATGACCTCGAAACCTTTGTTCATTAAGGTGGCGGAGTCGATGGTGATGCGCTTGCCCATCCTCCAGGTTGGATGATTCAGGGCTTGCGCGGGAGTCACTGAATCCAGCATTTGCTTCGGTGTGTTGCGGAACGGGCCGCCCGAGGCCGTCAGGATCAGCTTCGAGACCTGGTCGCGGTTGCCGGCGCGCAGGCATTGGTGGACGCCGTTATGCTCGCTGTCGATGGGCAGCAACTCGGCGCCGCTCGCCTTCACGGCGTCCATAACCAGGCGCCCGCCGGACACCAGTACCTCTTTATTTGCCAATCCCACCCGTTTGCCCAAGCGCACCGCTTCGTAGGTCGCTTCCAGTCCCGCGACGCCGACAATCGCCGAAATTACCATATCGACCGCGGGGGCGGTAGCCGCATCGATTAGCGCAGCGGCTCCGAAAGCGAGCTCTGGCCAGTTTGGACGCGGCAGACCGGAATCGGATAGTGCGGCGGCCAGGCGGTCGATGCCCGCGGAAGTGGCGAGGACAGCGACGTTCGGTTGGAACTCTATGATTTGCTGGAGGATAGCCTCGACATTATGGCCGGCGGCGAGGGCATGGACGCGGTAGAGATGGCGGTGGCGCCGGACTACGTCCAGGGTGTTGGCGCCGATGGAGCCGGTCGATCCGAGCAGGGCGAGGCTTTTCATTTCAAGCAGTTGCGCGGCTGCTGCCATCATAGCATGAAGGGTAGTGGGTGGATGAGTGGTGGGTTGGGGTTGTGCAGGGTTGGGCGGATTTGTGCGCCGAATTCGGATTTTGGGGGCGAAGGGCTTTTTGAACAAACAAAGCCAATTCTCAATAAGGCATTTGGAATCAATGATATGGCACCTAAATGGCTAATGCAAATGGGCGGAGCCGTTTTTTTGGGGTTGTCAAAGAGCTTTTGCGGCGTCGGTGTCTAGGATTCCAGAGGAAGCCGAGACCGCGCTGGAGAGGCAACTATGTTCTTCTGATTACACGGTACCACGTAAGGTGTTGGGTTCCGGGCGCTGGGTGCTGGTGGAAGGGCTGCAAGTCGCTGGAGAATCGGGCTAAGGAGCGGGCGAGGGTTTGTTTGCGAGTGGTGTGAACGCATCGCGGGAGCCGCGCACCAACGCAGCGCCTTGTGCGTGGCCGGTACCGCGGCATGGAGATCGACCGAGACATTCTGGCTCTCGCAGGGTTCCTAGCTGGTAACATAGCCTCGCTGCGGGCTCGGCGGGCCTAAGGAACCCGCGTCACACCCACCATGTTCCGCCGCATATTGCCGCTGCAGATCGTGTGCATCGCGCTGCAGCTTCCCGGCGCAAGCCTTCACCGGCCGCTTCCCCAACAGCAACTGACCACCACCCCTGCCGGGCCGTTTCATGTCGCAGGCAACCGGATTGTAGACGCCAAAGGGCAACCGTTTCTGATTCGAGGTACGCAGTTGCCGGGTTTCCATCTTCCAGCGGCACTTTCACGCACGGTCGGGCAACAGTTCGGCCCCTACTCGGCAACCACATTGAGCACCATACGACTGCGCTTTAATATGAACGCTGTCCGCCTGCCGGTGAACGTGGCGGACGATTCGAGCGACCCTGCCTGGCTGCCGGAGCTAGGCAGAGTGGTCCGGCGAGCCAACGAACTCGAACTGCTGGTGATTCTCGCCGCTCAGCAGCCGGGCACGGATTTGCCGTCGCGCAAAGTGGCCCACTTCTGGAGCCGCTGCGCCGCTTTTTTCAAGGATTATCCGAACGTATTCTTCGATGTTTTCTCCGAGCCTGACGCGGGCGCTGTTCCTGGGCATCTGGCCGACCGCCATGCCGCTTCCGACTGGCAGTTTTGGCTTCACGGAGGCCGGACGAACGATGGCCGCGAGGCCGTGGGATTTGAGGACCTGGTGAAAACCATCCGTGCTACGGGAGCCAGCCAGCCAATCGTTGCCATGGGGTGGCACGATGACGGGCTCCTGGAAGGCATGACTCCGGAGTTCTTCATAAACGACCCCAATATCGT
>CABEEC010000163.1_pt1 | contig 10934 bp, 8 predicted proteins | sample 3423191 | NCBI WGS metagenome assembly CABEEC01 (sample SAMEA5534333, study PRJEB31848) | metagenome | biome: tundra; feature: field; material: soil | place: USA | collected 2013-05 | depth 0.15 m | reverse complement strand
TGTGCCAAACTAAGACATGCTTCCGTCCGCGGCCAAGCAGAAACTGATCGGTCTCCTGGGTCCCCGCGGATACCTCGACCGCCCCGAAGACCTGGCGCTCTACGAATACGATGGCAGCGTGGAAAAGGGCCGCCCCGAGATGGTGGTCTTCCCGCGCAGCACCGACGACGTAGTTGCCATCGTCAAGATTACCGGCGAATACGGCGTGCCCATCGTGGGCCGCGGCGCCGGGACCGGCTTGAGCGGCGGCGCTATCCCGCGCGAAGGTGGCGTAGTCGTGGCCTTCGCGCGCATGAACCGCATCCTCGAAATCGATCTGGAAAACGAGCGCGTGTGGGTCGAGCCCGGCGTGGTCAACCTGGATATCACGCTGGCGGTCCAATCGCAGGGCTATTTCTACGCTCCCGATCCCTCCAGCCAGCGCGCCTGCACCATGGGCGGCAACGTGGCTGAGAACGCCGGCGGCCCGCACACGCTGGCCTACGGCGTGACTACCAACCACGTCCTGGGTCTGGAGTTCGTGCTGCCAGATGGCGCCGTTCTGACAACGGGCGGCAAGGAAACCGACCTGCCGGGCTACGATCTGACGGGCCTGCTGACCGGCTCGGAAGGCACCATGGCGCTGGTCACCAAAGTGATGGTGCGGCTCATGCGCAAGCCGGAGATGGTCAAGACCATCCTGGCCATCTACGGCGGGGTCGAGGACTGCGGGGCCACGGTCGCCGAGATCACCTCGCGCGCCATCGTTCCGGTCGCCATCGAAATGCTGGATGGCGTGATGCTGCGCATGGTGGAAGAGGCTACGCACGCCGGCTATCCCATGGATGCGGCCGCCGTCCTGCTCATTGAGTTGGAAGGACTGCGCGAGAATGTCGAGGAGCAGGTGAATCAGATCCGGGATGTGTGCCAGTCCTGCCGCGCGCGCGAGGTCCGCGTGGCCAAGACCGCCGAGGAACGCGAGCTGCTATGGAAGGGCCGCAAGAACGCCTTTGGCGCTGTGGGCCGCGTCAGCCCATTCTATTACGTGCAGGATGGCGTAGTGCCGCGCACGCAGATCGCGCCCACCCTGGGTGTCATCGCCGGCGTCGGGCGCAAGTACGGCTTGACCATCAGCAATATTTTCCATGCGGGCGATGGCAACCTGCACCCTATCATCCTGTTCGATGCACGCAAACCGGGCGACCTGGACAAAGCCAGGGCCGCCGGCGCCGAGATCCTCGAACACTGCCTAAGCGTGGGCGGATCGATCACCGGCGAGCATGGCGTCGGCATGGAGAAGAACGAAATGATGGCACGCCAGTTCAGACCGGAAACACTGGAGACGATGGGCGCTTTCAAACGGCTCTTCGATCCCGAGAACCGCCTGAACCCCGGCAAGATGCTCCCCACGGGAAGAGGCTGCCTGGAGATCCGGCAAAGGCCGGGTGATTGGCTATAGGTGAATGTGTGCTGGCAAGAACTGGTGATAGGTTATAGGTGATGGGTGATGGCAGGCGCCCGACCTACCATGAGCAAGACATCGTCGGCCCGTCCGGCTTACTCTTTCTGCACCCTTTTAGGAGCAGTGCATGGACAAGCGGTATCAGGTGTTCATCAGTTCCACGTATGAGGACTTGCACGAGGAGCGGCGCGAAGTGATGCAGCGCTTTTAGCTGTTGATTGTATACCGACAGGTATGGAGTTGTTTCCGGCGGCCGATTACGATTCTTGGACTCACATAAAGCGATTCATCGCGGGATGCGATTACTACGTCGTCATCTTAGGCGGTCGGTACGGGTCGAGAGGGCCGACAGGAAAAAGCTACACAGAAATGGAGTACGACTATGCAGTTGAGGCTGGACTCCCCGCGTTAGCATTTCTGCACAAGGATCCCGGTACGATCCCGGCGAATAAGACCGAACCAACCGATGACGGCAAGGTTGCACTCTGTGCCTTCAGGAAAAAGGTCGAAAACTCACGACACGCGAAGTACTGGAACTCCTCCGGGGAGCTCGCAGGAACGGTCACACTCTCCATGGCTTCGCTGATGAAGATCAAGCCGCGAGTGGGTTGGGTGCGCGCCGACCTCGTGCCGGATGAAGGCGCAGTGCAGCAACTGCTGCGACTCCGACGCGAGATTGATTCTCTGAACGGAGACCTCGCCATCGCTAGGGGCAGATCAGCCCCAGAAGGCCTTGAAGATTTGGCTCAAGGATCTGACACGACGAGTATCACAATTGGATTCGAAGGGTATGACCACCGCCTTAGCGTCGACGTCCGATGGGACAGTTTGATCCGGGCGGTTCTGCCACAGACTATAGGCGGTGGCGCACCGCCGGAGGTCGTCGCTGACGCTGTGTCAAGTCTGGTTCGGGGAGCGGCAGCGGAGAGCGGGCATCCCGGCTGGCAACACACAGTCGTCTCCCGAAGCGACTACGGCAAGGTAATTAATCAGATGGTGGCGCTGGGCCTAGTCGAGGGCCGCAGCGATCCCGCCGAGCCGCTGGCTACCAGGTGGTACGCGACGCCTCACGGCATCCAAACGGGCTCCCGTCTGGTGGCCGAGCGACGAACGCAATCGGTGTGATTTCCAGGCGGCTGGCAGAGGGAGTGGAGAGGCAGAAGTTGCCAATCTGTTGACGTGCTGAGACGACGCGAGCTCGGGGCAGGTTACTCCATTCACGGATTTACCTCCGTCACTCCCCCATTAGAGATACAGCGGAGTGGATGAGTTCCATCGCAAAACCGCCCGCGGGGCGCGTCGTGGACTCTTAAGGCGAACGATTAGGATCTCCTGCCGCTCAGCAGATTCAATGAGACGAATCGTAGAGACATGGTTATGCGTTAGGCTGGGAAGAGACGAAAGGCAGGATGAATGGCGGAGAACAAAACCAAGCCCACCAAATTAAGTGTCGCGGCGTTTATCGATGCGCTCACGGACCAGACCAAGCGCGCGGACGCCAAAGCGCTCGCCAAGTTGATGCAAAGCGTAACCGGCGAAAAGCCGAAGATGTGGGGGCCATCCATAATCGGCTTCGGCAGCCACCACTACAAATACGACAGCGGGCGCGAGGGCGATATGCCGCTTGCCGGTTTTTCGCCGCGTAAGGCCGCAACCGTTCTCTATATCGGGGCGGGATTCAGCGACGCTGAGGCGCTGCTCGCTAAGCTAGGCAAGCACACCACCGGCAAGGGCTGCCTCTACATCAAGAAACTCGCCGATGTGGACCAAAATGTGTTGGAGACGCTGGTCGTCAAATCCGTCGCCGCCAGGCGAGCGCGACACCCGAGCTAAGGGAAGCGGCACGCAGAACCCAACACCCAGGACCCAGCACCCGTCTTCGTAGTATACTGCGGCTTCGCAAAAGGAGGGGCCATGCTGCCCAACTACATTTCCAAAGCCGTCCCGAATCCCACGTCGAACCGCGGTCCGTGGTTTGCCAATACAGCGCCCAGCTATGCGGGCATTTTTCTCTGGATCGCCTTCTACCTCTCGATCGCCAAGGACACCATTCCGCACGCCGGTCTGGGCCTGTGCATGGCTGCCATCGTAGTCGCCGGGCTGCTCAGCTACGCACTTTATTACTACGCTCCGGCGATGTTGGGCATGAAGACGGGCTACCCGCTCTACGTGGTCGGCAGTTCGACTTTCGGCACGGCGGGCGGCTACGTGATGCCCGGCCTGCTGATGGGATTGCTGCAGGTCGGCTGGTTCGCGGTGAATACGGCCATTTCGACGCAGTTCATCTTGAATACGTTCGGTTCCAAGGCCGGGCCGGGGAGCCTGCCCTTCATCCTCATCGGCATCCTCTGGGGTTACGGGATGGCCTACATCGGCGTGATGGGGATTCAATACGTCGCCAAGCTTTCGCGCTACCTTATCGTGATTCCCGCCGCCATGGTGCTGCTGGTGTTCTTTCGAACCAGCTCGGGCATTGGACAATACGTCCCGGCCGATCCGCATCCGTTCGTGGCCTTCACGCTGCTGATACAGATCATCATCGGCTTCTTTGCCACGGCGGGAGCGGCCGGCGCGGATTTCGGGATGAACAGCCGCAACGAAAAAGATGTGCGCATGGGCGGCTTGACGGGCATTACCCTGGCGATCGTATTTGCGGCCGGATTGCCGCTGCTCTCGGTGGCCGGCGCCAGCAAGCTGTACGCGCTTCCTGGACTCGGGTACGACGACGTGATCCGGTCCATCGGCGGCGTGCTCGCCACTGCCATGTTCGCGCTGTTCACCATCGCCTCGGTGGCGCCCGCCTGCTTCTGCGCGTTTATTGCCGGCAACAGCTTCTCGACCATGATACCGGGCGTGCCGCGCATCTCCTCCACCATGGCGGGTGTGACCGTGTCCATCGTGCTGGCGGTGACCGGCGTCGCCCAAAATTTGATCGGCTTCTTCACCATCGTAGGCGCGTCGTTCGGCCCTATTTGCGGGGCCATGGCGGCGGACTATCTGCTCTCGGGCAAGCGTTGGGCGGGTCCCCGCGAGGGCGTCAACTGGGCCGGATATCTGGCGTGGGCGCTGGGCTTCGTGGTCGGGATACTGCCGTTCCTGCCGGTTTCCGATTCGCTGAAGACTTACGTGCAGCCCGCGGTGCTGTATAGCTTCGTGACAGGCTTCGTGGTTTACGCCGTGCTTGCCAAAGCGGGCATCGAGCCGCGAACGGTGGCGATGCCACTTACTGCACGGCAATCGTGACCGGGTTTGAGTCGACTCCGCCCATCGAAACGACGACGGGAACAGAAGGTCCGGCCGGCGCACTCGCGGGTACTTGCGCGTTTACCTGATACAAGCCCACGAAGCCCGGGGCGAGCCCGGAGAAGGTCACGTTAGCGGGCACTCCGCCTATGGTCACCGTCGGCTTCGTGACCGTCTCTGAGAGCGGGTTGCCTGCGGCGGGTGAACCGGTCGGAGGTTGGTTGGTAACTTGTCCGAGGCCGGTGCAGTAGATCAAGATGACGGTCGTGCCGGGTGTTGCCGGATTCGAGGAGTCCACCAGGCGATAGGAGGAATCGAGGATCGCGCCCTGGGCGGTACCCTGGGAATTCATCGAGAAGATTCCGGGCGAAAATAGCGCAAGGCTGAAGGTCTGTCCGGCGATACTCTGACCATTGATCGTCGCGGCCAAGGTAGTCTGCATCTGGCTTGCCAGCTCCCAGGGAATCTGCAAGTTCACCTGTTGCATCGAGGCGTAGAACAGAGGCGCTTGGGCCTGGTTGCCAAACTGCATGGAGAGTCCCGAGAGGCTGGTGGGAAGCGGGCTGCTCTCGACATCCGCCGGGCAGATCTGACTGAAGTTCCCATAAACCGAGGCGATGCTCCCGGGCGCTAAGCCGGCGCCCCAGCCGTAGGCGGCCGCGTTCACCATGGCGTCGATGGAAAGCGCCTGAGGAGGTACCGACCAGTAGAATTGCGAACTCATGCCGCCTAGGGGGGTGAAGCTATCCGAGATCAGGGCATCGTAGGCGACGAATGCGGCGGGATTGAGGCTGATCGATCCCCCGGTCACGGTCACGAACAGACAGCCCGTAGTCGTTCCCTTGTTTAAACCGCTGAAGTCCACCTGGGTAGGGAGAATCCCAACCGCAGGACCTGGGGGCGAAGTGGGCTGAGTCGTTAACGACTCGAAAGCCATTTCGAAATATCCAGTCTGGAGCTGAGTAAACGTCCCCAGAAGATTGCCATTGTTGAAAAGCTGGCCTGTGATCGACGGAACACCGGACGCCGACAGAGGTGTGTTATCGAAAAACAACAGCGTATCCGCGTTGTTCGGCGACAGGTTGAGAGTAAGGGCCAAGGGCTGATTCGGGCCGAGATTGATGACATTGACCGGCTCGGCGCCGATGGCGGTAGACGAAGGGATACAGATCAGGGCCACCCAAAACCGGCAGCCGAACGAAGCGATTCGCAAAGACATGCGCCTATCCTCCGTAGCGTATCAGACGTAGCACGCCGCCGCATTGTTACATCTACCCGCGGCGGCACGCAACGGGCTTTACTGCTCCTGCGTGATGTGCGCGCGGCGGTTCTTCTGCCAGCACGCTTCATCGTGCTCGCTTGCAGACCTGCTTCTCTTTGCCGTAGCTGATGGTCTTCAGTTGAGCGCCCGGAACCCCCAGCGAGGCCAGATACTCCTTGGCTTGATTGGCGCGCTTATCGCCGAGGGCAGGTTGTACTTTTCCGACCCGCGCTCATCGCAATAGCCCTGTACGGTGAGCTTATAATCCGGATACTGCTTCAGGATCTCGCCGAGGGTCTTGGCGTCAGGGCGTCATGAATGCGGTTGATCAAATCCTGTATCCGGATCTTGGTCGCCCGATCCGGCATCCCAGATGCGGTGTGCACGAGGATGCTGACACTGGCCGTGGCGGACGCGGTGCCGCTAGGCCCAACGCAGGGTTGTTTCGCCGCCCTTGTCTATGGCTCCGGGCGAAGCGGCAAACAGCGAGATCACGGGTTTCTCAGGGGCGCTCGTTTTAGCTTGTTGCACTGCGGGCGGGGGCGCCGCAGGAAAAGTTTCCTATAGACAAGTTAGAGCGAGAGTGGGGGTTGGCGGCATCCCGTTGATCCGGTATTTCGTCGCGTGGGAACACGCGAGACTGGCTTCAGCCCACGGACTGACGGCCATCTGAAGATGGCGAGCTGAAGCTCGCCACAGCACGCTGAAGCGTGCGCTACGACGGCCGGTACCCGAACAAGCCTTTCTGCTTGATCACCGCGGCGGCCTGCGGCGGCACCAGCTTTTCCCAGCTTGGGTCGCCGGACTGGATGCCTGCCAGCACTGCGCCCGGCGTGACGTGCAACTCGCCGGGGTCGAACTCGCGTATGGATGCGATGTAACCGTTCTCGACGAGATGTCTGTATAGGTGGCTCAGTTCCGGTTTCACGTCTAGCCGATCGGACGTAGTCAGCTCTCCGGCATCTGTCTCTCTGGTCGGATAGATGAACAGCTTGACGCGCCCCTGTAAGAGTCTGCCCAAACCCTCCAGGATGCCGCCTTCCATTTCGGTGTAATACTTCTCCTCGAACACCTCGCGCAGGGTGGGGACGCCCATGGCCATCCCGATCCAATTCTGCGTGTAGTGGCGCAGGTAGCTGGTGACCTTGTCGAACCTGGTGTAGTTCGAAATCATGACGATTTTGCCCAGTGCGCCCAGAATGTCGACGCGCGCCAGGAAATCCTGATGATCGATGGCCTGTTCGGACATCAGGTTATTCAAGGTCATCTCCATGATGGCGACCAGATCCTGGGCAGGCGGGCAGTCCTGCTGAAGCTGGCGTACGGCGCGATCCAGCATCTCCAGCGTGACGTTGGTAACCGGCCGGAAGCTGCCTCGCTCGATCATCACCGGCTTGTTGTAGAGCACTTCCGCGGGTTCGACGACCTCGCCATCGGCCGTGAACATGGCCGCGTCGGTAAGCCCCTGTTCGACGAGTTGCAGACTCATCAGGCGGTTGTCCACCTTGGCGAAGGCGGGGCCCGAAAACTTGATCATGTCTACTTCAATCCGGCGGCGGCTCAGATCGTCCATCAGGGAGGCGATCAGGTGCGTGGGATCGTCCGCGTAGTAGAATGCGCCGTAGATCAGGTTCACGCCGGCCAGTCCGAGCGCCTCCTGCTGTTCGACGGTGACAGGGTCCAGCATCTCCACGTGGAGAATGATTTCGGAAGGCTCGCCGCGGGGCTCCGTCTGGAAGCGCACGCCCAGCCAGCTATGGCCCGCGGGGCGATGCGAGTGGGTTTGCGTGGCGGAGGTATCCGCGAATACAAAGAACGCGGTGTGCTCGCCCCGCGTCTGGTCCAGGCGCTCCACCAGGCTTTTGAACTCATTTTCGAGCATGGCCTCCAGACGCTGGCGGCTGACGTAGCGCTGCGTCGGACCGTAAAGGCCATCGCTGATGGCCATGTCGTACGCGGAAATGGTCTTGGCGATGGTGCCGGCGGCTTTACCTGCGTGGAAGAACCAACGGGCCACTTCCTGGCCGGCGCCGATCTCGGCAAACGTGCCGAACTTGCGGCCGTCGAGATTAATCTTTAGGGCTTTGGGCCGAGTGCTGCCGGATTCTTCCGCCATCTACTCATATCGTAATGCCACCAGCGGATCGATAGCGGCCGCGCGCCGGGCCGGAATGTAGCAGGCGGCCAGCGCCACCAATGCCAGCAACAGCGATACGGCGGCGAAAGTCAGCGGATCGAAGGGCGTCACCTCGAATAGAAAGTCCTTCAGCACACGCGTGGCGGCCCAGGCGCCGGCGAGTCCGATCGCCAACCCGCCCGCGACCAACGCCGCGCTGCGCCACAAAATCATTTGGACGATGTGGCCGCGTTGCGCGCCGATCGCCATGCGGATGCCGATCTCCTGTGTCCGCTGTGTCACCGAGTAAGCCATCACGCCGTAGATGCCGACGATGGCGAGCAGAAAAGCGATGGAGGAAAACGAAGCGAGCACGCGCGTTTGGAAGCGCGGCTCAGCCGTGGAGGCGTACAGCAAGTCCTGCATGCTGGCGATCGCGCGTATGGGCAGGTCTTTGTCCACGTCCCAGACCTGCGCGCGCAAAGCCGGCGCCAGGCTGGCCGTGTTCGCATTCGAACGCACCACGAAGCTGACTTCCTGCAGGAAGAACGGCACTTGCACCTGTGCGACCGGCTGGTAAATCGTCATGTACCGCGATGCCGGATTCTCCTGCCGGATCGATCCGGCTACCCCGACCACGGTCATCCAGTCGTCCTCCGCCTTGGGATTGTCGGCGAAACTGATGCGCTTGCCAATGGGATTCTGGTTCGGCCAGAAGCGGCGGGCGAACGATTCGTCCACCATCGCGACGGGCGCGGATTTCAGGGTGTCGTGTTCGTCGAACGACCGGCCGCGCTCGAGTGGGATGCCCATCGCCCGAAAGTAGCCGGGGCTGACGGCCGGCTTGGCGACGATCACGTCCGGCGGCGGTTGCTGGTCACCCAGTTTGAAATCTCCCTGGATAAGGGCGTCGGACATCGGCAGCCAGTTCACCAGGCCCGCAGCAGTCACACCGTTCACGCGTGAGATGCGCTCCAGAATCTCGTTATCGAATCGCTGGATTTGCGCGGCCGATTCGTATGGCGTGCCGTTCAATTGCATGCTCATCGCCAGGACGTTATCGGGCCGGAAGCCGAGATTCACGGCGCGCAGTTTCTCGAAGCTGCGCACCAACAGACCCGCGCCGATCAGGAGAATCAGAGCCAGCGCCACTTCCGCCATGACCAGCAAAGAGCGCAGCGCGCCAGTACGGGCGCTGCCGCGGGCCGCCGCGTCCTTCCAGTTTCGCGTCTGCCGCGCGCGCGTCAACTGCAGCGCAGGCGCCAGGCCGAACAGCATGCTGGTGAGCAGGGAGACACCGATATTGAAAACGAACACCCAGCCGTCGAAGCGGATCTCGTCGATGCGCGGAATGCGATTTGCCGGCGCGAGCTGGATCAAGGTTTCCACTCCCCACAGCGCGACGATGAGCCCGAGTAATCCGCCGATGACGCCGAGTACGGCGCTCTCGGTGAGCAGTTGCCGCGCCAGGCGCCACCGGGTAGCGCCCAGCGATACGCGAATGGCGATCTCCTGTTTGCGCGCCGACGCGCGGGAGAGCAGCAGGTTGGCCACGTTCACACAGGCGATCAGCAGCACGCATCCTACGGCTCCCAGGAAAACCAGCAGGGCGGGCCGTGCATTGCCCACGACGCTGTCGCGGAGCGGGGCGATGGCCATCTCCGTTTCGCCATGCCGGTCGCTCTCCTCCGCCTCGACCCGCGCATTGGCCGCGTCGAGTTCCGCCTCCGCGCGCGTCACCGTGGCCCCCGCCGCGAGCCGGCCGATCACCTGGCGGAAGGCGATGTGATGATTGTTCGGCTCCAGAACCGCCGGAACCCACAGTTCCACCGCCGGGTCGAAACCGGCCGGCATGACGCCTACGATCGTATGCGGCTCGCCATCGAGAACGATCGATTTGCCCGGCGCATCGCGGCCGGCCTGAAAATGCGCGCGCCAAAAGGCGTCGCTCAATACTGCTACCTTGGGGCCGGCCGGCGACTCTTCTTCGGGCAGAAACCCGCGCCCGAGTTGCGGCTGAACGCCGAGGGTGGCGAAGAAATTGGTTGTGACCTGCTCGCCGTGGATGGCCACGGGATCGCCAGCTCCCGTGCCGTTCCAGTTCCACCCGTCGTAGGCTGCCAGTTGCTGGAATGCTGTCGTGGCGGACCGGCAGGCGATGAATTGGGGATCCGACATGGCCCCGACGCCGAACGGAGTTGGCTTCTTTGGCATCGGCCGGACGGTGTACAACTGAGACGGTTCGTGGTAGGGCAAGGGCCGCAGCAGCACCGATTCGACGACCGTAAAGACAGCCGTATTCGCGCCGATGCCGATGGCCAGCGCGCCGATCGCCACCGCGGTGAAGGCGCGATTGCGCCGCAGGTTGCGGAAGGCATAGCGGAGATCAGTGTTAAGATCGGCGACTGCGTTCATCGAAAATCCTCCGGGATCGTATAGGCAGGCTTTATGCCAGGCGCGCCGGGAATCGATTCAGCAAGTTAGGCCGGCGGCGGAACGAGGGCGGTGTGCGGTTGTGGGATGGTGTGACGCAAACATGGGACGCCAGCAGGTGGTTCGGATTCGGCCGCTGCACGGGCCGGAGCGTTTTTCGCTATGATGTTGGCTGTCAGGCAATGGGAAAACAGGTCGGGAGGGAGCTGACGGTGTCCAAGGAACTCGAGTATCTGCTGAACGCGGCAAGAGAGCGCGAGATGACGGAGAAGGAGCGCGAACTGCAACCTGTCAGTTTTGCATACGGCAACACGCACTTCGAGAATGAACTCATAACCAAACACACGGTTACCAGGGCTGCCGAGGAACTCAGGGCCGAAGATGCGAAGGACGGACGTTCAGCGGGATAGCCGGCCTGCGTCTCACAAGCTGTTCTCGGA
>CABEEC010000161.1_pt1 | contig 10955 bp, 10 predicted proteins | sample 3423191 | NCBI WGS metagenome assembly CABEEC01 (sample SAMEA5534333, study PRJEB31848) | metagenome | biome: tundra; feature: field; material: soil | place: USA | collected 2013-05 | depth 0.15 m | reverse complement strand
AAGTGATCGGCATCCCGTCGGAATGGTGATCGCCATCATCTCGGAATCGCGATCGGCATCAGTTCGGAATCGTGATCGCCATCACCTCGGAACGCTGATCGCCATCGCTCGGAATACGCACACGTCCGAGTGGGTGGAGTACGCTTTCGAGAAACCGGCCACGGTCTCGGAGTGCCGGGTCTATTGGTTCGACGACGGGCCGCGGCGAGGTCCGTGTGCCGGCTTGGTGGCGGCTGCTGTATCGCGATGGGAACGAATGGAAACCGGTGCGCGCTCGCGAATCGTACGGCGTCGAGCAGGACACTTATAACCGGGTAGCCTTCGTGGCCGACAGCCCCCGGTAAGCTACGCTGCCGGCGCAACGGCGGCCAGGATCGCCTGCGGGATTCCGGGCAGCGCCACCACGCGGCCAGCAGCCCCCGCGCGGATGGCTTCCCTAGGCATGCCGAAGACCACGCAAGTGGATTCATCCTGCGCAATGGTTCGTGCGCCGGCCTGACGCATCTTGAGCAGCCCCTGCGCTCCGTCGGAGCCCATACCCGTAAGCAGCACTCCGACCGCGTGCGCGCCCGCCGACTCCGCCACGGAACTGAACATGACATCCACCGATGGACGCTGGTAACAAACCCGCGGGCCGGTCTTGACCGCCACGCGATAACCGTCGGCGCTTTTGCGCAACAGCATGTGCAGATCTCCCGGGGCCACCAGCGCCCGGCCCGGACGCAGCGTGTCTCCGTCTTCCGCTTCTTTCACTTCGAAGGCGCACATTTGATTGAGCCGGGTGGCGAACGCCCGTGAAAATCCTGCCGGGATGTGTTGCGTAATCACGATTCCCGGAACGCCCTGTGGCAGTCGCGGCAGGATATTGGCGATGGCTTCCGTCCCTCCGGTGGAAGCGCCGATGGCAATCACCGTGGACGGCGTCCACTGGCTGGCCGCGAGACGAGGCGGCGGAGTTGCGGGCGCGGCGTGCTTGACATCGGCCGCGGGGCGGATGTGGGCGGCTGCCGCGGCGCGGATCTTGGAGGCCAGTTCCAGCCGCAACTCGCCCACCGAATACGGCCCGCCCGGCTTGGCCAACACTTCCACGGCCCCCAGGCTCAAGGCCTGCATGGCAGTCTGGCAGGACGCCTGCGCCAGGGAACTAATCACGATCACCGGCATGGGGCGGAAGTGCATCAGCTTCTTCAGAAAGGTCAGGCCGTCCATGCGTGGCATCTCTATATCCAGGGTCAGCACATCCGGCTGCAGGGAGAGGATCTTGTCGCGCGCAATGTATGGGTCCGGCGCGGTCCCGACCACTTCCAGATCCGGTTGCCCGGAGAGCGCTTCCGTCAGGATCTTGCGCACGATGGCGGAGTCGTCCACCACTAATACGCGGATTCTTCCGTCAGTCGGCATGATGCTCCAGTGCCAGCCAGAGGTCGATGGTGCCATCGCCCACATCCAGCGATTGACTTAGTGCGTCCGGCGGACAGGCGGCGCCGTCCGGCAAGAGTTCCGGGCTGCACAACCGGAAGTGCTCTTCGGCTTTCACGCGGCTGAGCAGCGAGCCGCAGATCATGTTGGCCAACTCGCAGATCACGGACCCGAGTTGCGAGACCGGGAGTGGATCGTCCTCCTCGGAGGCCAGAAAGTTGGCCGCCAAGGCGCGCACCGCCGGCTCGGAAACGCTGAGAGTCAGGGCGCCGCTGGGGGTGCCCTCAAAGCTGAGGCGCGCCGCCAAACGCGGCACGGCTGGGGAGGCGCTTGCCGGCGCGGGACCGTAAACACCCGTGAAGAACATGGTTTCCAGAACTTCCCCGGTGGCTGCCACCAGCATCTCATCCCATTCGTTATCCGGCATAAGCTCCTCCCAACACGCGCTCCAGCTCCTCGCGCAAGGTCTCCGGCATGAAAGGCTTCTTGACATAGCCGCGCGCCCCCAATGAAAGCATTTGGTGCAAGCGGCTCTCGGTGCCGTCGGTAGACACGACGACGACCGGCACGGACCTCAGCATGTCGTCCGCTTCCAGGCACCGCATCAACTGTTCTCCGTCCATCGACGGCATGTTGATGTCGGTCAACACCAGATCCACCCATTGCTCACGCAACAGGTTCAGAGCTTCACGGCCGTCGGAGGCTTCCAGAAACTCGGTCCCCTCCATGCCGGAAAGCACGATGATGCGGCGAATGAAGGCCCGCATGACGGGCGAATCGTCTACAATCAGGACACGCAAGGCCATGAATTTACTCCTTTCGTCGCGGAACACGAAGGCGCCAGTTCCCACTCTGCCGATCCCGCCCCGCGCAACCAGAATCGCCCGCTGCCCACCTCCAGGCGCACGGTGCGCGGGACGTTGCCGCCCACATCTTCTGCCTGCACCAGCACGCCCGCCTTCCAAAGGACCTTGCGCAGCGCGAGATAATTTCGTTTGCCGATGTTAAAGATCCCTTCACTATCCATCACTTGAGCTCCTCCCGCCACGCGCACCACTAAGCGGCGTTTCTCGGCGCCGTATTCGTAGGCGCGGCGAAACAGCAGCGGGATGCCGGTATCGGCGAACATATACGGATTCCCGCCGGCTTTGGCGGGCGAAATTGCGGATTCCGGCAGCATATAATGCAGCAGCCCGCCCACCCCCGCCACCGGATCGTGTATGGCGACCGCGATGCAGGAACCGAGCGCGTAAGTCACCAGCACTTGATCGCGCGATTTGCTGATCTGGCAATCCGCCACCCCCACCACTACGTTGGCCATCTCAACCCCGTCCAACTCCCGCGCCGGGCTTCCGATAAATCGCCGGCCGTACGTAAGTCAATTCGTGCCGCACCCCGGTAAGGCTTTCGGCATGGCCGATGAACAGGTATCCGCCGGGTTCCAGGCAGGCGGCCAGGCGGTTCACCACGCCTTCCTGGGTGGCCTTGTCGAAGTAGATCATGACATTGCGGCAGAAAATCACCGGAAAAAGACTGTGTTGCGAGAAAGGCTCCACCAGGTTCAGCCGCGCGAACTCGACTTGGCTGCGCACTTCCGGCTTGACCCGGTACCACCCCTTCCAGCGGCCTTCGCCCCGCAAGAGAAACTGGCGCAGCCAGGCGGGTGGAACGGCGCTGAATCGTTCGGCGGGATAGACGGCGCTTTTTGCGGCCGCCAGAGCCTTGGTGGAAATATCGGTGGCCAGGATGCGCACTTTCCGGAACGCGTCTGCGCCCCATTGATCGTAAAGCGTGAAAGCCAACGTAAAGGGTTCCTCGCCGGTGGAACACGCGGCGCTCCATAGCTCGATGCGAGGGCGCTCGCGCAAACCGGGCAACACGCTCTGCTTCAGAAACTCGAAGTGCGCCGCTTCCCGCATAAAACTGGTGTGGTTGGTGGCGAGTGCGTCGATCATTCCGATCAACGCCTCGCCGCTGCGGTCGCCGACCACGTGCCGGTAATATTCTTCGAAGGAGTCGAAGCCACCCTGGCGCATGCGTTTGCCCAGCCGGGCGGCTACCAATTCCTCTTTCCCGTTGCGGAGATCCAGGCCAAACTTGTCGTAGGCCAAGCGCCAGATCGCCTCGAATTCGTGAGGCTTCAGGCGCTGGACTTGGACCGGCGCGGCCTCATCCTGGATAGCAGCCTTACTCAAGCGCGTTCCTTAATCAGTCCAGCCACGTCTAAAATCAATGCCACGCGGCCATCTCCCAGGATGGCGCCCCCGGCAATCCCAGCGATGTTCTTGAAAGTGTCACCCAGGCTTTTGATGACGGCTTCTTGTTTGCCGATTAGCTCGTCCACCATCAGGCAGAAGCGCTGGCCCTCCGCTTCGGCCACGATCAGCAGTCCCTGGCAGGGATCCTCGGAACGCGGCTTGACCCCAAACTTATGGTAGAGGCGGACCACCGCGAGCAGATTTCCCCGCATCATGACCATCTCCGCCCGATTTTGGACGGTGAAAATGGCGTCCGCCGCGGGCCGGAACATTTCGCGCACGGCGAACAACGGCACGATATAGCGTTCGGGCCCTACTCCGACCACCAGGCCATCGATAATGGCAAGCGTCAACGGCACCTTAAGAGTAAATGTGGCGCCCTGCCCAGCGCGGGATTGAATCTCGACATGGCCCCGCAGCTTCTGGATCTGCTTCCGCACCACATCCATTCCCACTCCGCGGCCGGAGACGTCGGTAACCCGCGCCGCCGTGGAGAAACCGGGTTCAAATATGAGATGAAAGGCTTCGTTCTCCGAAAGATGCTCCGGATTGCCGACCAATCCCTTCTCCATGGCCTTGGCCAGGATGCGCTCCGCGTCCAACCCCCGTCCGTCGTCGGATATCTGGATGACGATGTGGCCCGCCTGGTGACACGCGCGCAAGCCAATGCGGGCCAGGGGTTTTTTGCCCGCCGCCGCGCGCCCATCGGGATCTTCGATGCCATGGTCCAGGGAGTTACGCACCATGTGCATGAGGGGATCGGCCAGTTCTTCCACGATGGTGCGGTCGATTTCGGTTTCCTCGCCGCCGATTTCCAATTCCGTGGGCTTTCCCATCTTGCGGGACAAATCGCGCACTTGCCTTGCCACGCGCTGAAACAACTGGCCGATGGGCACCAGGCGCATGGACATGGAAGTCTTCTGCAGTTCGGCGGTGATGCGCGCCAGTTGGGCCAGATTGCGTTGCAGGCGGGGACTCTTCAAAGTAGCCAAGTCGGGGTCGTGGCGCACCATGGACTGCGCGATCACCAACTCTCCGGCCATGTCCACCAGATAGTCCAGCTTCCCGGTGTCCACTTTTACGGCTTTAGCCTCTTCGGGTGGTGTTTGCGGCCGGCCGGGGCTCGGAGCGGAGGCGGGCTCAGGCTCTGCGCGCAGAGCGTCCGTAGTGGACGCGCAGACCTGGAGGTCTGCCCCACACCGCGGTTGCGGGCTGGTCATGAGATTCCGGACGCGTTCCAAGAGGCGGGAATAGTCCGGCGCGCCCGGCGCCTCGTGTCCGTGCAACCTGGAATCTATGCCGCTCACGCAGGTCTTCAGGTAATCCGCGCTCTCCAAAACCACGTCGATCACGTGCGAAGTGATGCTCAGCTTGCCGTTGCGCGCCAGGTCCAGCACGGTCTCCACGTTGTGGGAAACCTCCCGCACGGCATCCAGTTCCAGAAAACCGGCCAGTCCCTTGATGGTGTGAAAAGCGCGGAAGATGGAATTGATCGCTTCGGCATTACCCGGATCCTGCTCCAGCGCCAGGGAACGGCTCTCGATGGCCGCCAGGTGCTCTCGCGATTCCAGCACGAAATCGGACAGCAGTTCCGGATCCTGCGCCAGAGAATAGGCCGCGGGTTCTTGCGCGGCCGCTGGAACGGAGCTGCTCTCCAACGCCTGCTGCATGGCTGCCACGCCGGTTTCGAGCGCGTGCGAAAGTGCATCGCGAGCGGTGCTATCCGGCGAGTCCAGCGTCGCGCATAGTTCCGACGCGATGCGCGCCACCTCCCGACAGCCGCCCGCCTCGGCGCGGTCGCGGACTCCGCGCACCGCGCCAGCCAAGGCGAGCAGAGACTGGTCAAAGCCGGCTTCAGACGACAGATCTTCTACGACTACTTTCGTGGCCAGGGCTTCGATTTCCTGGCGCAGTTCCATTTGCTCGGGCATACGGAGTTCCGTCCCCCTTCTAGAATTCCTTAAAGTCGTCATCCAAAGGCAGTGCCGTGCGGTCCAACCTGCCGGCTGTCACCGGGTCACTATCGGCCACTCGGCCGATCTTGTTGCCGGATACCGCCGACTGGAGGGCAGCCAGACTGCGGCTGTGGTTCTTCGGCGCCGCGGCGGCAGGCGCCGCGCCTGTTTTCGGCCGGGCATGGCGTACACCGGGAGTCCCGCGGCTGACGTCTTGCTCACTCCCGCCCACTAGCGCCTGCAATTGACCGGCGAGGCCCTTCATCGTCTCGGCCTGCCCGGACAGTTCCTCGCTGGCCGAGGCGCTTTCTTCGGCATTGGCGGCGTTCTTCTGGGTCACCTGCTCCATTTGCACGATGGCCTTGGCAATCTGCTCGATGCCGCGCGCCTGTTCCTGGCTTCCCAGGTTCACTTCGTCCACTAAGGTCTTCACCTTGGCGGCGCTTTCTGTGATGGAACGAATGGCCTCGGCTACCTGATCCAACTTGCCCATGCCATCGTGGGACTTGGCCATGGATTCTTCGATCAGCGACGCGGTGTCCTTGGCCGCCTGCGCGCAGCGTTGCGCCAGATTGCGGACTTCGTCGGCCACTACCGCAAAGCCCATGCCTGCCTCGCCCGCGCGGGCCGCCTCGACCGCCGCGTTCAAGGCCAGAATGTTGGTCTGGAAAGCGATCTCGTCGATGACTTTGATGATTTTGGAGACCTTTTCGCTGGATGTGTTGATTTCGGTCATGGATGCCACCATCTGTTCGAGTGTTTGGTTGGCGGCTGCCACCCGCTGATCGACCTGGCCGGTGAATTCGGCGGCCACTTTGGAGTTCTCGGCATTTTTCTGGGTCATGGAGTTGATCTCCTCGCTGGAGGAAGAAGTCTCTTCTAGTGAAGCCGCTTGTTCGGAAGAACCCTGCGCCAGCGACTGGCTGGCGGCAGAGACATGCATCGCGGCGCTGGCCACCTGGTCGGCGCCTTCCGCCATGTTGACGGCAACGCGGTGCAGAACCCGGTTGATCTGACGCACCACGAACAGCCCGGTGCCACCCACCGCCAGGCACGCGCCGAGAAGCGCAAACGCGATCCAGCGGGCGCTGGACGAGCTATCCGCAGCCTCTTTGGCGGCGGCCTGATTCAGGTCCTTCTGGATTTGCGCCACCTTCTCCGCTGCCTGCTGCGCGGTCGTTTGGACGGGCATGATTTTGTCCGCGATGACGGTCTCCATGGCTTTCACATCCTTGGTGGCCATCCCTACCTGCAGTAGCTCCTGATGCGCGCCCTGCCAGGCGGTGAGGCTTGTCTGGAGCGAATCGATCGCTTGACGTCCCGCGTCAGTCACCAGCAGCAGCCCGATCTCCTTCAGGTCGTTATCGGCCTCCGCAATCTTCGCGGCGAATGTCCGCTTGTGCTGTTCAACGTTGCCCCAGTCTTTGATGGACGCGCGAAGGGCGATGCTTCTCTCCTGTGAGACCATATCGGACAGCGTTTTGCTCAGGTGCCCGCACAACTCCAGTTTGGTGGCCGTTTTGTTTACGGCCGTATCGAGCAGGCTGCCCAGTTTTCCCATCGAGTACCATGACGAGGTCCCCAACCCGAACATGGCTATAAGCATAGCCGCGAAACAGAAAACTAGTTTCTTGCCTATCGTCATTTGTGAATGCATAGTATGGGCTTCCTTTGATGTATGGAACTACTGCAGCATGGACTTTAGTCCGTCGAGTTCCTGAGCCTGTAATACCCGGTCGATGTCCAGCAGGATCTTGACCTTGCCCTTGCTTTTCGCCATGCCGAGAATGTAGGGTGTCGAGACGCCATCCCCAAAGTCCGGCGTGTCTTCGATCTCGGCCGCGGCGATATTCACGGCCTCGGAGACCTCGTCCACGACGATACCGGTCAACGACACACTGCCGTCCGGTCCCAGGATTTGCACCACAATGATGCACGTGCGCTGGGTGTATTCCACCTCCGGCAGACCGAATTTTAGCCGCAGGTCTACCACCGGAATCACCTTGCCCCGGAGGTTAATCACCCCTTTGACGGAATCGCGAATTCCTCGCGACCCAGTTGGAAAGCCAGGTATTTTCCCGTTCGGCTGTCGCTTTTGGTGGTCAGGCCGCTCTCCGGCGGCGCCATCGTGCTCACTTGCATTTTGTCTCCTAGTCGGCTTTTCTTGGGACCGCCCGCTCCCTCTCGAGGCGCTTGCTGCCAGTGGCCCGAGCGATCCTAAAGGATTGATCGGTTGCGCGGCGGGCAAGGTTCAGGGTGGTTCCGTCAGAAAGCTTGGACCTTCGGCAAGATCGTTCTGCGTCCGCCTTCTAGAATTCCTTGAAGTCGTCGTCCAAGGGCAGCGCATTGCGGTCCAGCCTGCCGGCAGCCACGGGCTCACGGTCTGCCACACGGCTGCTCTTCTTGCCGGACACCGCCGACCGGAGCGCGTTCAGACTGCGGCTGCGATCCCCGCTCTTCGGCGCGGCGGGATGCAGCGTGGCTGGTTTCGGCCGGGCGTGCGGTCCACCAGGAGTTCCGCGGGTGACGTCTTGCTCACCCCCGCCCACCATCGCCTGCAATTGGCCGACGACGCCCTTCATGGTCTCGGCCTGCCCGGACAGTTCCTCGCTGGCCGTGGCGCTTTCTTCGGCATTGGCGGCGTTCTTCTGGGTCACCTGCTCCATTTGCACGATGGCTTTGGCAATCTGCTCGATGCCACGCGCCTGTTCCTCGCTTCCCAGGTGCACTTCGTCCACCAGGGTCTTCACCTTGACGGCGCTTTCGGTGATGGAGCGAATGGCCTCGGCCACTTGATCCAACTTGCCCATGCCATCGTGGGATTTGGCCATGGACTCTTCGATCAGCGATGCGGTGTCTTTGGCCGCCTGCGCGCAGCGCTGCGCCAGATTGCGGACTTCGTCGGCCACCACCGCGAAACCCATGCCCGCCTCGCCGGCGCGGGCCGCCTCGACCGCCGCGTTCAGGGCCAGGATATTGGTCTGGAAGGCGATCTCGTCGATGACTTTGATGATTTTGGATACCTTTACGCTGGATGTGTTGATTTCGGTCATGGATGCCACCATATGGCCGAGTGTCTGGTTGGCGGCTGCCACCCGCTGATCGACTTGGCCAGTGAATTCGGCGGCAACTTTCGAGTTCTCGGCATTCTTGCGGGTCATGGAGTTGATCTCCTCACTGGAAGAAGAAGTCTCTTCCAGTGAGGCAGCTTGTTCGGAGGACCCCTGCGCCAGCGATTGGCTGGCGGCCGAGACCTGCGTCGCGGCGCTGGCCACCTGATCGGCGCCTTCCGCAAGCTGCACGATGGACTGCCGGATATGCCGCGTAATTCCCCGCACGATCACGACGACGATAAAGCCGACGACGACGCAAAGCGCGAGAAGACCAATTGCTATCCGGCGGCTAGAGGCGTTCTGGTCGTTCACGGCGGCCTTGTTCTCAGCGAGGAGTTCCGTTTGGATGCCTTGCAGGCGGACCGCGGCGGCGGTGATCTTTTTGTAAATCGGCCCCGTGATGTCTTTTCGGATGTGGTTTGCTTCCGCGAAATGCCCGGCGCTGGCCTGCCGCACAACTTCTTCATAGTGTGGCTGCCATTCCGAAAGCTCCGCTGCGACATCGGCCACGAGCGCCTTGGCCTCTTCCTTGTCGATCAAAGGCCGGATTTCATCCAATGCCTTCTTGACGATCTCGCTTTGCTGCTGGAAAGATTGCTCGTATTTTTCGAGTTCTGCGTTGTCTTTGGCGAACGCCGCCAGTATGATCCCTCTTTGCGTCGAGATCATCTCGGAATTAGCGATGCCGATTTTGTCGGCCAGCAAGACTTTCTGCACAGTCGAACCAACGGCGTTGTCAAATTCATCTTTAAATTTGTTGTCAGTGCTTAACCCGTTATAGCCCAGCACCGCCGCCAGTGCGAATAGGGCAACAGTGCCACCCATCAGTTTGGTCTCAATCGTCGATTTCAGTTTCATGTCTTCTTCTTTCGCCAATCTACTGCAGCATGGACTTCAGCCCGTCGAGTTCCTGAGCCTGCAATACCCGGTCGATATCCAGCAGGATCTTCACCTTGCCCTTGCTCTTGGCCATGCCGAGAATGTAGGGTGTCGAGACGCCATCCCCAAAGTCCGGCGTGTCTTCGATCTCGCTCGCGGCGATATTCACGGCCTCGGAGACCTCGTCCACGACGATACCGGTCAACGACACGTTGCCGTCCGGCCCTTGGATTTGCACCATAATGATGCACGTACGCTGGGTGTATTCCACCTCCGGCAGACCGAATTTTAGCCGCAGGTCTATCACGGGAATCACCTTGCCCCGCAGGTTGATCACGCCTTTGACGAACACCGGCGTTTGGGGAACCGCGGTAATGTCTTGAATGCCCATGATTTCCCGGACTTTCAGGACTTGAATCGCGAATTCCTCGCGACCCAATTGGAAAGCCAGGTATTTTCCGGTGCGGCTGTCGGTCTTGGTGGTCTGGCCGCTCTCCGGCGGCGCCATCGTGCTCACTTGCATTTTGTCTCCTAGTCGGCTTTTCTTGGGACCGCCCGCTCCCGTCATGAGGGGCTTCCTGTCACTGGCCTGAGCGATCCTAAGGATTCATCGGTTGTGCCGTGGGGAGGGTTTAGGGTGGTTCCGTCAGACAGTTTCGACCCGGCGTGACCGGGCTTTTGGCCCGGAGGCCCGGCCAGGAGGCCTGCCCAATCTGAACGAACAAAGCCCAAATGATTGGATCTAAAGCGGTTGGCCTGTTGGACAGCGGCTTATCAGTCGGCTCGCGCGTCGGGTTGTCAACGACCAGGGGGGCAGATTGGCTAACGGCTATCGGGGGTCACGGGGAACAGGAGACTGGATGGTCCTCTGTGCCCTCCGACATTAGGTTATCGGAGTGAGGAACGGCTTGCGCGGTTTGCTTGGGCTGCTGGTGCTGACGCTGCGCCTGCCGCTTCGGTTGTAAGTGCTCCAGGTCCCGCCGTGCTCTCGCCGGCAGCACTATCTTGCCCGCAACACCGTCCGTGGCCATGGGGGCAGTCCATGGGGGCACGGGCAAGAGGCAGATTGCAACTCTCGGTGCGAAGATATCCGAGTCGCCATACAAACGCCATTGGGGTAGCGTTCGTTCCGTATGCGAAGCGCTTGCGGCGTTTCATGACGGAAGCATATCCCGGGAAAAGCTACTTGCAGGGAACACAACAGCGTCCCCGCGCACCACAATCCCGCTAAAGGACAGGTGGGACGTGCTGAAACGTGATAACTACCGCTGTGCAAAATGCGGGGCGAGTCCTTCGAATGACCATCGGGTCGTGCTTGAGGGCTCCTATCC
>CABEEC010000159.1_pt1 | contig 10967 bp, 10 predicted proteins | sample 3423191 | NCBI WGS metagenome assembly CABEEC01 (sample SAMEA5534333, study PRJEB31848) | metagenome | biome: tundra; feature: field; material: soil | place: USA | collected 2013-05 | depth 0.15 m | reverse complement strand
ACCCTACAGTACCGGACCGATCCGCCACGGGACGAATTCGTGGTGGCCCAGGCGCTCCGCGCAGGTCTTCTCGCCGGAAGCCACCCGCAACAGCGTATCGAAGATCTCGCGGCCGATCTCCTGGACGCTCTTCTCTCCGTCGGCGATGGCGCCGGCGTTGATGTCCATATTGTCTTGCATGCGCCGGTAAGTGTGGCTGTTGCTGGCGATCTTGAGCACCGGTACGGAAGGGAAGCCGATCGCGCTGCCGCGTCCGGTGGTGAAGGCGATCAGGTTGCAGCCGCCCGCCGCGAGGCCAGTGAGCGAGACCGGATCGTAGCCGGGAGTGTTCATGAAGACGAAGCCGGGAGTGCGGACCGGCTCGGCGTAGTCCACCGCATCGGTCAGCGGCGAGGTGCCCGCCTTGGCCACCGCGCCCAGCGATTTTTCGAGGATGTTGGTCAGGCCGCCTTCTTTGTTGCCAGGCGACGGATTGTCGTTGAAGCTGCCCGCGAAGCGGGTCAAGTATTGCTTGTAGCCTTGGACGAAACTTAATAGTTTTTCAGCTACTTGCCGGTTACGGGCGCGGCGCACCAACAGATGTTCGGCGCCGAAGATTTCGGTGGTCTCCGCCAGCACCGCAGTGGCTCCGATTTCGGCCAGCATATCCGAGCAGACGCCCAGCGCCGGATTCGCGGTAATGCCGGAAAACGAATCGGAACCGCCGCAATTCAGCCCTAGCACGATGCGGGAGGCCGGCACTTCCACCCGCTGTTCGGCGGCGCAATGCTCCATCAGGCGGGCGATCTCGGCGCGCGCCGCCGTCACCGCGCCGCGCGTGCCGCCGCTCGATTGCAGGGTCATCCCCACCAAACGGCTGGTGCGGGCGGCGTTGGGACCGAGGTAGTGCTCGATCTGGTTCACCTCGCAGCCGAGTCCCAGGATGATGGCGGCCGAAACGTTGGGGTGCGCCAACACTCCGGCCAGCGTGCGGCGAAGCTGCTCGGTGTCCGGGCCAATGGTGTGGCCGCATCCTTCGCCGTGCGGGAACGCCACCACGCCATCCACGTTGGCCGGCAACGATTCGCCGTCGAAGCTGTGCGCGATCAGCTCGGCGGTGTGCGCGGCGCAGTTGCTGGCCGCCACCACCGCGATATAGTTGCGCGTCCCTACCGAGCCATCCTCGCGCGGATAGCCCAGAAAAGTGGGAATGGCGCGGCGCGCGGGCAGCGGAGTTTCGCCGGTTGGGAATTCGTAGTCAAAGTGCAGCTCCTCGAAGGCCAGGTTGTGCGTATGCACGTGATGGCCGGCGTGGATATCATCCTTGGCGCGGCCGATGACTTGGCCATAGCGCCGCACGACCGCGCCGCGCGGAATGGCAGTCAACGCGATTTTGTGGCCGGCGGGGATCGGTTCGTGCGCGACGAGCGCCTGGCCATCCACCTTCAATGCGGTCCCGGCGGACAGCGGCACGCGCGCGATGGCCACGTTGTCGGTGGCATGCAAGTGGATGACGGAATTCTCCGCCGTCGGCAGCTTCGCGATTTCGAGCAGCGTTTCTAGCAGCATGGTTACCTCATGAGCAACGTTTCGGGGGCGTCTTCGCCCAAGTGGACGTGCAGCTTCCCGCCGACAGGATGAATCCAGATGCCGCCGCCATCGTGCGGAACGGGAATATCGGCGGGGCCATCGATGAGGACGAAGTCTTGCGTTTCGACGCCCTCCTGCAGCTTGCCGATGTGCACGTGGAAGTGGCATTGCGTGCGCCGGATATCGGCGTTGGCGGCCAGCCCCCACTGGTCGCCCCAAGTCTCCCGGGCCTTTCGGATGGCGGCGGTCCACAGCGCCAGACGTTGCGCGGGCGCAAGATCGGCGAGGCTGTGAGCATGCGCTTTGGGCAGCGCCAGCCAGCGATGCGGCTTGTTCGGATTAATGTCTTTCAAGAAGAAAATCGGCGTATCTTGCGGCTGTTTCTCGGCTTCGCGGCATAGCCCGCATTCGCGCTTGGCCATGCTTTCGGCGCTGGCGAGGTCGCAAGTGCAGTTGCGCACGTCGCCGAGCCCAAGGGCGGAGAGGAGCAGAAGGGCCGGAAAAAATCGCACTATGTTTATTATATATGTGGCGCACGTTCTCAAAGTGCGCCACGCAAAGTGCGTAATGCCGCATACTTTTCCCAATCTCGGTAACGCTGCAAAATTCGTGGGGCAGACCCCTGATCTGCGCCTGGTCTGCGCGGGTCCCCTGGACCCGCTTGCTTTCGACAACCGCGACAGGCCGACGAGGGCGGTTACAGGAAAGGTATGCTGCCTTGCCCAAAAGTGCGTGCGCCACGGTTTACTGCTGCGCCTGACTCACCGCCGCTTTCGCCGCAGCCGGCAACTTATCCGCATTGGCCAGCATCAGGCTAACCTGCCAAAGTTGCGTGTCGCTCAGCGATCCCTTAAAACCCGGCATGCCTGTCAGCCGAATGCCATTCGCAGCTTTCCAGTAGGTCTCGCCGGGCGGGTCGTCGGTCACGCCGTGGCCTTTGAAGAGTTGCGGCGGATCCGGGAACATGCCCTTGGCGATGGCTGTTTCAGGCTGGCCGCTCAGACCGTGGCAAACGGCGCATTGCTCGCGATAAACCCGCGCGCCCGCCAGCAGGTTTGGTTCATCTGCTGGAATCGGCGCATGCAGCGGCGCCTCTTTCGCGATCCGCGCATGCAGCGCCATTCCCGCCATAAGGCTCTCAAACGGCATGGGAGGCGCGGATGCCGCCACGGGCGCCAGACCCAGGCCAAAGTACGCAATCGCGCCCAACAGCACTACGGCCAGACCGAGCACGAAGCCAAGCAACAGTTTTTTCATCAGGCGATCCCCATCTTCTTCTGCATTTGCTCCAGGGTGACTCCCTTGGTTTCGGGATAAGTGAACAGCACCACGAAGAATTGCAGCACCATCATCGCGGCGAAGAACGCAAATGGCGCGGCCCCGGATTTGGCCGCTAGCGAGGGAAATGTTCCGGATATAGCCGCAGCCATCACCCAGTGCGTGAAGCTGCCGAGGCTTTGTCCCTTGGCTCGCACGCGGTTGGGGAACACTTCGCTGAGATAAACCCAAATCACGGCGCCTTGCGAAAAGGCGAAAGAGGCGATGAACCCCACCAGCAGCCAGACCAGCAACTCCTGATGACGGTGCATGGCAAAAATGGTTGCGACGCCCGCTAGTGAGATCGTGAGTCCCACCGATCCCACCAGCAGCAGAGTCTTGCGCCCGATGCGATCGATTACCGACATGGCGATCATCGTGAAGAGCAGGTTGGTCGCGCCGATGGCCACTGCCTGCAGGTCGCTCGAGACCTTGCTGAATCCCGCCTGCGCGAAAATGTCGTTCAGGTAATACAGAATCGCGTTGATCCCGGAGAGCTGGTTGAACATTGCGATGGTTACCGCCAGAAAGATCGGCACGCGATACTTGCGCGTGAACAGCGGTTCGTCGCCGTGGCCGTGTTCCGCATCGATCGACGTGACGATGTCCTGCAGTTCTGCTTCGAAGTTCTCTTCGCCTGTAAGGCGCAGCACCTCCCGGGCTTCCGGCACACGCCGCTTTTTCACCAGCCAGCGCGGGCTGCGTGGAATGCCGAAGAGCATCAGCATGAACAGCGCCGCGGGGATGCCGGAAACTCCCAATTTCCAGCGCCACTCGGCGGCTCCAAATCCCGCGAGGCCGATGACGAAGTTGGAAAAGTAGGCCAGCAGGATCCCGAAGACCACGTTGAACTGGAACAAGCCCACCAGGCGGCCGCGCCACTTTGCCGGGGCGATCTCGGCAATGTACATGGGACCGAGCACCGATGATCCGCCAATGCCCAGGCCGCCGATGAACCGGAAGAAGACCAGCGAATACCAGTCCCAGGCGAAAGCGCATCCGAGGGCCGAGATCAGGTACAAGATGGCCATGACGCGCAGACTGTCGCGCCGGCCCCAGCGGTCGCCGGGGATGCCGGCAAACATGGCGCCCAGAATCGTTCCCAAGAGGGCGGCGTCCACCGTCAGTCCTAAGGAGGTGGGAGTGAGGTGATAGGTTTCCGTCAGGGCGTGGGTGGTGCCCGCGATCACCGCGGTATCGAAACCGAAAAGCAGGCCCCCCAACGCCGCCACGATGGTGCTTTTGACCAGATAACCGTTCAGGGTCATGGCAAGGCCCGACTGTATCACAAATTGGGCAGTTCAATTCGCCAGCTTAATCGCAGCCAGTTTCAGCACGACGGCGATGTCCGCTGGCCCGTTCACATCGATGCGGACTCCGGTTCCCTCGGCATAGCTCTTGGCGCTGTCGATAATCTGAATCACGCGCTGGGGAAGCCCGCTCGCCCGCGCTGCCTCGACCGCCTTGCCGCCGAGCGCGAATGACGCGCGGAAACAGCCTCGGCACGGTGAAAGATACAGAATGGTCCGCTTGTCCCGCTTCAGGCGCAGCGACCATCCGGCTTTCGGCGAGTAGGAGTTCCATTCCCGCGTTACGATGTTATGCCGCTCAGCCAGGCCGGCGAGCAGTCGATCCCAGAGCGCTTTGGCCGAACGGCCCAGCTCCGCCGCCAGATCGTCATCTGTGGGCATCCCGGGTTTGCCGATGAAGGCGTTTGGAAGTGTCTCGGTTGCTTGTGCCATGCAGTGCTACCCGCATTCGTATACAGTTAACAGCATACGCACGAATCGTGATGAGTGGCGCCGCGGAGTTCTTGAAAGCTCGCGATTTCCTGCTGAGCCATCGCACGGACTACGAGTTCGCCTACCGGCACTTCCAATGGCCGAGGCTGGACGAATTCAACTGGGCGCTGGACTACTTCGATGTCATGGCCGCGGGCAACACCAAGCCCGCCCTGTGGGTGGTGGACGAATCAGGCGCGGAATTCAGGCTCAGCTTTGCGGAGATGTCGCAGCGCTCGAATCGGGTAGCCCAATTCCTGCGGGAACTGGGCGTGCGCCGCGGCGACCGCATGCTGCTCATGCTGGGCAACGAAGTGGCGCTCTGGGAGACGCTATTGGCGGCCTCGAAGCTCGGCGCCGTGGTGATTCCCGCCGCCACCTTGCTCGCTGCCGAAGATCTCGAAGACCGTCTGGATCGCGGCGCGGTGCGGCATGTGATTGTGGGCGCCGCGCACACCGCCAAGTTTGCGGCCCTCGCGGGCGTTTATACGCGCATCTGCGCCGGTGGGCCGGCCGCGGGATGGCACTCGCTCGAAGACGCCTATCGGCAAAGCGGCACGTTCGCTCCCGACGGCGTTACGCGCGCCACCGACCCGTTGCTGCTTTACTTCACCTCGGGCACCACGGCCAAACCGAAACTGGTGCACCATTCGCACCAGAGCTATCCGGTGGGCCACTTATCCACCATGTATTGGATCGGCCTCGAGCCCGGCGACGTGCACTGGAACATCAGCTCTCCGGGCTGGGCGAAGCACGCATGGAGCTGTTGGTTCGCTCCCTGGAACGCCGGGGCCACCGTGTTCGCTTATAACTATGCCCGCTTCAATGCGAAGGCCGTGCTCACCATGCTGGCCCGCATGCCGATCACCACGCTATGCGCGCCGCCCACCGTTTGGCGCATGCTGGTGCAGGAGAAGCTCGGCGATTACGCGGTGAACCTGCGGGAGGTGGTCTCGGCGGGCGAGCCTCTGAATCCCGAGGTCATCGAGCGCGTGCAGGCTGCCTGGGGCATCACGATTCGCGATGGCTTCGGCCAAACCGAGACCACCGCGGTCGCCGGCAACTCGCCAGGGCAGGCGGTGAAGCCCGGCTCGATGGGGCGTCCGCTGCCCGGCTATCGGGTGGAACTGTTGGATAGCGAAGGCCGGCCCACGCCCGAAGGAGAGATCTGCCTGGACGTTTCCCCGCCACCTTTGGGACTAATGCTCGGCTACGGTGAGGCAGGCATTCAGCCTGCCGGGACTTATCCTGCGCACGACGGTTACTACCACACAGGCGACCTGGCCTCCCGCGACGAAGATGGTCACATCACCTATATCGGGCGCGTGGATGACGTGTTCAAATCGTCGGACTACCGCATCAGCCCTTTCGAACTCGAGAGCGTGTTGGTGCGGCACCCGGCGGTAGCGGAGGCGGCGGTAGTAGCAAGTCCCGACCCGGTGCGGCACGCCGTCCCGAAAGCGTTTGTGCTGTTGGCGCCGGGCTATGCCGCGGGAGCGGATTTGGCGCGCAGCATCTTTCAATTTGTCCGCCAGAACGTCGCGCCGTATAAACGCATTCGCCGCCTGGAATTCGCAGATTTGCCGAAGACCATTTCGGGCAAGATCCGCCGCGTGCAGTTGCGAACTACGGGGTCGCAGCCGGGCGCGCGGGAGTTTCGCGAAGAAGATTTCCTAGACCAGTAGACAGGCCTCCCGGCCTGTCCTTTGCGTGCAAGCCTCCCGGAAAGAAAGCCACACAGGAAATTCTCCAACACATACTGCGTCATCCGCTGTGAAACAACCCGGGCCCCCGACGCCAGGCCCCGGCGAGCGAAGCTCGCCTTGCACGGGACTTTTCACGCCCGCAAAGCTGTCAGACACTACGGCAGCAGGCCGTAGACATCCAGCTCGCTCCGCGTGCCCACGTAGACGCGCCCGCCGGCCACCAGCGGAATGGTGAATCGCAGAGCCTCGCCGGCACGGTCCCGGGCGCTGTTCTGGTCGCTGTTGTATAGCTCCTCCCGCACGTTCGCTGCATTGTAGGCGTGCAGCACGGCCGGAGGGCCGGCGCGCTGCCAATTGTAAGTGGAAATGGCCCACACAATGCCGTCGTGGGTTCCATTCGACGACACAGCCGGAGTGGCGCCCGCGTCCGGATACTTGGGAAGACCCGCCGCGTGCGCCAGCGCCAGTTGACCGTTGCGGAGCGCAAAGTCTCTGAGGACGTCGTTTCCGGCGATGACATAGACATGACCGCCCCAAAACGCGGGCGCGCCGAACAAGGCCAGCTTCGGGAACTGCACAGTCTGTATAGCGTGCGCGTCCGAACCCGGATGATATCCGCCCATGTGATCGCGATCGATAACATACAGCGTTCCACCCTTGCCGCCGGCCAGCAGCAGATGTGGGTGAGAACCGGGCTGGTCCGGCAGCAACACCGGCCCTCCGGATCCCAGGTCCTCATCGTTCGAATCCAACACGCCTTGGTTGAAAGGTGTGAAGTAATCCGCGATGGCCAGCCCCTTGGAATCCGCATGAAGCTTGAGAACGCTATCGCCGTAGTCGCGTCCGCCATTCGCCGCATCGAAGCGGCCGTTGCCGGTCGCCACGAAGATGTTTCCGGCGCTGTCGGACGCCGGACCGGTATCGCTGAGCCAGATGCCGCTGTCGTTTGCATCCGGCGAGGTGTTGAGCACGGCAAGCTGCTTCAGGGTATGCGAGTCGTAAGCCATCACCCAGCCATGGTAGGGGCCTGCATCGCAGGAGGATGCCCAGGTCAGATAGATGCGCCCTTGGGAAAGCAGCAGCGCGGCCCGCGGATTCTGGCGCCGCGGATCGAATAAGATGACGCCATGGGAATTTCCAACGCCGCGGCCACGCGTCCGCGCGCGGATCGCCACGGGACCGCCGAACTTTTCCGTCCCATTGGTAATAGCCAGGGCATGCAGCTTTTGCGCATATTCGTCGCCGAGTGCGCCTTTATGCTCCTTCGTGCGCGCCAGCACGTATAAGGTGCCGGTTCGAAGGTCGATAACCGGAGTGGACGTGATACCCAATTCCGGCGAGATGAGGGGACATTCCACATCGTGGGCGGGAACCGGAGTGACGCTCGCAGATGTGAAGTTCACGTGCCACAACGGAGCCGCCGCGGAACTGGCTTGGGCATCGAAAGCGTAGACGCTGTCATGTTCCGTGGCAACCAGAACGATATCGTGTGCACCCTTGCCAGGCAGGTTCACCGCCGGCAGATACAGGGGCTGCGCGTAAATCGGGCCATCCACGGGATAGGCGCCCAGCTTCCCAAAGTGGCTCACATTGACATTGCGTGGCGAGAGTATGGACTCGTTTGCGTTGGCTCCAGTGCGGGCAGACCCGTATTGCGAGGTCGTCACCGGCCGGGGAGCAGTCGCGATCACCCCCGCCAGCACCACTGGAGCGCTAAGCAGGATCAGGCGCAAATTGACTTCAACTCTGCGGCTACACGACCGGCCGGCTCTCGGTGAGTGCGCAGCCGTCATGGCCGCAGTTGCACGAAATCTCCGTTGTGCCGCTCGCATCTTCGCAATATTGACTGCAATACTTGCTGTCTCGCCCGGCTGGGCAGTTGCAAGCCGGGTGAGCACACTTGCTGGTTTCTTGAGGCATGACCGTGTTCTCCTTGCGTAACAGCTTAGCAAGCGAAGAGCCACTAGGCTAGGTGCAGAGTCAAGGGATTTGGCGATCAGTGAGTTTTCGCACGCTTCGGTTTCCACGGCTACTCAGATCGCAGAGCCACACTGGGCATCCACGCTGGCCGGCAGACCCGCAGCCAGTCCCCCAGGCGAGCAGCCTCAGGACGTCTTTAAGGACCATCCTCAGGATGGCGCCACGCTCCGCTCCCAACGCCATTCGGATTCCCCATCTCGCGCGTGCGCAGGCCGACCGTGCAGGAGATGACGCCATAGATGCCGGGCGCCACGTAGCCGTCCATCGGCTGCACGTGAAAAACCGGCTGCGTTCGCAGAAGGAACCCGGCCCTTGGTTGGCCATCGTGGGGATCGTCGGCGACGTGCGCCAGTACGGGTTGGACAGCGAACCGAATCAGGCGGTCTACCTGCCGCAAGCGGCCGATCCTTTCCATTACTCCCGGCTGGGTCGATCTCCCGTATAGCGGCGCGCAACTCGTTAGCGGTCCATCCGCCCACTCCCTGCGCAAGAGCGACCACTCTGTCCGGATTGCGATAGGGCAATTGATTCAACAGGACGGCTTTGACAACGCTGGAGGTCGCGGTGTTTGAGCCGACGCCCAGAGCGACGGTAAGAACCGCGATGGCTGTGAAGCCCGGATTTTTGCGCGACATCCGAAAGGCGTACCATGCGTCGCGAAGGACGTTTTCGAGCAAAATGGGAATGCGCACACTCCAGACATAACGCGGCCATGTATTGCACGCCATGCGTCTCGAAACCGTCTAAGCTAAATAGTGAACCGTGGAGGCGCCCGTGAAACACAACTTCGTCGTCAATTTCGGATTGGCCTTACTCCTTTCAACCACACTGGGCCTGTTTTCGATCAAGGCCCAGGTACCGCCGATCCCTCCGCCTGACCAGGAGATGTTGGCGGAGTTGGTGCAAGCTACCCCGCCCACCGGAATCGAGCGGTTTTTGGCCTTGTCCCATCTGGCAAAAGCCGCGTTCGATGCGGCAGAGTTGAACAAAGCGGAAGACTATGCGAGGGAGTTGCTGTCAGCCGCGCACGAACATCCAAAGTGGAACCGCGGGAATGCCATTTTCTACGGCAACATGGTAATTGGGCGAGTTGCCCTGCGCCGCGATAGAAACGTTGCCCTGGCGAATAGTTCCCTGCTGGCATCCGCTCAAACGCCAGGATCGCCCACGTTGAATACCTTTGGCCCGAACATGAGCCTTGCAAGGGATCTGTTGACCGTGGGCGAGCGTGACACCGTGTTGGAGTTCTTCACTCTGTGCCGCAGTTTTTGGAAGATGGATTTCGGGAAATTGGACGATTGGACGGCAATAGTGAAGGACGGCGGAATTCCGGATTTTGGCGGAAACCTAGTGTTTTATTAAACCGCGAAGGGCGGCGCCCCGATATCACAAAATTTCACAATATGTTGACCGCCCGCGCCGCCAACAACGCCAGCGTGGTCAGCGATATCGTGGACTGCACCATCATCATCCCTTTCGCCCATCGCGATAGAACCGGAACATCCGTAGGAGAAAAGGCCGTGCTGGTATTGAACGCCAGGAACAGGTAATCCACGAAGCCGGGCATCCACTCCCGGTCGCCCAGCGTCATCTGCGGGAACAGGAACGCGCCTTCGGTGTGCTCCCCGCGCAGCTCGCGTTGGTTGGGTCCGCCGGCATCCAATCGCCAGTACCACGAGGCGAACACCAGGATGTTCGAGATCCACAGCGCGCCGGCGGAGCGCAGCAGGTCGCGCGGCGTTTCCTTGCGGTCCGGCAGAGCGGCGATGAGCAGCACCAGCGCGCTGATCATGGCGGCCGTGATAATGCTCAACATGGTGTATCCCACTATTTGATTGAGCGCAAACTTAGAACGCCGATGCAAGACCATGCCCACGATGGAAAGCGGCGCCACCACGGCGAGCGCCAGCCATCCCGGTCCGGGACTCAGGGCCTCCGGCAGAGCCCAATACAGCCCTCCTACCGACAAGATGGCCATCATCGCTGGCCAGCGCGGCTCGGGGCGCGGCGTGGGTGAGTCGGACATACGCCTATTGTCGCCGAAGAGCGGGTTCTGGAGAACCCGCGCAGGCCAGGAGGCCTGCCCCACTTCATTCGCTCGGAAGTACTGTCATCGGACGCTTGGCGTTTGAGTACGGCAGAGGACTGAGCAAGACTCCGTACGCAAAGCTGAAGACCACGGTGACTGCGGCGGTCCCCAGGGCGGCCAATCGTTGCGCCAATCATGGCTTGCAGGCTGCGGGTGTTTACGGTAGGGCCGCGCGGTTTCAGTCACCGGGGCGCGCTTGGCCGTTCGGTTTCGGGGTGAGCCGTTTGATCGCCGGAGGCCGGGGGTTTCGGAAAGTCGCCGAGGACCTCGCGGGGAATTTCGCGCCAGACGCCGTCAAGGCCGCGGACCTTCGGGAGCACAGAATAGCTATGGACCCCTTCGGAGGTGCTGCAGATAAGGCCCGCAGTGTAAGTCTCGTTTGCTTTAGGTGCGGCATCCGCGTGGCGTTCGATGCGGGATTTGCGGTAGCGGTCCAGGTCGGCGATGGTGCTGGAAACGGAGCGTTCGAGGCGGACCTGAGTGAGGTAGACGCGGTGGATGGCCAGGGCGAATTCGCCGGGGGGC
>CABEEC010000154.1_pt1 | contig 11006 bp, 9 predicted proteins | sample 3423191 | NCBI WGS metagenome assembly CABEEC01 (sample SAMEA5534333, study PRJEB31848) | metagenome | biome: tundra; feature: field; material: soil | place: USA | collected 2013-05 | depth 0.15 m | reverse complement strand
TGGCGAGCCGGTGATCCGCAAACGCGCTTGCGACGCATTTTTCGAAACCCCGCTGGACGCTGAGCTGGCGGCGCTCGATGTCAAGCGGATCGTGGTGGCCGGCTGCATGACGCAGTACTGCGTGGATACTTCGGTGCGGCGGGCCGTGAGTCTGGGCTATGACGTGGTTCTGGCGGCCGACGGCCATGCAACGGCGGATGCGGGAGGATTGCGCTTCGAGCAGATCGTCGCGCATCACAATAGTTTGCTCGACGGTTTCGACGCGGGTAGCCACGTGGTGCAGGTTTGCCCGGTCTCCGACATCCAGCTTTGACTTCCGGCTGTACGCTCAGAGGATGATTTCGCGCAAAGCCGCCAAGGACGCCAAGGTTGAGAGTTAGGGCCCGCCCGGCTTTGCAATGGCGGCCTAATTCGTTATACAGTGAGCGCGTAAGGAGAGACCGTCATGGAACAGGACCGCAGGACATTCTTGAGCACGGCGCTGGCCGCGGCGCCGCTGTTTATCCCGCGCCGGGCATGGGGCGCGAACGATCGCCTGGCGTATGGCTTGATCGGCGCCGGTGGGCGCGGGCGCTATCTGAACCGCAATTTCCAGAAGTTGGGCGCGGCGTGCGTAGCCGTGTCCGAAGTCTACGAGCCGAACATGCAGGCCGCGCTCAAGGATGCGCCGGACGCCAAACCGTATCCGGATTATCACGACCTGCTGGCGCAGAGCGGCATCGACGCGGTGGTGGTGGCGACGCCCGATCATCAGCACGCCCCGTGCCTGCTGGCGGCGCTCGATGCGGGCAAGGACGTCTACCTGGAAAAGCCCATGTCGCATTCGCTCGAGCAGAGCCGGCAGATGGTCGAAGCGGTGCGCAAGACCAAGCAGATTGTGCAGATCGGCATGCAGCGGCGCAGCGCGGAATCCATCATCAAGGCGAAGCAACTGGTGGATAGCGGGATTCTGGGCAAGATCACGCTGGTGAAGCCGATGTGGAACTGGAACGTGGCGCACGAGCTGGACAATACGCCGCTCGCCGGCCAACTGGACTGGAAACGCTTCCTGGGTCCGGCCAGGGACCGCGAGCTGCAACCCATGCGGTTCCGCGCGTGGCGGCTGTTTTGGGATTATTCGGGCGGCAACATGACCGACCAAGGCACGCATCTGATGGACGTGGTGCAGTGGTTCACCAACGCGGGCACGGCGAAATCGGCGGTGTGCTATGGGCAGATCGCCAAGACCATCGGCTCGGAAGTGCCCGACGTTTTCTGCGCGGTTTTCGAGTACGCCGGGTTCATGGCCACGTGGACGCTGAACTATACGAACTCGTACCAAAACGACTGGTCGATCACCTTCTGTGGCGACCAGGGCACCTTGGCGATCGACAACGAGGGATACCGCGTGTGGAAAGAACCGTGGCCGAAGAACCAGCAACCGGTGCAGACGTTTGAAGCGCCCGTGCCCATTGAGTCGCACATCCAGAACTTTCTGGATTGTGTGAAGTCGCGCAAGGAGCCGAATGCGCCGGTGGAAGTGGGCGCGAGCGCGGTGTCGGCTCCGCATCTGGCGAATGTGGCATTCCACCACGACCGGCGGATGTACTTGAGCGCGGATGCCGCGAAGGCGACGGAGCGGCCGGAAGGGTAGGGCCTGTGGCGGAGTCCCAAAACACCGCGTACTGACGCGCGCGGCTCAATAGGGCGTTGATGTAATCGAGACACCACTATGTTCGACTACGTAACGAGGTCGGATGCCGAAGAGCGTCAGAGGGTCCGAGTGGTAGTCGTCCGTGGCTTTGCTGTGCTTTTGGTACTGGCTGGGGCATTCTCCCTTGCCTCTGGCGTCACGGCCATCGGTCTTATGAACCTCATCTGGGGCATAATGCTGGGAGCCGCCGAACTGAGCAGAAGCCTGGGCAGAAGAGAAACCCATCGCTAGAGAGAGCCGGGCCCAGAAGGCACCCGGTCAGGGAGCGGTTTAATCCTTGCTTAATCCGCCACGGGGGCGATCCGGCGCATCACATCCTTCACCTTGCGGCCATAGCCGGCGCTTCCATTGTAGGTTTTCAGAATCCCGTCGACATCCTTGTCTCTGTATAGCGCGGAGTGCGCCAGGGAGGACGCCACCGCGCGGATGCCGGCGGCCGCGGATGAAAACGCCGCGCGGCCAGAATCCCACCCGAAAAGATTGTTGTTTCTGGCTGCCTTGCCGCCAGAAGTTTCCACGAAGGAGAGGCTGGGCAGCAGGCGCCAGTCCAGAGCGTACATGTCGGCGGCTTCCAGGAATATAGGAGAGAGTTTGGCGGCGGGACAATTGCCCTGCGCGAAGAAGGCGCGCAGGAAGGCGAGCCGGGAATCTTTGGCGGGTTCGTTGCGATGTTCGGCGGTGGCTGGCTTCGCGGAATCCGCTTGGGTTCCGGGTACCGGCAGGGAAACCACACCGGCAAAAACGGCCAGACCGTTCGAAAACAATTTTCGCATATCGAAATTACCTCGTTTCTGAGATTTGGTTTTCTAAAGAACCGGCCCAACTAGCGGCCGAGGAAATACAGGGTTGAGGGCGCCAAGGCCCGGATCAGCGGCGTGTGTTTGCTTCAAGCATAAGTTCCAATTATAGCATCCCGTATGGAGGGGGGCGCTGGGCGGGTGGACGAATACGCACAAACTGTTTAAAATCTAGATCTTGCCGACGCCGAACCGGTCGAAAATCTGCCCTCTCGGTCACCCGCGACTGTGCAAAGATGATTATCGGAGGCAATATGTCGAACATGCGCGCGGTGCAGGTTTCCAGGCCCGGCGGACCCTTTGAGATCGTGGAACGGGAAATCCCGGATCCCGGCGCCGGATCGGTACGAATCAAGGTGCAGGCTTGCGGAATCTGCCATAGCGATTCGTTGACGAAGGAAGGACACTTTCCGGGCGTATCGTACCCGCGGGTTCCCGGACATGAGGTCGTCGGGATCGTAGATGCTGTCGGCGCCGGCGTGGCCGGATGGACGCCCGGCCAACGCGCCGGTCTGGGCTGGAACGGAGGATACTGCGGGTACTGCGATAACTGCCGGCGCGGGCACTTCTTCGCCTGCCAGACGGCCACATACATCACCGGCATCACCAGCGACGGCGGCTATGCCGATTACACCATCGCGCGCGCCGAAGCGCTGGCGCGGGTGCCCGAGGAGTTGTCCGCGGTGGAAGCGGCGCCGCTGATGTGCGCCGGCATCACCACGTTCAACTGTCTCCGAAACAGCGGCGCGCGGCCGGGCGACGTGGTAGCGGTGCTCGGCTTGGGCGGACTCGGCCATCTGGGCGTCCAGTTTGCTTCCAAGATGGGCTTCAAGACCGTGGCCATCGCGCGCGGGCAGGATAAAGAATCGCTGGCGAAGTCCCTGGGCGCCTGGCGATACATCGACAGCCGGGCGCAGGACCCTGCCGCTGAGCTTCAGAAGTTGGGCGGCGCCAAGGTCGTTCTGGCCACCGTCACGGCCGGGGATGCCATGGCAGCGGTTCTGGGCGGCCTTGGCGTGCATGGGACGCTGATGGCGATTGGCGCCGCGATGTCGCTGGAACTGTCTCCTGCCGGGCTCATCGGAGGGAGCCACGCCATCAAGGGGTGGTATTCGGGCACATCGATCGATTCGCAGGACACCCTCTCCTTCAGCGTGCTGGCGGGCGTGCGGTCGATGAATGAGGTCTTCCCGCTGGAGCGAGTCACCGAGGGTTACGAGCGCATGCTGAGCGGCAAGGCGCGGTTTCGGGCGGTCCTCGCCACCGGAAACTAGACCAGGCGGGCCGGCAGGTCCGGGCACACGCCGGCTCAGGCCGTCAACCCCAGACCATATCTCCTCAGAAGTCTTGCCATCTGTTGAGAGGCTTCCGCTAGAGAATGATCGCGAACGATCGCCAAACCATCTCTTGCACGGTCGTACACGGCGACGCACAGCGCCGAATCGTCGTGGCGCGATCGATAGAGGATTCCATCCGGCTTGTCGGCGCGCTCCCACAGTGCACGAGACCAGAGCCGACATTCCACGCAGTTACTGCCGCTCGCCATCTCCGCCGTCACCCCCAATCGGGCGAGACGCGAGCCGTGGACCGGCACGAGCCGCAACTCGCGGCGCACCTCCACGGTCGCGATGGAGCGCCCGGCGAGATCCTCGAGTGACAGAATTCGCACAGGTGGATTCCGTAAAAATGTCTCGGCGAAGCACACGTCAATGGTGGTTCCGAGATAACATACGCGGAATCGCCCGTTAGGATCGTCGAAGCGATGAATCGGCGGGTGGCCGGAGCCAGGGCCGAACCACTGCGCATTCCTGGCTCGTGCATGAATTCGCATCCAGCGGCTGCCGGCTCTCACACGGCTCAACGGGAGCCGATTCGGCAGGGCTGGCTTCGGCTTCATGCGCCCTACGCCGCCTGTTCTCCAAACGACGCAGCCATCTAGGAGGAGTTCAGATGTTTCTCAACCTGTGGCTGTACTTCGTTCTGATGAGAGAGCCCGTCCCGAACGGTCCATTAATGCAAGGCGCAGCGTCGGTTTCGGTTGCCTTGCTGGCGGTGGCCGCACTGGGCGCGACAGTCGCAATCCTGGGCCGCATAGGGTACCCACGCTTCGCAGTTCCACGCTGGCCGCCGTCCATGGGCTCAACCGAGCCTTCAGCCCCTCGGCGTTCCGCCTTTCGCATAGCGCCTGGGGGGCTGCGAAAACGGTGACGGGCAGCTCACACGCAACTTCACCTTGACCGCGGCTGTCCTCGGCGGCCTTTGACCGCCTCATCGGCAATCATGCTTCGCGGAGGTGTGCAAGCGCACTTTCGCTCTGGGTGCGGCGTCTTTCAAACGCATTGGGACCAGATTGTTTTGTTGCATTGCTCACCCTGCTCGCCCGTGGGTATTCGCCAATGTTCGTGTATAAGATAAGTGTCTTTGGAGGGTTGTATGAGGATACCGATCGGGTTGTGCGCGACAAACACGGAAGTGGCAAGCCTGAGGTGGGTGGCGGATACATTCCCAAGCCTGGACCTGCTCCCGCCAAGGCTGCACCGCACGCCGCGCCTCCGGCCGAGCACCCACTTTCGCCGACAAAGCCGGCCATCCCAGAGGCTCCCCACGTCCACACCAACGGCAAGTGGTCGGACACGATACCGGCAAGGATGACCCGCACTACCATCTCGATCATCCATGGGAACACGGGCGCTTCACGGGCGGCATCGGCCGTGGCCATGTCTGGCGGCTGGCAGGCGGCAGCCCGGGACGCTTCTGGTTCGGCGGATTCTATTCGTGATTGACTACTTGAAAACAACACGGTTTTCCGACCACAATAGGTTGTGCCGACGCTTGTCGTGATCTGGGAGGTCGGCGGTTTCCAGCGCAGATGGAACCTTAAAAGTGTAAAACGACCTCAGCTAGACTAGGCGCCTGCCCGCTCAGAACCTGCCCCGCGGAGCGGCGACCGCAAACAAGACGCCGGCTGAAAGCCGGCGGCAGCCATGATTGGCTGCCCCACAAGAAATTTGCCCACTAAAATGGCCAATCTCAAGTCACAGGCTAAAGCCTGTGCTACCAGACAAAGCTCACTGAATCGTATAACTCGCCGTTGCCACGCTGCTATTCAGATAGCCCGTCGCCACCGCCAGCGCCTTGAGCGTGGTGCTGGCGGAAATCGCGACCGGCCCGGTGTACTTTGTGGAAGACTTAGTGGGCGTCGTTCCGTCCGTCGTGTAGTAGATGGTGGCTCCCGGCGTGGCGTCCGTGATGCTCACGTGCTGCGCCCCGGTGTAGGTGCCCGCCGGCGGATTGAAGGCCGGCAGGGCCGCTATATTGCCCGCATACGACAGATGATCCCAAGTCAGGATCTCCTGGATCGCCGCCAGCCCGCCTGTGCCGCCCGTGAACCCGACGTACGCCGTGTTGCCTCCGGTCGTGGCTGGAATATCGATGGTGAACTGCGTGGCGAAGTACTTGGTGCTGTCCGTCGTATCCACAATCTCCAAAGTCAGGAACGGATTGTAGTATATGAGGCGCGCGCGCAACACATCGCCGCTATGCAGGTCGATACCCGAAGGCGTCAAGTCGATGGCGGGCACGAATGGGTCCTGGCCGTCTGTGTATATGCCCGTCGAGTCCGGGCCTTCACCCGCATTGTTGTACAGGTCGAACTTGATGGCCACGCTGCTGCCAATTCCCGGCGACCCGCCGTATCCCAGGTCTCCGCCGGCCGTGCCCAACGCCGTCGGTCCCTGGTTCTGAATGCAAATCGTGAATCCGTCCGCCTGCGCATTCGTGAGCTGGAACGTGAAGTCGCTCGTAAAAAACTGCGCGTTGACCGGCGTATTGAAGAAGGCGCTGGCGGCCTCGTAATCGTTCCCATCCGTGAGCCGCAGGCGCGTGCCGTTTAGGGTGGTGCTGCCGTTGAAGGTCAGCCCCTCCGCCGTGAAACCATTCAGATAGTTGGGCCCGTGGCCCGCCGCCACCGGGATGGTGTAGAGAGCCGCGCTCACCAGGCTCGGCCGGATCCCGGCCGCCACTGCAATCGCCTTGATCGTGTCCGTCTTGCTCACGGTCACCGGACCCGCGTAAAGTGTCGAATGCGTCGTCGGAGGCGCGCCGTTGGTCGTATAGTAGATGCTCGCCCCCGGCGGGGTGCTGGTGATGGCGACGCTTTGCGCCGAGGCATAAACTCCGCCCGCCGGGCTGAACGCCGGCGCAGCCGCCGGCGGCGGCCGTAAGCCGAAGACCGCCAGTTGCGTGGCTGTCCCCACGTAAACTTTGCCATGCACCACGGTCGCCGCCGCGAACTTCACCGCCGGCCCAGGCGTGTCGCGCGAACTGTTTTGCGTGCTGTTATACAGCTCGTTCGCCAGATTGGTGGCGTCGTACGCGTGCAGCACCGCCGCACCGTTCGACCCGTAGGCGTCCGTCTGGATGGCCCACAGGATGCCATTGCCGCTGCCGTTGGCAGAAATCGAGGGCGTCGGCCCCGGAAACGCAAAACTCTCCGGCGAATAGGAAACCGCCGACGCCGACAACTGCCCGCTGCTATTGGCGTTGAACGAGAACGCCTTCAGGTTGTCGTTCTGCGCGCCGAAGTAGACCGTGTTATTCCAGTAAGCCGGCATCCCCCAGATCCCGCCGGTCGCCCCCGGGAGTTCCTGCACCACCTGGTCCGTGGTGGAGTTGTAACCGCCCATGTTGTCGCGGTCCACCAGGTAGATGCTGCCTTCCTTCCCGGCCTGCACCAATAGATGCGGGTGCGCCGACTCCGCCGGCAGATCCGGCAACAGCACCACTCCACCCGCGCCCAGGTCCGTGTCGTTCTGGGACAGCACGTCCTGGTTGAACGGCGTGAAGTAACTCAGTACCCGCAGCTTTCGGCCGGACGCACCGCCGATTTTCAAGATGGTGTCTCCCCAATCCGTGCCGCCTGTGTTCACGTCGAAGGTGCCGTTTCCAGTTGCAAGGTAGATTCCGGCCGCATCCGCCGCCGGCCCGCCGCCTCCCTGCCATACACCCCCGTCGCTGCCGTTGGGCGTTGAGTTCCACACCGAAACCTGCTGCAAGTTGGACGCGTTATAGGCGAACACCCAGGCGTGATACGGCCCGATGTCGCAGTGCGAGGCCGACGCAATGTACACCACCCCGCCCCCCAGCAGCAGTCCGGGCCGCTGGTTCTGCTTCAGCGCATCGAAGGAGATCCGCCCGCCGGAACTGCCGTCGCCCGTCCCCGCCACGGTGGCCTGGATGGCCACCGGCCCGCCGAACTTTTCGTTCCCCGTGGTGATGTCCAGGGCATGCAGCCGCTGAAAAAATGCCCCGTTCTCCTTCGTGTTGGCCACTACGTACAGCGTCCCGGTGCTGGTGTCGATTACCGGCGTGCCGGTGATGCCGATCACCGGCACCAGATCCCCGCATCCCGCGTCGTTGTAGCTGTCCACCGTGGTCACCGCCGGCGGATTGATGAAGCTCACGTGCCACAGCGGATTCTTATTCGCGCCGGCCGCACTGTCCGCGTCGAAGGCATACACGCTGTCGTTTTCGGTGGCCACGAACACCACGTTGTGAGTCTTGCCGCCGATCGAAACGTTGGGCACATACAACGGCTGCGCATAGATGTATCCGTCCACGGGCTGCACGAACACGCGCCCGAACTCGTTCGAGTTCACGTTAGCGGGTGTCAGGATCCATTCGTGCAGGTTTTGGCCCGTGCGCGCGTTATCGTTGTGATAGGTCGTCACGCTCACTTGTGCCCTGCCCGCCTGGAACGCAGCTAAAGCGAAGCAGGCAGTTATCCTAAGAGCGGTCATGCGAAATTCTCCTCCGATGTGAAGCGGCGTTCCGTGAATTTTAGCACGCGGCCGGCTGATCGCGCTTTTCCATGCAAGAATAAAGTCAACTGCCATGCGATCCCGGCGCCCACCGCAGATCGTCGCCACGCCCGGCGTGCGGCCTTTCGATGCCGGCACGTTCGGCCGCCTCTGCCGCGCCCGCGATTATCTCGCCGCGCACTACGCGCGGCCCGTTTTTCTGGCCGAAGCCGCCCGGCAGGTCTGCCTTTCGCCTTTCTATTTCAACCGCCTGTTCACCCAGTCCTCCAACGAGACGCCGCACGAGTTCGTCACCCGCCGGCGCATCGAGCGGGCCAAAATGCCGCTGCTGGCCGGCAACCACAGCGTGACGGAAATCTGCTTCGAGGCCCGGCTATGACAGCCTCGGCTCGTTCAGCATGCGCTTCAGATCCCTGACGGGCCTTTCGCCAGCCGCATTCCGCGGCGAGGCGCGCCGCACCTTCGGCGGATTCGGTGTGCGCTGGCCGTTGTACTATATTCCGGGCTGCTTTCAGCGCGTCTTCCTGGCAGAGCATCAGGCCTTTTAAGAATCACAAGAATCGAGAAGCGATCCCTCGGCGCGTTTTGTATTCTGGGAACTGCGAGGAGATGCACATGCTTCAGCGACTCAGTTACACGCAGCTCTATGTCCTGGACCAGGACGCCGCACGCGACTTCTACGTCGACAAACTCGGTTTCGAAGTGCGCACGGACGCCCGCATGGACAACGGTCTCCGCTGGCTGACAGTCGGCCCCAAGGGCCAGCCCGAGTTACTGGTCATCCCGATGAAGATCGACGGCCCCAATTTCGATAAAGACACTGCCGCCAGTCTGCGGCGGCTACTGGAGCAGGGCATTCTATGCGGCGGGGTGCTGGAGTCGAGCGATTGCCGCCAGGACTACGAAGATCTCATAGCCAAGGGGGTGGACTTCACCGCGTCGCCGGTGGAGCGCTTCTACGGCGTCGAAGCGGTTATGAAAGACAACTCGGGGAATTGGTTCAGCCTCACGGAGCGCAAGGGGAGCTGAAGAAGCCAGGAGTCATGAGCGAAGCCCACTAGCCAGGGGGCGGCGCCGGTTTGCGGTACAAGATTTGCCACTGCGCTACCTCGTCTAACAACACCTGCGCCAGATCTTCTGTTTGGCGGCGCAAGTAAGCCGCGGTGGACGGTCCCTGCCGATCGATGTCCTTACGGCAGGACCGCAGCAGGCGGGCCGTCGATTCCGACAGTTCCACCAACCTGCGGAACTCGCCCTGCGTGGAAATGGCATGAGCCGCTGCCGATGCAGCCGGCAAACCCGCGGTGAAAAATAACAGCAACCGCTCCAGGTGGCGCTGTTCTACGGCAGAGTGGAACATCCAAGCCGAAAGAGCCGCGAGAAGGGAGAGCCAGATAAGCCACCAACACAAACGGATCAGCCGGCGTTCGATTGTTTCCAGCTTGGCAGCGTTGCGGTCGTGATAATGGATCTGTCCACGTACCCATTTGCGCATGGCCTCGGAATGCCGCAGCAGGTAACCCTCTGTTACTTTTGCCGTCGGCATCGGCGTCAGGCGGACGATGGCACGCATGTGCCACTCGAGCGGCCCCAAGAACTTCGCATGGAGGTAAAGAGCCGGCGGATGTGGCTTCAACGCCGGGAGGCCTAGTGGATAGGTATAGCAAAAGATCCGGAACCGCTCCGCCAAATAACGGCAATCCGCCATTCGCATATGCCACCGGCGGGTCTGCAGAAAGGTCATCAATGTAATGACGATCCATATTAATATCGACTCACAAACCGCCGGCCAAAGCCAACGGCCCTCGGCCGCGTTGCCGATGATTGCCAAGAACACGGCCGAGAACCCCAGCACGTAATTCAACAAAAACGCGACCCGGTACAGCCCGGCGAACCGGGTGGCCAACCCGTCCCACCGGGCGTACTCCGCAGAGAAGCCGCTTAATTTGGAGGGGGCTCCGGCCGGTCCTCTGGTGCGCCTCACGCCTACCGTGAGCGCCCTCTCGAAAAGTCTCCAAACCCAAGGCTGCAACATGCGCGCAAGGCGCCCCTCGATTGGGCCAAGAGGGAGCCCCTCGATTGGGCCCAGAGGGCGGGTCGGATCGAGGCCCTTTGGCGGCAACAGGTGGCGCCAGACGGCTTCTTTGATCCGCTCGTCGATCTCCCCTTTGTTATCCCGACCGCCGTGCTCGCTTTCGTCTGGCGGGAGAATGACATCCGGCTCGCGGGCATCGGGGTGCAGCCACACCACGGGGATGCGACGGCGTGTGGCTTGCTGGACAACCTGCGCGGTTCCACCAGTGCCTTTCACGTCATTGCCATCCCATATCGCCAATAACATGTCGCATTGGTCCACGACGAGCTGGCCCACGAGGGCATAGGCGGCGGGAGCGTCCTTTCGCGTGCCATCCAGTTCGAAAACCGCGATGGCTTTCGCCAGCAACTCGTCGAATTGCCGCGTACTAATCTCGTCCGTAAAATCGTTCCTGTACTCTTGACAATGGAAAGGCAGCGGACATTCCAGTTCGTAGCCAAGTTCCAGCGCCTCCTCCGCAAAAATCCGGTCGGCGCCTTCCGCCAATGGCGAGACGGCGCGCAGGACTGCGGGCGAATGCTTATAGTAGACAGTTCGCGGTTTCGTGGCCGCTTGTTCCGTCAAATGCTTGATCTGTTCCAGCCTTGCGCGCACCCGGGGCC
>CABEEC010000138.1_pt1 | contig 11117 bp, 6 predicted proteins | sample 3423191 | NCBI WGS metagenome assembly CABEEC01 (sample SAMEA5534333, study PRJEB31848) | metagenome | biome: tundra; feature: field; material: soil | place: USA | collected 2013-05 | depth 0.15 m | reverse complement strand
GGCCATCCGCACGCTGGCGGTGGAGGCGACGGACAACGGGCTGCTGGCGCCGGAACTGGCCGCCGGCATCAGGCTGCGCGAAGCGCCAGCCGTTCTCCTCGGCCGCGCGCTGCCGGACTTGAAGTGGCGCTCACGATGGGCCACATCCAGTGGCGGGATGGCCGGTAGTGCATCGTGGATCTGCTCAGGCAAGCACGGGCGCGTGCGGACCGTGCCTCGCACGGCCGCCGGCGCGGGCGGCGTGTCACGCGCGGCCTACCGCTCGCACACCTCCAGCGCCGGTCGCTCGGGCGTGGTCATCGCTTCGAGCAGCGTGCGGGCCTGGGCGTAAAGTAGCCTCGAACAACTCGGCGTGCGTCCTGCCGAGGAGCACCATCGCCGCCCGCGCCGTCTCGCGCACGTTGACCATCGCGAACTCGTTGCCGGCGCTGCCGGTGGCGTGGGTCGGGGTGTCTATGAATCCATCATAGATCTCCAGGTACGCCCCAAAGTGTGTCAACTTATGTGCGGTTTCCGATTGCGAAGGCCGTTACCGTGCGGCAAATGGCTTGCCACGCACCGTCGTGTAGACGGCATCGAAGACGGTCAGGCTATTGATATTCGCCACGCCACCAACGGTGATCGGATCGCCGAGATATTGGACCTTGCTCTCCGCGTTGGTGAACGCCGGCCACGGGGGAAGGCCCGGGCCGTTCGGATTGCCCGACCTCGCGAAGTTGACCCAGTAGCTGGACATCTCCTCAGCCACCTTCCAATCTGCTGCGGTCCAGTTCCAAGGCGACTGGTTGAGATGGTCGAAGACATACCAGAGCTCGGCGTAGTGACTCGCGCCCCAACCCTCGTACAAGGAGCCGGCCGGGAACGGTGGCTGTTCTCGAAACGAGTAGTAGTAGACACGATTCTGCCCGGTTCCGGCTTGCAACCTCGCCCAGGCCCACATGTCCCAGCCGAAGCGGAGGTCGCGTTCGAGGTCGAGCCGCGCCTGCCGAGCTTCTTCGTCGGTCGCGTGGGGATATGCCGCGACCAGCGCAGGGGGAAGCTGGCCGACGCTGTGTTCCAGGTCGCTGTCGAACGTGGCGGCCGTCTCGTGGGTGACATCCACCATCGCACGCGCCTCCTCGGTGTTCGAACCGATCAGCAGCGGGACATCGTTCTGCTGCCCAGAAGTGAACGCCTCGTAGGGCGAAACGGGAAGCACATAGGGTTCGATCACCGGGTGGCATATGCCGCCGGCGTTGCCGGTGAGCAGGCCCGCCGGCAGCCGGCGTAGTTCCTGCAGCGAGGCCGCACCCAGCGAAACGGCATACTTCTTCCCGTCGCGTTCTGCATTGGCCAGCAGGAACTTTGGTGCGAGCTGGAGCGGCTCAAACAGACCGCCGCTCTCTCCGATGGCGCGCTGAAACAAGCCTTTCGCAAGGGGCGAGGCCATCAGGATGCTGACCGATATCGCTCCGGAGGATTGACCGGCGATGGTTACGCTTTTCGGGTCGCCGCCAAAGGCTGCAATGTTCCTCTGAATCCATTCGAGTGCGGCGATCTGGTCCATCAGGCCATAGTTCCCGGACGAGTGGTGAGGGGACTCGCGCGTCAGTTCCGGATGCGCAAGAAAGCCAAGGGGGCCAAGTCGATACCCGATGGTGACAACGATTACGCCTTTGTGCGCGAGCCGGTCGCCCCAGTACAAGGGCATCGAGGCCGATCCGTTGATGTACCCCCCGCCGTAGATCCAGACCATCACCGGCACGTGCTCGTGCGCGGTCTTCGCCGGCGTCCAGATGTTGAGGTAGAGACAATCCTCACTCACCTTCGGCGGCGTCTCGCCCGGCATGGACACCCCAACTTGCATACAGGCCGGGGCAAACGCATCCGCCTTACGCGTGCCAGTCCAGCGTGCGACATGTACCGGGGGGCGCCAACGCAAGTCGCCCACCGGCGGGGCAGCGAACGGGACGCCTTTGTATACACCCAACCCGCTTGCGCGTACCCCGGATATTGCGCCGGCCTCCGTCGGAGTCTGAGGGCTTTGTGCCAGCGTGATAGCAGATATTGCTGAAACGACGACAACAAGTAGGGCTCTGATTAAGACCTTGGAATTGAATCTCGGCATATTGACCTTCTGGTACTCCAGCAACGGGCGCGCCTGCGCGTAGGCGCATTCGCTGAGGACCATGTTCGCCTCTACGCGGCCGAGAAGCACCATAGCCTCGTTGCCGGCGCTGTCGGTGGCGTGGGTCGGGCTGTCCATGAATCCATCATAGATCTCCAGCGGATTGTCGCCCGCAGCTTCCACTCGTCGCGCTGTGAGCACCCCGGCTGCTCGCCAACGGCGCGGGTGACGGCCTCTGGGTATGACGTGATCGGCACGGCGAACTTCCGGCGGTCTGGAGCGGCGACTGTCCAACCCTCAAACGCCCGCTGCCGGCAGGCTCCCGACTCCACGACTTGCGCCTCGCTCCGGCGCTGCATCCGGCGCGCCGGGTTTCCTGCTCGTGACTCCAGAGCTGCTTCGATTTCGATGCGGACGGAGTCGAGGGCGTCTCAAGGACGCGGGTGTGGGCTTGCGGTTGCTCCTCGGGCAGCTTGGCCAGGCGGCCAGCTATTGCAGCGGATCAGGTATAATCGAACCCAGCCGCAACCGCGAGCCGTGCCCGGTTCGCTCCACCAATGCCGGCTCCGGACTGAATGGTACCAAACAGATCATCCATATTCGGGTCGATGTTACGTACCGTAAGCCAAGAGCGCTTGGATTTCATTGTGGACACACTTTGCGGAATCCGCGTCCCCGAGGTGCTGTGTGGGAACCCACAGAAGGCAACGTGCCCGGACTGCCTCGCCGCCCTCCGTCATCGGGGCGTGCGATGAGGACGGACTGCGCAAGAGCGCCAGCTCGTTGCCGACAGGATGAGGCAGTATTGGGCGAGTCGTAGCAAGCGCCGCCACACGAAGTTACTTGACGCTCTCATGGAGCCTGCGCCGCTTCCATCTCCGCCACTCGACCGCAACCCTGTTGGTAGCCAGCCAGCGGTCATGGTGCGGCGGCTGAGCCGCAAGGCAAAAATGCTTCAGGCCCATCGATAAGGTAACTTCAAGCGCGCACCTGGGGTTGATTCCAGCCCGCGTGCGTCAATCTTCCATCGCCGCGCGCAGGCGCTCGGTAACCTCGGCCCGACGGCACGGAAATATCCAGTTCTGGGTATGACGTGATCCGCACGGCGAACTTCCGGCGGTCCGGGCTGGCGACGATCCAACCCTCAAAGAGTTTCACATTTCGGGCGCCCGTTTTCCGGCGAAGGTGGGGACCGCTTCACGCCCGCGCCCGCGTCAAACGGCAGCCGGCGGCCTTCGTCTTCCAGTACCAGCACAGCTTCCTGTTAAGAATCATCAGGCGATGAGGAATCCAACGGGACTGCTTGGTACGGCGCCGCCACTGCTGACGTACGTCGGCGGAAGGCCGTGTGCGGCAATATAATATGGAACATGGCATCCACACGGAGGCATTTCCTGCAGGCGGGCGGCGCGGCATCGCTCGCGCTCGGCGCGGCCGCGCGCGCTCAGGGCCAGACCGCGGCGAACGATAAGATCCAGTTCGCGACCATCGGCTGCGGCATCATGGGCCAGGGCGACACCGCGACGGCCATCAGCGTGCCCGGCACCAAACTCCTGGCTGTGTGCGACGTCTATGAAGGCCGGCTGACGCGCGCCAAGGAGCACTGGGGCGCCGAGCTGTTCACCACGCGCGACTATCGCGAGGTGCTCGCGCGCAAGGACGTCGACGCCGTGATCATCGCCACGCCGGATCACTTGCATGCGCGCATCGCCGCCGAGGCGATGGAGGCGGGCAAGGACGTCTACGTGCAAAAGCCGATGGTGAAGCAATGGCAGGACGGCCACCGGCTGATCGAAACCTCGCAGCGCACCAGGAGAATCCTCCAGGTTGGCAGCCAGCGCGTCAGCTCCGTGATCTACAAGAAGGCCCAGGAACTGTATCGTGCAGGCTCGATCGGCACGCTCAACGCCGTGGAGGCGTGGATCGACCGCAACTCCGCGATCGGCGCGTGGCGCTACTCCATTCCGCCTGACGCGAGTCCCGCGACCATCGATTGGGACCGTTTTCTGGGCGATGCGCCGAAGCGTCCGTTCGATCCACAGCGCATGTTCCAGTGGCGCAACTGGAACGACTACGGCACCGGCGTCGCCGGCGACCTGTTCGTGCATCTGTTCAGCGGCATCCACTTCGTGCTCGGCTCTCTCGGGCCCACGCGCGTGTTCGCCGCGGGCGGAATCTACTTTTGGAAAGGCGACCGCGACGTGCCTGACATCATGGTCGGGCTGTACGACTATCCCCAGACCGACAGCCACCCCGCGTTCAACCTCGCGCTACGCGTGAATTTCGTTTGTGGCGGGCCCGAAACCGGCGTCTTCCATTTCACCGGCAGCGAGGGCGTAATGACGATCGGCGACGGTGTGAGTCTGAGCAAGCCGCCCAAGGAGACTGAGCCTGGCGAGAGCGCGGGCGGCTTCTCCAAAGAGACGGCGGCGAAGATCATGGCACAGCACCGCGAGCGCTACCCCGAGCATCTGGTCACGGCGGCCACGATGCCCGAAGCGGACGAAGAGCGTTACCTTGCGCCGCGGCGCTACTCGGAGGATTTCGAGCACCACTCCAACTTCTTCAACGCGGTGCGCTCGCGCCAGCCGGTGGTCGAGGACGCCACCTTTGGGCTGCGTGCCGCCGGGCCGGCGCTGCTGGCGAACTTGAGTTACTACGAAGGCCGCATCAAGCATTGGGACCCCGTGGCCATGCGCGTGGTCGAGATCTGAGGAGGAACGCCGATGGGAACGGCCAATGACAAAATCCGGATGGCGTTGCTTGGCGCGGGTGGCATGGGCCAGGGCGACGCGCACGACGCCGCGCGCATCGCGGGCGTGGAGATCGCGGCCGCCGCGGATATTTACGACGCGCGCCTGGACCGCATGAAAGAGATCTATCCCGGCATCGCGACCACGCGCGACTATCGCGAGGTGCTCGCGCGCAAGGACGTCGACGCCGTGATCATCGCCACGCCGGACCACTGGCATGCGCAGATCACTCTCGACGCTCTCGCCGCAGGCAAGGACGTCTACTGCGAAAAGCCGATGGTGCAGAAGATCGAGGACGGCAAGCGCGTGATCGAAGCCGCAAAAAAGAGCGGGCGCATCTTTCAGATGGGCAGCCAGTACGCCAGCGCCCACTGCTTCGAGAAGATTGGCCAGTTGCTCAGAGCCGGCGCCATTGGCGAGCTGAACATGGTGGAAGCGTGGCTCGACCGCAACACCGCCATCGGCGCCTGGCAATACTCCATCCCGCCCGACGCGAGCACGCAGAACATCGACTGGGACCGCTTTCTCGGCTCGGCGCCCAAGCGGCCCTTCGAGCCCATTCGGCTGTTCCGCTGGCGCAACTATCGCGACTACGGCACCGCCGTGGCGGGCGACCTCTACGTGCACCTGTTTACCGGTCTGCACACCGCGACCGGCGCACTGGGCCCCACGCGCATCTACTCTACCGGCGGCCTGCGCTACTGGAACGACGGCCGCGACGCGCCCGACATGCAGATGGGCGTGATCGATTACGAGGCCTCGCCGCGCCACCCGCGCTTCCAGTTCGTCATGCGGGTAAACTTCAAGAGTTCCAAGGCCGACGAGGATTTCGGATACCGCTTCATCGGCAGCGAGGGCGCCATCACCACCGACATCGGCAGCGTCACCCTCAGCCGCGTGCCGCGCGAAAGGGAGCCCGGTCACACCGCCGACACGTTCTCCCGCCTGATGGAGGCCGACTACATCCGCGCCTACCGCGACCAGTACCCGCTCCTGCCGGTGACCACCGCCACGCTCGGCCGACCCACCGTGCAGCGCTTCACCTCGCCGCGCGACGCGCACGAGATCCATATGCGCAACTTCATCGACGCGGTGCGCACGCGCAAGCCGTTCTTCGAGGACGCCGAGTACGGCTTCCGCGCCACGGGGCCCGCGCTGTTGTGCAATCTCAGCTACTTCGAAAATCGCGTCTGCCTTTGGGACGCCGCCACCATGACGGCGTCCTGAGTTGTTGCGGTTCAAGCGCGAAACATGCGCAGAAGCGCTGGCAATGCGCTTGAAGCATCGTCGGGCGGAGCGGGAGTATAGCGCTGTTTTTCAGGGGGCCATTTGGTTGTGACACTTCGGCTGCGTACCCGGCCGGACGAGAATGGTCGCCGAAGCAATGTCGATGGAATCCGGTCCGCTCGGGTGCGTTGCCAAGCCGCTGTAGTAATCTGATCGAAGAATGCTCCAGCGCCGTCCTTCTCCTTTGCGATCAATTCAGCAATTCTCGCGAAACCTCCTTGCCCGAGCGTACCGGCGATCCACAGGTGTCATCCGATGCCTTTGACCTCCACGGTACCCAAGCGGGCGCGCGGCCGGCGATCGAAGCCAACACGAATCCCGGCGAGGCTCTGGGGACTGCTTTTCCTCTCGGCCATAGGAATCGGTGTGGCCGCGGTCGTGTTGCAGGCCCAATACACCCTCACGCTGCAATCACCATTGCGCATCCGATTTCAGTGGCCCCTGATAATTGCCCCACGGATTTCGGCGGAGGAAGCAGGCGCGGCCCAAGCCGATCAATTTGGCCGGCGGTTGACGGCGTACCAACAATACGCTTGCAACAAATTCGGGCCGGCATGCCGCATCGCATTGTCGGTTCAGCGTGCCGAAAACCCGCGCGGCGCCTGCGAGATCTATCATTACAACTCCGACGGCACGCTCGATTGGGGCTACTTCCAGATCAACACGGTGCACTTGAAACGCGCAGGGGTCAATCTTCGAGACCTGCTGGACTGTAAAGCGAACATCGACTTCGCATACAAACTGTACACGGAGAGGGGCTTTGAACCGTGGACCACGTTCAATAGCGGCGCGTATCGCCAATTCCTGAAGCCCTGATCGGGTTTTCGCTGGACGGCGCGACGGGTTGGCGGCCCCGATCAGATAAGTACCCGCAAGTCGGCGTCAGTCCGGCGATCCGCCTTCCCCCGCACGCGACAAGAGTACACAGTGGCGGCGCCGCAAAAAAAGGCGGGAACCGAGGCAATGGCCCGCGTGGTCGCGATCACCGCCGCGCAGCTCGCGCACGAAACAGGCGCGCGCTCGAATGCACGCTTCTACGCGTTGTCGGTCTTCAGCCAGGCGAAGTGCAGGCCCCGGAGTGTCATAGTGAATCATATGCCCGTAACAATCGAAAACCAAGTCGTCCTCGTGGTCGGAGCTTCGAGCGGTATCGGCCGTGAAACGGCCGCGCTGTTCGCGCGAGAAGGCGCTCGCGTTATGGCCTCCGCGCGGCGCGAGGAGCGCTTGCGCGAATTGAAGGAATCCCTGGCGCGCGAAGGGCGAAACGTGGAAACACTCGCCGCGGATGCCGCGGACGCATCCCAAATGGAAAACCTCGCGCAGCGCACGCGCGAGCGCCTTGGCGAAATCGATGTCATGGTGTTCGCCACCGGAACCAACGTCCCCGATCGCTCGATGAGGCGCCTCACCACGGAGATTTGGGACATGATGGTGGGCGTCAATCTTAGCGCCGCTTACTACATTACCGGGGCGGTGCTTGCGCCTATGCGGGAGAGAGGCGCCGGCCATTTGATCTACATTTCCTCGGTGTCCGGCCTCTTCGCCGATGTTTCTGGTGCGGCCTACCAGGCTTCCAAGCGCGGTCTGCTCGGGCTGGCTCACGCGATACGCGTCGAGGAAAAGGAGAACGGCATTCGGACGTGCGTGGTCTGTCCTGGCCTGGTGGATACCGAGATCCTGGACCGCCGTCCAGTTAAGCCATCCGCAGAGACCCTGGCGAAAGCGCTGCGTCCCGAGGACGTGGCGGAGGCGGTGCTCGCGGTCGCCAGACTGCCCCCTCGCGTCTGCGTTCCCGAGATGCAGGTGGTGCCGACGTATCTGTAGGGGGACAGATCCGAATCGTTTAGACCCGTCACAAGCAGGCGCCTGCAATTCTGCTTGAACGATACGTACGCGCCGGACCCCGGTTGTGGCTGCTGAACCGATTCGCACGGGACTGCTATATAATCGCGTCTGGCGACGCCATGACGAAGTTCTACGCCCGCATCTGCTGGGATGGATGGGTGTTTCCCTTGGGTGATGCGAAAGAACTCGGAACGGCCAGTTATGTTACGCAGGCTGGTTTGAGACATGAGGAATGGCCGTTCAACTTCAGCCTGCGCCACCAATCAGGAATAGACTCATGGACTTGAATCGACGCGACTTTATCGTGGTGCCAGCGGCCACAATAGCCACTTCTTTATTCGCTGCCGAGCCGGCTGTGCCCTGGCAACGGAGAATCCGCCGGGTCGGCCAGACCAACATGACCGAACACGATCCCGTGGTGCTCGACGTTGAGCAATGGGCGGATTACTGGGCCAGCCTGAAGGTGGACGCCGTGCTGATCAGCGTCACCGGCATTCTTGCGTTTTACCAGACGAAGGTGCCGTACCACCGGAAAGGCAAGTTCCTCGGGGACCGGGATTTCTTCGGCGAGTGTTGCGCGGCCGCCAAGAAGCGCGGCCTACACGTGATCGCGCGCATGAGTCCAGACCTCAATTGGGAAGACGCAGTCGATGCCCATCCGGAGTGGTTCCAACGCGACGCGCAAGGCAATGCCGTGCATCACACCGAGGACCCCAGGCTGTTCCGCACTTGCATGTTCACCACGTACATGACCGATTACACGCGGGCGATCATGAAGGAGATCAACTCTCTCTATGACGTGGACGGCATGTACACCAACGCGTGGCCGCCTCTGGGGGTGCTGCCGGTCTGCTATTGCCAACAGTGTAAGAACCTGCCGCCGCCGGGGACGATAGACTATTGGGACAAATTCAACGAGCGCACTATCTATCTGTGGAAGCTGTACGATTCCATCGCCAAGGAGAAGAAGCCGTCGAATTTCTATTTCGGCAATCTTGGCGGCGGCATACGCAGCACGGCCAGCCTGGTGAAGCTCGGCGAGGTCTGCGAGTGGTTCCAGTGCGACAACCAGGGACGCGGCGGAGACGATACGCCGATCTGGGGATGCGCCCTGCAAGGCCGCGTGTGCCACGCCGTCCAAAAGGGCAAGATGGCCACCAACGTGACGGGGGCGTGGTCCACCGGCACGCCCCGCTGGCGTAACGTCTACAAGTCCCGGCAAGAGGAACAGATGTGGTTTGACGAGACGCTCGCCTCGGGAATGGCGCCGTATCACCACATTATCGGCGGCGAGAACGGGATGGGCGAGGACCGCCGCTGGCTGGAGCCGGCCCGGGGATACTTCAATTGGATGGCCAGGCACGATTCCCACTTCGTCAATAAGCGCTCGATCGCGAATCTGGGCGTGGTGATGGGCCAGCGGACCTGCCTGTTCTACAAGCCTCCGCGTGGCGCGCTCATGCGAGAGTACATGGACGGGATGTATTACGCCCTGCTCGAAGGCCGCTTCCTGTTCGATTTCGTGCATGAAGACAAGCTAGCGCTGGAGGACCTTGCCAAGTATTCCGCACTGCTGCTGCCAAACACCGCTCTCCTCAGCGATGAACAGTGCCGGCAGTTGCGCGCCTACGTGGATGCCGGAGGTTCCCTGCTGGCAACGTTCGAGACCAGCATGTACACCGAGCGCAACGAGCGGCGGTTCGATTTCGGCCTGGCCGATGTGTTCGGTATTCGGAAGACCGGGGATATCATTGGCACGGCCGGTAACGCGTATCTTGCCCGTATCGAGAAGCAACATGCCATTCTCAACGGCTTTTCAGGTACCAACTGGATACCCGGCGCAGAAAATCGGATACCCGTCGCTCCGGTGGACGGCCCCCTTCTGACCGTAGTGCCCGGCTTCGTGGCGTACCCTCCGGAACTGTCGTATCCGCTCCAGGCGCGGACGAACGAACCGGCAGTCGTGGTGCGGCAGAAAGGTAAGAGCCGCCTGATCTACTTTCCGGGTGATATCGAGCGCACCATGTGGCGCTCCGGGCATACCGATCTGGCGCGGCTGCTCCAGAACTCTATCCGCTGGGTCGCGGGCGCGAATCCGCCCGTCACGATCCAAGGCGACGGCGTGATCGAGGCCTTCGCATGGGAAACGCAGGCCGGCTTTGCCGTGCACATCCTGAATTACACGAACCCCGCCATGCACCGCGGATGGATACGGAATTTCTATCCTATAGGCGACCAGAAGGTGAGAATGTCACTCCCCCAGGGCAGGCGGGTGACCCGCGTGGAACTGTTGCGGGCCGAAACGAACATCCCGTTTACCGGAGGCACGGGCACAGTCGAGTTCACGATTCCCAGAGTCCTAGACTACGAAGTGGCAGCGCTCTATTCCGCGTGAGCGAACTGGTGGTTGGCGGCCATGCAGCGCCAGGCCGCCCGCCGCGCCGGCGCCGCGCCATCGCGCGCCTCGCCGACCGATGATCACGGCAAGCCTGCGGCAACGCGGGGGCCAGTCCGGGACGGCCACGGTGCGGAGTCATTGCACGTCGGATGGTGTCACGGCAGGCCGCCGACACGTTCAGAACGGCTGCTTGATGGTCCTGGAAGACCGCTGGTGCAATCCTCGGCGTCCAGGTGATCGTCTCGACGCCGTGAATCTAGCTGGCCGTGCATACGCTTCTGCTGCCAGCGCCGCATCGTGTCCTGCGGCTGCTGGCGGGCGGATCCGGCGGCGCGCCGGGCGGCGTGTTCAAGACGCCACCGGCGCTGCGCCGCGCCATCGAGGGAAGCCTGACAGCGCGCTTTCCCGCGCGCAAGCGCGGCGTTGTCTTCCTAGTTCATTGTGCCACAGGCTCAAGGACCAGGCCGGCACGTCGGCAAGCGAACCATTCTTCGTTCCAACCGATCCAGCCGCCGGCCCCATGATCGAAAGGCGGCTGAAGCACGGCACTTCTACGCGAAGCCGACTACGCGTCCAAGCGACCTTCCGGGATAGCCGACTTGATAAGATATCATTAACGATGTCCACTGGTTCAAACGTCCGCACAGATGTGTCGGTAACAACCGTCAACCTTCTTGTGTACCGAGATCAGTTTGTAGCAGAAGTCGTGGGACACGTCGCTGACCTG
>CABEEC010000130.1_pt1 | contig 11152 bp, 10 predicted proteins | sample 3423191 | NCBI WGS metagenome assembly CABEEC01 (sample SAMEA5534333, study PRJEB31848) | metagenome | biome: tundra; feature: field; material: soil | place: USA | collected 2013-05 | depth 0.15 m | reverse complement strand
GCGTTTTATTTGTCGGGTGACTTGCGCGGTCTGCCTCCGCCATGCACCTTCCGCTTGGCCGCCATCCTGCGGTAGTGCTCCGGGCCGTGCTTCAGCGAAGTAATGCTCCCGCCCTTCCGCCCCAACACCGCCGCTGGGGAGAATGCCGCCTGTTCGATGAAATCCTCCACCAGAGCGACGGCACTCCTTAGCAAATCGCGGGCGGCGGTGGTGCGGTGCTGGGGCAGGGACGGAGCGGTTTCGAGGATCAAATCGGCTTCGGAGATCAGATTCCGAAGCGCGTGCAATTCGCGGGTTGATGGTTTCGCCATGCTTCCATTTCAGACCCAGTTTTGGAAATTGCAAGCGTTAGCTGTTTTTTCCTCAACGCAAGTTTCAGACACTACCCACCTATGGCCGCCCCAACCCTGATGCTACAATGACCGCAGAATGGCTGCGCGCCTCGAACCCGCTCCCAGAGCGCCCAGCCCAAGCCTCGTGGATCTGCGCCATCTCCGCTCCGAAGATCTCGGTCTGCTGCTCGACGAGGAAGTCGAAGCCTGGCGCCAACTCCTCGACTGGGACTTCGGCAAGTCGGCTGACCTCGTGCGCCGGTTCGTGGACATGCGGGCCCTAAGCGGATTCGCCTTGGTCGACGACGGCGAGGCCGCGGGCTATGCCTATTATGTGCTGGAAGAGCACAAGGGATTGATCGGCGATCTCTTCGTGCGGGATGCATTCTGCAGCGTCGAGAACGAGAACCGGCTGCTGGAATCTGTCCTGGGATCGCTGACCGCCGCTCCGCAGATCGGCCGGATCGAATCGCAACTCATGATGTGGCATTCGGCGGGCGCGCTGCCCATGCCCCGCCATCTCAGCTCTTTCGAACGAAACTTCATGATGCTCGAGATGCAACGCGCCGCGCTCGATCCCGCACGGCGGTGGGGGCACGGCTTGGTCCCGGCGTTGGTCCAGGCTGCCAGCCGCGTCTACATTGAGAGGTGGGCGGACCAATACCAGGAGCCGGCCGCCCAGTTGATTGCGGCGGCCTACCACGGTCACGTGGACAGCCTCATCAACGATCAATACCGCTCGGTTGCCGGCGCGCGGCGGTTCCTGTTCAACATCGTGCAGTATCCCGGATGCGGAACGTTCTTCAAACCCGCGTCGGTGGCGGCTTTCGACCGCCTTACCGGACGAATCTGCGGCATCTGCCTGGCCAGCCTGGTGATGCCTTATTGCGGCCACATCACCCAAATCTGTGTGGCCCCTTGGGTGCGCGGCGCCGGCGTGGGTTACGAACTGTTGCGGCAGTCGATCGCCTTGCTGCGCGAGGCCGGCTGCCGCAAAACCAGTCTGACCGTCACCGCATCGAATCGGGAAGCCATCAAACTGTACGAGGATGTGGGGTTCACCACCATCCGCAAGTTCTTCGCGTACGTGTGGGAGGGCTTTTGACCTCTGCCCCGCTGGAGTAGACTAATGCTCGACTGGCTCTTTTCAGACCCGCTGCCCACTGGCTCCCAGGCCCCGGATTTCACGCTGCCCAAGCAGGATGGAGGAACCGTGAGTCTCTCCAAAATGCGCGGCAAGAACGTGGTCCTGGTATTCTACCCCGGCGACGACACACCGGTTTGCCGGAAGCAACTGTGCGAGTTCCGCGACCAATGGGTCGAGGCCCGCAAGCGCAACGCGCAGGTGTTCGGAGTCAATCCGGCGAGCGCCGGAAGTCACTCCAAGTTTCAAGCGAAATACCACCTTCCGTTTCCTCTGCTGGTGGATGCTGGGCAGAAAGTGGCAGCGCTCTATCATTCGAGCGGTCTCTTCGTGAAGCGCACCGTCTACCTGATCGGGCCGGACGGCGTGATCCGCTATGCCAAGCGCGGCAAGCCCGATCCACAGGAAGTATTGGCCGCCGCGCAGTAAACAGGCTCCCATTCTGGTACCACTAGCCTCTCTGGAACTTATGGGACTTTCTTCTGTTGAATTCGACTGGGGCTCTCCTTATACTAAAGCGGGCTGCATTTCCCAGGTCACGCTCGTCGAGGTTACAACTGTTATGATCGGCCGTCAATTCCATCGATTCTATCCGGCTGCGGTTCTCGCCGCCATGGTCACGCTTACCGGCGCCGCATTCGCGCAATGCACCAACAGCGAAATCCCAGGTAAGTTCTATGAGTACTATATTATTGCCCAGACAGGCGGTTGCAATGGCAATAATTTCACTTCGCTGGGCAGCAATCCCGCGATCAACGATTTCGCTCAGGTGGGATTCATGGCGCAAACTTCGGCGATATCCGGATCGGCCCTATGGATAGGCGACGGCCACATGCATCCCGCCACGACGCCCATCAATCCCAGCGAGACCGGCAGCAGCGAGGTCTACGACGGAGCTGTCCAGATCAGCTCGCCTTACCCCGGCGCGGTGCAGTTCGTGTCCAAAGACAGCATCACCACCACCACTCCGGCGACCACCTCCATCCGCGTGTGGAACACCTCCAAGCCGGATACTTACCACTATGCGGGGCGCGGAGGCCCACGCCAGCAGTTCGGTGCGGTATTCCCTTTCCCGAGCATCAACGCCAAGGGCGACACCGCCTTCATCGCCCTGGATTCCAACAACCCTACCCTGAAATACCTCGTGCAGGTGCCCGCGGGTGGCACGCTGGTGAAAGTGAGCACAAAGGTGAGCGTCGGCGAGCCCATGATCGACGATAACGGCGACGTCCTGCTGTACGAAACTTCGAGCTCAAGCCCATGCCCGGTCTCGACTGGCTTCCAGATCGCGCTCTATCAGAGCAACCTGAGCGCGTGTACTGTGATTGCCGGCTCGAACTATTTCACCTCCATCGATTCGGCGCCGGGCATCTCCCGCGACGGATTGGTGATCGCGTTTCAGGGCAATCTGACTGCAGCCGGCGCCGCGGCCACCGGCCTCTACGCGGGCCCCGGTATTTTCGCGGCTTGGAACGTCGGCCCCGGCAACTGGATACTGACCCAGGCCACCGGCCTTCAAGTGGAGACACCCAATTCCGGCGGCAACAACAACGGTATTTGCAATACAGGCGAGACGTGCCAGCCCGGCGCCGAGCTTGGTTACGACGACGCCGGAAACGCCATCTACTTTAACCCCGCCGGATACGGCGTGGGGACGCGCGTGGCCGTCACGAACCTGGGGTTGGGCCCTTCCGGTATCCATGGCGACTCGTTCGTCATTTCCTTCATCGGCACTCCCAGCGAAGCCAGCCGTCAGAACCCCGTCCTGAAGAACGGTACGCCGCTGTTCTTCTCCGCGCAGCAAGGCCTCTGGACCATCCGGGTAGACGTGGAACCCTACCTCGCGCAGGCAAACGCGTGGATCTCCCACGCCCGCACCGCCATTCCCGTCGTGCAGATCAACGACCGCATCGGCGGCAACGTGGTGTCGGCAATCGGCGCCTTCGACGATCTGGCTAATGCCGCGAAAGACGAGACGACCGGCGCCGTCCGCACCATGCGGCGCGGCGACCATCGCGTGGCGTTCTGGGCCTCTACCGCCAACGGCAATCAGTTCATCGCACGGGCCAACCACCTGGATTCCGATCAGGATGGATTGCTCGATCACTGGGAGACCACCGGGATCGACATGGATCAGGACGGCGTAGTGGATATCGACCTGGCTGCCATGGGGGCCAAGGTCAATGCGCGCGATCTCTTCCTGGAGATCGATTGGATCGCGGACCAGCCCGGGTCCCCGTACAGCTTCCAACCGGCGCCCGGCGTGATCAGTCCCGCGCCCGGAGAGGGAACCGTCTCGCCGTTTGAGAGTATGTTCAATAACGCGCCCTCGCTTACGGGCGATGACTACGGTGTGCGCATCGACGGCGCCGCTCCAGCGGCGATTCCCAAGGGGATCACCCTGCATGTCGACGGCGGGCCGGGCAAGGACAAGTCCGGCGGTCCCTTCTCCACCAACATGGGCTCCGGGCCCCTCGACGGCGGCAGCCAGATCGGCCTCACCGGCAACAGCAGCACCGGGCTCCCGGAACTCATTTATTTCGGCCAGCCGAATTCGTTGACCATACCGGGAGTCGGTACGCGGGCGTTCCAGGACGTGAAGGACAACTACTTCGGATCCCAGGACAAGGATGCCCGGGAACTGGTCTTCCACTATGCCGTCTTCGCGGATTACTACGAAGCCCGTAAGGATACCAGCGGCGCGTATAGCTGGAAAGTTGGAACCGCGGGGCCCACCACGCTGAGCTCCTTGTCCCCGCTTCCGCCTCTTGCCAAAGACGACGACGGAATCATCGGGCAGGGCGACGTAGTCAAGATTACCGGCGGCACAGGCGCCGGCCAGTATCAGGTCATCGATCAAGAGCTCAACCCAACTACCCTCCAGCTCTACGGGACTTGGACCACCAATCCCGACTTCACCAGCACCTTCAGCATCTTCAGCGGCTCTACCGGACTTTCGGAGGTCTTCATTAATCCCGACCCGGACGACAATTCGCTGCCCGGAAACGATCTGATGGTCACCTTCGGCACTGCCGCCAATGTCCCATTCAAAACTCCCAACGGCTTGTTGGGAACGCCCTGTGCGCAGTGGCGCACGCTGGCGCACGAATTGGGGCACACTCTGGGACTGCGCCATGGCGGCATCGATAACGACGCTTTCAAAGGAACCGCCTATCAGAGCCTGATGAGCTACAGTTGGCAATTGCAATGCAATGTCGTATCGCCGGTGCAGAGTTACTCGGCATCCACAAATACGTTCGATGACTGGGCCAACTTGCAGCATAACTTCGCGGATTCGCAGATGCACCTGGGCAACACCCAAGGGCTATCCTTTGGCACCTTCTCGGAAGTGGACCAGACTGGCCCCGAGCAGAACATGGCCGACTACGTCAACCAGAACGGTCCCATCGACAGCACGCCTCCAGTGGTGGCCATCACATCTCCCAAGGCCAACGCCAACGAAGGACTGACCTTGCCGCTGCGGGTTACCGTGAACGCCACCGACAACGTCGCAGTGGGATCCGTATCGGTATCGTTCGACGTGAACGGCAACGGAACCATCGATCCCGGCGAACTCGTGGTAGCCACGGCGAGCGGCGCGACGTATACGGCAACCTTCCCCGCACTGTCCGGGCCGGCCGGGACCAGGGCCATTAGGGCTTCCGCCATCGATACTACGGGTAATACGGCTACCACCAGCATCAACGTCCACGTCCAGGCGCCCAATCCCGTGCCGTCGCTGACTTCCCTTGTACCCCCCAGCGCCACGCACGGCGGAGCCGCCTTCACCCTGACCGTCAATGGCTCGAATTTCGTTTCCGGCTGCTACGTGGAGTGGAACGGAGCCGCCCGCGCGACTACTTTCGTGAACGGCGGTCAGGTCACCGCCAAAATCCAGAAGGCCGATATCGCCACGGCGGGCACGGCCACCGTGACGGTGAAGAACCCGGCTCCGGGCGGCGGCACTTCAAACGGGTTGACGTTTACAATTAACTAGCAGACACACCTGGAATCGATTCGCCTCATGTGATAATAGTTGCCTATGAGACTAACGATGCTGGTACTGTTCCTTTCGCTTGCCGCCTTCGGGCAGCAGCCGCCGGAGGGTCCGCCGCCGGGGGGGCCGCCGCCCGGAAAACGGATGCCCATGCCCGAGCCTAAGAATCTGAAACTCCTAAAGCCCGAGCACCTGATGGAGACCATGCAGTCGTTCCGGGTGGCGCTGGGCGTTCGCTGCGACTTCTGCCACGTGCAGAACGACTTCGCCAGCGACGAAAAACCGCACAAGGAAATTGCGCGCAAGATGATCGTCATGTCGCGCGAGATTAACACCAATTTCCCCGACGGCAAGATGCACGTGACTTGCTACACTTGCCACCGTGGCTCCGAGGAACCCGCCACCAAGCCTGGGGAAGCCGAGCACGCCGAGCATGCCGAGCATGCCGAGCACGAGCCGCACAACCAGCCATAGGCGGCGGTTCACAGGCTGAAGCCTGTGCCACCTGCAAAGAACACTCCGTCGGCCACAATCTCCGCTGGACCGGTCAGGAAGATCTCCGCATCCCACCGCACATCCATCGGTCCTGCCGGCGTGAGCACGCGCGCGGGGCTGCGCACCAGTCCCCGCAGTACCGCGGCAGCGAACGCGCCCGTCGATCCCGTGCCCGAACTCATCGTCTCGCCCGCGCCGCGCTCCCAGAAGCGCACCTCCAGGGTGTGCTCGTCGCGCGCCCGCAGAAACGAGACATTCGTGCGGTTGGGAAACTGCGGGTGGCGCTCGATCTCCGCGCCCAGCGCCCGCCAGTCGAAATCGAAGTCCGCGACGGGCATGGCGCACTGCGGATTGCCCACCCAGACCAGCGTGACGTCTCGCGCGCCCGCTCCCAGCGGCAACTGGAATCGCTCGGCGGTGAACTCCGGCCGCCCCATGTTCATCTCGAAGAGGAAGTGCAAACCCGCGCGTTCCAGCAAAAGCAGTGACTTGATCCCAGCGCCCGTCCGCACCCGCACTATGTCCTGCTGGTGGCCGTGCTCGATCAGAAACGCCGCGGCGCACCGCGTGCCGTTGCCGGAGATCTCCGCCTCGCTGCCATCGGAATTGAACAGCCGGATGCCGGCGTCGTGATCGGCGGCCGCGGCGGGTTCGATCAGCATCCAACCGTCGGCGCCTACGCCGGTGTGCCGGTCGCAGATGGCTTGCGCGATGGCCGGCAGGCCGCCGCCCGGAGCCTCACCGCTCCTCGTCAGAAGGAAGTCGTTTTTCGCTCCATGCGCTTTCGTGAACGGAATTCGCATCGTGGTTTACCGGCGTCAACCCGATACAGCAATGATAGATCTCTACCACGGGCGCGTGCGGCGCCATGATAATCTTCACCAACTCATAACGCGGCCCCTTGACGCCGGCGCGCAGCAGCGCCGTCTGCACCGGATCGCCGCCCATCACCACCGCCCACTCCTCCCACAGGAACTCATCCGGCCGCGACACTGCCGCCGGCCAGTGCGGCCAGTTGTCCCACGTCAGCGTCTCGCGCAGCGGAATGCCGGCCGTGCGGAAGATGCCCGTGATGTCTCCGAACGTGGTGATGATTCCCGACCCCCGCCGGTAGCGTGGCGCGAGATACTCCGCCGCCTCCCGAGTCCATGCGCGGCGCGCCTCGGAGTTGACTTGCGATTCCTTCCAGGTGATCCACGCATCCGGCCGCGGATGGATCAGCCAGGGTGTGGCCGCGGCCACCACAACCGTCGCGGCTGCCACGCGTTGCGCGCGCGCGGGAGCCAGCGAAACCAGCACCGCCGCGCCAAACGCCAGGGCGGGGAAGACTGCCAACCCATATCGCGAGTTGTAAAAGCTGTTGGGCCACAGGTCCGGGAGGAAGATCGGCGTGCCCCCCGAAGAGTGCATGCTCCACAGATAGAAAACCCCGGGAAGCACGAGCAGCAACGCGGGCCAGCGGGCCTTGCGCGCCGCCACGGACGCCACCAGGCCAACCGCGCCCAGCCACATCAGCGGCGTTCCCGCGCACCAGCGCACGGCGGTCCGGAAATACAGCCAAGCCTTGGCCCAGTCACCCAGGCCGGGGTAACGTGCAGTCCCCTGAATGGCCCTGGGGGCATAAGGGCCGTTGTAGAAATCCAGCACATTGGAGCAGCACCACCAGTTGTGCCCGAACCAGTAGAGCGGTCCCATGCACGCAATAGCCGTGAAGAGCGCCGCCTTCGCCACGCGCCGCCGCTTCGCCGTTATCAGCACGAACAGCGTCACAAAAGGAACCAGGAACCAGCCCTCGTAGCGCGTCAGTGTGCCGCACAGCGCGCCCATCCCGGCGCCGCACACGGCCGCCCACGATTGCGTATCGCGGAAGCGAATCGTGAAATACAAGACGGCCATCGCCGCGGCCATGAACAGCGGCTCGTTCATGGCCGTGGATTGCAGGTAGAGCACGTTCGGATTCGTGGCAAACAACAAAGTGGCGGCGGTGGCGGCAATCGGGGCAGCCTTGCCGTCGAAGACCCGCCGCGCCGCGCAAAACAGGAATGCGCCCGCCAGCACGAAGCTGATTCCGGAAACGATCGAGCCCGCCAGCGCCGTGCGCCACAGCGCATCGTTCCGCGCGAACACCATCGTCAGCACATGCGGCAACGGCAGCCAGACCGAGCCGATTTCGTCGTACCCCGGCGTGCGCGAATCCAGAATGCGCCGCGCAATATTCAGATGTGCTTCCGCATCGCCGTAATATGCCAGGTAGCCGCCCCGATAGAAGAACCAGACCCACGCGGCGCTCCAGAGGCTCAACAGCGCGATGGCCGCCACGGTCTCAAAAATCCGTGCATGCTTTGAATTCGCGATACCTTTCCTCAACCTCTTGCCGCGTCAAAGTGCGAAACCGGTCCACGCCGAATTGCTCGCAGCAGAAGCTGCCCATCACCGAGCCGTAGATCACGGCGCGGCGCCAGTCCCGCATATCGACCCCGCCACCGGCCGGGTTCACGCCGCGCTCGGCGAGATACCCGATGAAGCCGCCCGCGAAACAATCGCCCGCGCCGGTCGGATCGAAAACGTCTTCCAGCAAGTAGCCCGGCGCCATGAAGTGGCAGCCGTCGGCGAACAGGATCGCGCCGTACTCGCCGCGCTTCACCACCAACGTGCGCGGTCCCATCTCCAGGATCCTGGCGGCGGCTCGCAGCAGATTGTGCTCGCCGGAAAGCATGCGCGCCTCGCTGTCGTTGATCAGCAGGAAGTCCCAATCGCGCAGCGTCTCCAGCAGTTCCGCGCGATAGTCGCGAATCCAGTAATTCATCGTGTCGCCGCCCGCAAGCTGTACGCTATTCATCTGCGCCTGCACCCCGCGCTGCAGCGCCGGCTGGATATTGCCCAACAGCAGATACGGCGCCGCGCGGTACCGTTCCGGCAGCTTGGGTTGGAAATCGGCGAACACGTTCAGGTCCGTGCGCAGCGTCTCCCGTTCGTTCATGTCGGCCGAGTATTTGCCTTCCCAGAAAAAGGTTTTGCCGGGCACGCGCTCCAGGCCTTCCAGGTCGATGCCCTTGGCGGCCAACAGATCCACGTCTTCGCGCGCGAAATCGTCCCCCACCACCGCCACGATCTTGACGGGAGTAAAGTAGCTGGCCGCGAGGCCAATATATGTGGCGGCCCCGCCCAGCATGCGGTCCACCTTGCCATGCGGCGTTTCCACGCCGTCGTACGCCACCGAACCCACTACCACGAGAGACATCGCTTGATTGTAACAACTCACAGTCGGACAGGCCTCCTGGCCTGTCTTTCACAAGCCACTAGACAACCGCCTGCTTCGGAGTATAATCAGGCAATGCCACAGACTCAGAAATACGATCCGGATCTCCTTCACGCTGCACTTATTGGGTTGCAGCACACACTTGGCGCTCTCGAGCAGCGCATCGCCGATCTACGCAGCCAACTTGGAGGGCGGCCGGCTTCCCGCAAGGCCGCCGCGGCCGCGCCGGAATCCGGCGCAAAGAAGCGGACCATGAGCGCCGCCGCCCGCCGGCGCATCGGGTTAGCTCAAAAGAAGCGGTGGGCCGCCTACAACGCCGCGAAGGCCAAGCCGGCTGCGCCCAAACCGCAGAAGCGCGTGCTGAGCGCCGAGGGGCGCGCGCGCATCATCGCCGCCACCAAGAAGCGTTGGGCAGCGTTCCGTAAGGCCCAGCAAACCCCCAAGGCCGCGCCCAAGGCCGCCGCCAAGAAAGCCGCGAAGCGCGTTGCCGCCAAAGCGCCCGAGGCAGTAGCTCCGCCGGTCGTGGCCGCCGCCGCTCCAGCCGAGTAGGACAGGCCTCCTGGCCTGTCCACCAGCCACCGGCCACGGCGTGCGACGCGCGCCCCTGGGAGGTGCTAAGATCTCTCCCATGCACGATTTCAATCCCCAACGCCGCGAGATCCTGGGCGCGCTCGTCGGCGCATCACTGGCGTCCGCCCTCCCTGCCGCCGCGCAAACGCGATCCGGCGGCATGCTCTATCGCACCCTGGGCCGCACCGGCGAGCGCGTCTCCGCCATCGGCCTCGGCGGCTACCACATGGGCGTCCCTCAAGACGAACAGGACGCCATCAAACTGGTCCGCACCGCCGTGGACCAAGGCATCACCTTCCTCGACAACTGCTGGGACTATCACGACGGCAAGAGCGAAGTCTGGATGGGCAAAGCCTTGCGCGATGGCTACCGCCAGAAGGTCTTCCTCATGACCAAGTTCGACGGCCGCACCAAGCAGTCCACCGCCCGCCAGATCGACGAATCCCTCCAGCGGCTCCAAACCGATCGCGTGGACCTGATGCAATACCACGAGAACATCCGCATGGAGGACCCGGACCGCTTCTTCTCGGCCGAAGGTCCGCTGGCGGCTCTGCTGGAGGCCAAGAAGGCCGGCAAGATCCGCTATATCGGCTTTACCGGCCACAAAGACCCCGCGGTGCACCTGCGCATGCTGGAGGTCGCCGAGCAGAACGGCTTCCATTTCGACGCCGCGCAGATGCCCTTGAATCTCCTGGACGCGCACTTCCGCAGCTTCGCCAAACTGGTCGTGCCGAAGCTGGTGGCGCAGGGCGTCGGCGTGCTGGGAATGAAGCCGATGGCCTTCGGCAACCTGCCGCAGCACGGTCTGGCAACCGGCATCGAGTGCCTGCACTACGCCCTGAATCTGCCCACTTCGGTGGTCATCACCGGGTGCGATACCATGGAGCGTCTCCAGCAAGCCCTGGAAGCCGCGCGCACGTTCCAGCCATTGACGGAAGCGCAATTATCGGCGCTGTTGGCTAAGACCCGGGAAGCGGCTCTTACGGGAAAGCTGGAGCCGTTCAAGACCACGACGCAATTCGACGGGACCGCGCAACATCTGAGCTGGATGGGTTAGTAGGACAGGCCTCCTGGCCTGTCCGCGCCGCGATGGGCGGGCCGCGCTGGGACCTTTGAGCCGCCTGTCCGGGTTGGGCGTTCCGCCCAGCCGACGTGAAGGTCACACTTCCTCCAACGCCGTTTTGGCCAGTTGTCCGACACGCCGACAAACCAGCCAGGTGGATTCGTAAACACAGCATTTTCCAATCGTAGAATGAGCCTGAAATCGGAACTTGATTCCAATACAGAGTGAGCCTGAAACGGACTCTCGTTTCCAATGGTCAATGAGCCTGAAATGCTGCTGCTCACGACCTGTG
>CABEEC010000124.1_pt1 | contig 11184 bp, 9 predicted proteins | sample 3423191 | NCBI WGS metagenome assembly CABEEC01 (sample SAMEA5534333, study PRJEB31848) | metagenome | biome: tundra; feature: field; material: soil | place: USA | collected 2013-05 | depth 0.15 m | reverse complement strand
TCCTCCGGGGCTGGGCTGCCAACGACCCCATTCGGCTTTGGAAATAGACAAGGACTCTTCAGGCAGCACCAGACACATCGGGGAGGAGGGCAAAGCGTGCCGCGTGACGACGCGCCAGATGGCACGTCGCTGGGCCGACGCCGCGTTCATCAGAGAGCGTATAATGGAGGATCTTAAACAGGCACAAGGACATACGGGAATCGGCGACAGCTAATCCTTAAGGAGCGACTCGTCGTGGACTTCAAACGGCTATGCATTCGCACAATTCAATTCGACCCATCCCCGAGCCGGGCGTGGTAGCTGAATTCCCTTTCCGGAGGGAGAGGGCGTGACTGACGAGATCAGAAGCGCCCCTGTTGAAGCACGGGCATACTCGGAGCAAGATCTGGAGAGAGTCCTCCTCCTGATTCTTGATGACGAGCGGCACATCTGGTCCGAAGCGTCATTCGTCCACAATTATCCTACGCGAGCAGATCTATCCGAAATCATCAAGAGTGCCTTCACACAACTGCTGAACCATCTCGCAACGTTCACGTCCGAGATCGACATGGTCGCGGTCGAAGTGAATCGGGCCCTCGTCGCGACGGTCGAGGGCGAGCCGGAATCTCCTGTCGTCCACGTGTTGGTCGGCCCACTTGCCCGTCTGTTCGAAAAGCAGCCGAGCCCATACGAAGGCGAGACCTACCCTTTCTTAGAGTGGCGGGAATACGTACACCTTCGGGTCAGGATCGTGCGTGAGCGGGACCAACTGCTAGCGATTGACACCTCTGGAGTGGTGCCCAAGAACACATTCGTCACCACTCTCGAGGCCGTACGGAATGCGATTGAGCGTAGTCCGAGGGACTTAGAGGCCCAAGTAGATGCCCTGCTGGCGCAGCAACCACCCGGACTTTCCTCTCTGTTCGAATCCGACACTGCCCGTCGTTCCGCCGCGCGGGTCGTGTTGCAATCAACGTTCAACACCCGGTCACTTCTGGATAGCGCTCGGTGGGAATCCGAGTGCTTTCCTTCGGAGTTACGGACGGAACACCGTCCTCCTCTTGGGGATGAGCGGAATATTCTATTCGTGCCCGTCTTCGTCGCCGGGGAGACGATCGGCGGCGCTGCGGTTTATTCCAACCATCCTCTGACGGGCGCCGCCGTTGCGATCCTCGACCTGGTTCTCCACACCCTTTTATTCCGCATTCGTACTGGGGACGAAGCGGCGGCAGCTCAGTTGGCAGTGAACGACCGCGCGAAGTGGGAGGCGACGCTACTGTATGTGCACCGTCTTGCGCACGATGTTCGTAAGCCACTCAGGCAGGTTCAGACAATCATCGAGGGGCTTGTGTCTGAGTCTTCTGAGGCGCAGCCGGTCGATGTTCGGGCGCAGCTCGCAAAAGTATTGCGCAATGTCCAAGATCTTCAGCAGGTGCTCTCCACGAGAACCGGCACTTCAGTCGAGGAGTTGCGCGAGCAGGCCAAGAAAGATGCCCGCAGCGACACACTGCTTCACCTGCTGGAGGATGCGTGCTGGATCTGGAAGTTGGAGGCCGCCAAGCGCGGCAAGACTCTTGAGCTTCATGTCTTGCCTCATCCCGATGTTCGTACCTTTGTTCCACGGTTCCTGGTGGTAGAAGTTCTCGAGAACTTGGTCTCGAATGCAGTCAGGCATGCGAGAGGTAAGGTCGTCGTAACAGCCGAGCGAGTTGAGCAGGGAGCCTCCGCGGAGGTACGATTCGCTGTTGTAGATGACGGACCTGGAATCGACGAATCGCTTCGCGCAAGGATCTTCGTTCCATATTATGTGACGGGCCCGACCCAACGTGGCCTCGGGCTGTTTCTCTCTCGATTCATCATCACGCAGCTGCTAGATGGGGAAGAGCTCATCCTATCCTCCTCCGCCTCATCTGGGACAACCGCAGCTTTTACCATACCGGAGGTCGAGAATTAGCATGAATAGCAAGTACATTAGGATCTTGGCGGTTGACGACCACGCTACTGATCTCAGGGACCTCGCAGTGGCCTTTCCGGGCTCGGTCGAGGCTTGCCTTGTCGATTTATCACGAGACGACGTCGGGGTGGCGGTCGATCAAGCGCTGGCGCTTCTCCGCTCAGTCAGGCCCGACATTATTGTTCTCGATCTCAAATGGAATGATCAGAGCTCTTACCTCGATGGATTTCGGTTTCTCCGGTGTGCGTGCCAAGGGAACCTGTTGACCGGCGCTAAGGTGGTGGTATGGAGCGGGTTTCTGCGGGAGGCAGGTCCGGCGATTGCCAAGCTCTCGACACCTTTGAGACTGGCCGGCGTGAAGTCTTTCACTACGTTTGACAAGCCTGGATTGCCAGTTCTGGAGGCTGTGTAACGCCATGGGACGCGCTAAGCCGATTGTTCTCGTCGTTGAGGATGAGTGGAAAAGCGGAATCGATGCACGGGGTCCCTTGCTCAAGCTGCTAATTGGCGAAGATCTTGACCTGCGGGTAGTCGACTATTTCACACGGCCATCTTTCAATTTGGGAGAAATTGGCGAGGCCGTTACGCCACAACAGGTTGCAGAGATGGCTCCGGACTTGATCATCCTAGATCTCTCTCTGCTTCCTCGTGCCGACGGGAGCAAGAACCCGGACCGTGGCATCACGGCCCTCGCCATGCTCCGCGAATTCGAATCACTGCGAGACACGCCAGTGCTCGTCGTCTCGGACTGTGTAGATGATGACCGTGTGCGAGCAAACCTCGGGCGTTTAGGAGTGATCCGGACATTCGATTGGGGCAGACTACGTGATACAGCGAGCCTCCAGAACGACTTCCGTGAGCGAGTGGCGGAAGCCTTGGCAAAACGCAGATAGGGAGCCACCCCGGCAGCGATGACACTTACACTCCCATCTTTGATTGAACGCCTCTTGGACTCCAATTGGACTCTCAACCGGAGCTTGTGGTCAACCACGCCGGTCCTCGTGACCGCAGGTTTCGCGTGGTATGAAGCCGCATGCGGAAAGCACTTTGACGGAGGTGCCGCCTGGCAAGTTGTCACCCTCCTGGCTCTTTTGTGTGAAGTCGTCGGTTTGCTCTTGGCGATGGTGAAATATCTGCTGGAGAATCTGTATGCCTCTCAGGAGGAGCACGCCGCCCGGCTACTCGCTCGATGGCCAGAGTTCCGTCAAAAGGTGATCGAGAATAACAAGCCGAGTCTCACTGATGAAGAGTTAGAACATTGCACGGACGCCGTCTTCGGACGGGTCCCGCTCAGCGCCGAAGCGGTCTCTCGCATTGGTGTCTTACCACGTCTTGGGTTGCGCCTTGTGGTGGTGTTTACGGCATGTACAGTGGCGCTCACTCTTTGGAGTTATATTGGTGGCAACAAGAATCCTGTGTTTGGAGATATCCTCTTTGCTTCCCCGAACTGCAGCGACGTTTTCGCCCTCGGCGAGCAGAGTGTCTACGCGAACCTCGTTACACTGTCTACGGTCGGATTTGGCGATATGGCGCCAAAATCCCTGCCTGCAAGGCTCATGCTTGATTGCGAGATTCTGATGAGCCTCTTCTCGCTAATATTTGTTGCGAATGTTGTTGGTGGGCTCCTAATGGAAAACTCCGGCTGGGCGTGGAACTCTCGACGAGGGATCATGAAGGTTCATGTTCAGCGGCTCCTAACACAGCACCGTTCGGTTGTTCTCAAGGGGCAGGGCTGAAGTGATGGCGGATAACGAGTGCTGTTCCTATTCCGCAGTGAATCTCGAAGCGGATTACAGAAAACACGGTGTCTCCGCCAAAGTTCTGTCGGACTTTTCGATGACTTTTACTGGAGGGAAAGTCTACGTCGTCATGGGTCGTAACGGCTGCGGAAAATCCACTCTACTGCGCGTGTTGGCCGGCGAGAAAGCTCAGTCTGGTGGGCACGTCTCCTTCGAATGCAGCCATACTAGACACTCATCTACCTTTGAGTACATGCCACAGGACTACCGTCAGGCACTGTTCCCTTGGAAGACAATTCGAGGCAACATACATCCATGGCAGAGCAAGAAGACAGAGGGCTCTGCCAGCGCGGGTCGAGACGCTGCAGTCAACAAATCCTTAGATCTCATGGGTCTTCGCGCCTTAGCCGGATCCTACCCGTTTGAAGTATCCGGAGGCCAACAACAATTGGCACTCCTGGCTCGGTGCATGGTGTCTGAGTCGCGCATCGTTCTCTTGGATGAGCCGTTTTCAGCCATTGATGTAATCAAGCGCTCCATGGCTTCTGAACACCTGCGCCGGCATTGGCTCGACAGTGGACGTATCGTGATCTGTGCAATGCATGAACCCGACGAGGCGGCAATCCTTGCCGACGAAGTGCTCGTTTTCAAGGGGCCTCCATTAACGCTTAGCACGTGCCTCCGTCGGGAGGCACGTCACGATGGGCAGCAAGTCGCCCAGTTCCGTGACGCGATTTTGAGCGAAGTGCACACGGTAATCGCAGACGAAGGAGGTGTTTATGAGTAACAACGACGCAGATAGATCGCCTCTCGAACGGAGAGTGAGAATCGCGTTGGTCAGCTTGACCACCGTCGCTGTTGGCGGCGCAGCGATTTGGTGGTTTGCGTCGAGGCCGCCTTCTGGGCCTATTGTTCGACTCGCTATCGTTCCGGCCGCCTATTACCTGCCGTTAATGGTTGCCCACGATCAGAAGTTATTCGAGCGACATGGTTTTCGCTCTACAATTGAGTCGTTTAACTCCAACACCGACATGATCAATTCCCTGATTAAGGGAGATACGGATGTCAGTGCCCTTGGTTCTGGGGGCGCGTTTCCGTTAGAAGCGATTTCGCCCGGGAAGGTCCGATTTGTGTATGGCCAAAACAGTTCGAGCTATTCACTGGTTGTCCCGAAATCGTCGCCCATTCAGAACATTGAGGATTTGCGCGGCAAACGTATTGGAACGTGGCAAAGCCCAACTCCACGGGCATTTCTGCATCTGATTCTTGATAGTCGGATCGGGCCCAAGGCCTTCGAGATTAACCCTGTGGACTTCAAGTACTTGAACCAGAATCTCAAGAGCGGTGCCGTCGACGCACTACTCAATACCGACGTGTACACGCAAGCTGCAATTGAGTCCGGGGAGGCGCGATACCTCTCGCGTAATCCGATGGAGGAGTTCGTTCTGAAGCCATTCTTCAATGGGGGTGGACTGGTTCTCCGGGACATTGCTCAGCGGAAACCCGATATAGCCAGAGTGGTCGATGCTGTCATGAGCGAGGCGGTGACGTATATACAGTTGCACGAGGCCGATGCGCGTAAGAGCATGACAAGGCATATTGAGAAACTGAGCGAGACGGTGGCCCTCGCTGCTCCGTTGGACCGCTTTGTTCAACTCCCGCACGTGGATCTGAATGGAGCCCAGCGAGTTGCCGATCTTCTTTCTGACCTTCCGCCGGACGAGCAGACAGGCAAGAAGCTACTACCTCGAAGAATTGACGTTGTGCCGATGTTTCGTTAGCCATATGAGACTGCTTGTGTTGCGGAGCTCTGTTTGGATCGCGGCGGTTCTGCTATGGGCGGCGCTGACTGAGACGAAGGCTGTCGACCCCCTGCTTCTTGCATCTCCGTCCGACACTGTACATGCGTTGATTGACGGCATCGGTTCCTGGATTTTGGTCCGAGCTCTGGGGTATACCCTACTGCGGTCTCTGGCGGGCTTTTTGATTGCGACCTTGATTGGTGTACCGTTAGGCCTTGTGCTTGGAGGATTTGCATTGGTTAACGAAGTCCTCGGCAGCTTCGTTGATGGTCTGAGATCGATGCCTGCCACCGCTCTTTATCCCGTGTTCTTGTTGGCTTTTGGTCTTGGCGATCTTTCGAAGATTGCCGTGGCGACGTTTATCTGTACGTGGGCAATGGCAATATACAGCGCGTATGGAGTGAGGGCGTCGGGCGAGACGCGGAGATTCTTACTTCGCCTTCACGGGGCCCCATGGTCTCAGTTCCTTTTGGATGGCCTCCTCTTCCCCGCCATGCCTAGTATCATTGCCGGCACGCGCACTGTCCTCTCCTTGGCCTGGGTTGTGACGATCGGCGTGGAGATGATTGTCGGTACGAAGTACGGGATTGGCCAGGCGATCTTCGACGCGCAGAATACGTTCAGGATACCTTCGATGTACGCCTCGATCGTCCTAGCAGCATTGACCGGAATAGGGATGAATCAGTTTTTTATTGTTGCGGCGAAGTGGTTGGCTCCCTGGGGTCAAGGTGACGGCAGCCAGATGTAGAATGGGAATTCTTGCCACTATGGTGAGTGCAACGCTGCACGCGGCAATTTGCGGCATCCTTCGGCCTGCTGTCAGATCATTGAAAACTGAAGATCCCCGCATCGAAATCTAGTCTCCGAAACTCTGCTATTGGTTAGCAGCCGGAGAATGGGGAGCACTTCCCGTTCTCCAAAACCGTGTTCGGATCTGTGTTCCTCTCGGGGAGGCAAGTAATCGTTACGGAAAGCTGTTAACCAGGTTAACAGGCCATACGAAAACCGCCAAAAATGGGTAGAATACGGGCTTTCTGCGCCTCGCGAGACCCAGTCAGCGACGGCCGAGGACGTGGCGTTGGGAGCGGAAACGTGGAGCCGCCCTGCTCAGTTTCTCCGTTTGTCTCTTCCGCGCCGGCATTTTGGTTAACAGCAGGTCAGACTGGGGTTGCGCGCGGCTCCGCTCTTCCGCCATGCCGTTTGCAGTCGGAGCCTACATCACGTTTTCTTCGGCCTGCCCTTTGGCAGGCTGATTCCAATTTCGGCCTTGAGGGCCGTCACTACATTCTTGACCGTTGCGAGCGCGACTCCCGATTGCTTGGGTTAAGTTGTCCAGGAAAGCACGGTGGCCGGCGCCGGCGAATTCGAAGGACAGGTGGAGCAGCGCCTGCAACTTGATGGCGGCCAGGCTTCGACGACGGCTGGGAGTGGAAGCGCGACGAGAGCGGGAACATTCTCCCCGATCCGAACTTTCCGGACATGAAAGCCCTGGCCGATTACGTCCACTCCAAAGGCCTGAAGGCTCCAGCGCGCGACATCCTGCAGACCGGGCCCACCATGTTTCAACTGCATGTCGAACTGTTTGAGCCTGCCGTCTACAAGGAGCCCAATACGGTTTTCGTAAACCTTGGAAATGGAACTTTCGCCGACGTCTCCGCGGATGCGGCCTTGTATGGGAGGGTCGCGAAAGCTACAATCAGTCAATGGTGTTCCGGACGTTCACATGGGCTGCGGCTGCGCTGGTGGCCGCCATTCTCGCATGTTGCGTCGCCGGCGTCGGAGAGCCCCTTGCGCCCATTCGTTTTGAGGACGTGGTCCAGAAGTCAGGTATCGACTTTGTTCTGCACAACTGCCCCACGCCCCAGAAGCACATGATCGAGACCATGGCTGGCGGTCTCGCCGCCTTTGACTACGATGGCGATGGACGTCCGGACATCTTCTTCACAAACGGTGCGGCACTGCCTTCGCTTCAGAAGACAGGACCACTATACTGGAACCGCCTCTATCACAACGAAGGCAACATGAAATTCCGCGACGTAACCGAGGAAGCGGGCGTCGCGGGCGAAGGCTATTCCATGGGCGCCGCGGCAGGAGATTATGACAACGACGGTCACGCCGACCTTTTCGTGGCAGGCGTGAACCGCAATATTCTGTATCACAACCTTGGCAATGGGAGGTTCGAAGACGTGACGGCAAAGGCCGGCATTCGCAGCGGCGGGTGGGCAGTTGCCGCCGGGTGGTTCGACTATGACAACGACGGATTTCTCGACCTATGGATTGTCCATTATGCCGACTGGTATCCAGGGTCTCCAGTCGACAATCGTTTTTGCGGCGACCCCGAACGGGGAATCCGGATCTACTGCCACCCCAAGTATTTCGAAGGTCTGGCGAGCACCCTATATCACAATCGTGGCGACGGCACGTTTGAGGATGTCTCCGAAAAGTCCGGCATCGCGGCGTTTCGGGGCCGCGGCATGAGCGTCGCTTTTGCCGACTACGACCACGATGGTTACCCGGACGTCTTTGTAACAAACGACAATATGCCCAATTTCCTTTTCCACAACCGCGGCAACGGCACATTTGAAGAAGTGGCGCTGCGGGCCGGTGTCGCGCTGCGCGGCGACGGCAAGCCCATCGCCAGCATGGGCACGGACTTCCGGGATTACGATAACGACGGCTGGCCCGATATCTCCGTGGTAGCGCTGGCACGCGAAACCTTTCCGCTGTTTCGCAACCATGGAAAGGGAAGCTTCGATGATGCCACCTACGCGAGCCGCTTGGGGGGACTCACTCTGCATCACAGCGGCTGGGGCACGGGTTTCTTCGATTTCAACAACGATGGCTGGAAAGATCTGTTTACTGCGAACTCGCACGTCAACGACCGTGTCGAACTGTTTGAGCCTGCCGTCTACAAGGAGCCCAATACGGTTTTCGTAAACCTTGGAAATGGAACTTTCGCCGACGTCTCCGCGGATGCGGCCTTGACCGAAGTGAAGGCGCATCGAGGTAGCGCCTTCGCCGATTTTGACGGCGACGGAAAGATCGATGTTGTCGTTTCGTCACTCGAAGGGGCAGTTGAGCTATGGCACAACGTCAGCCCGGAGCCGAATCACTGGATCGACATAAAGCTCACGGGAACACACGCCAACCGTGACGGCATCGGAGCTCGGATACGTATGGGGAATCAACACAACGACATGACCAGCGCGGTGAGCTACGCTTCGTCGAGTCTGGTCCCGGTACATTTTGGACTGGGCAAGTTAAGCACGGTGGATCGGATAGAGATTATCTGGCCCGGCGGCAAGCGTCAGACCCTTGAAAACGTTAAGGCCGATCGAGTGCTAGCGGTTCGCGAGCCGGGATAGAATGTGCGGCTTCGGCCGGGATGTATACTTATTGTTTTGAGATCCTGTTTTCGGCGTGCCTAGAACATCATGAAGCGGCGCTGTGAATCGAAGGCCTACCTTTTCCCTTTCGGCTTCGGGCTGCTGGCCGTGGTTCCCGCGGTCGCGGCGAACGCGGCTCCTGCGGCGTCCAAAGTCACCTTCTACCGGAACATCGCGCCCATCGTTTACCGGGAGTGCGCTCCCTGCCACCGGCCGGGCGAGTCGGCGCCATTTTCGCTCCTCACATACGACGACGTCAAACGGCGCGCCTCGCAAATCGCCGATTTGACCAAGCGGCGTTATATGCCGCCCTGGCAGCCGGAAAAAGGTTATGGCGATTTTGCGGAGGAGCGCCGGCTGAGCGATGCTCAGATCCAACTGATCCGGGAGTGGGTGGAGGAGGGAGCCCCGGCGGGATCCGTCGCGCACGCGCCAGTCGCTCCGAAATTCAAATCGGAATGGCAGTTGGGGCCGCCCGACCTGGTGCTCCGCGTAGCCCAGCCCTATCAGCTCAGCGCCGATGGACCCGAGGTGTTCTGGAACTTTGTCGTTCCGGTGCCCATCACGGCCACGCGATGGGTGAAGTCAATGGAAGTGCGACCGGGCAATCCCCGTGTTTTCCATCACGCGAACGTGATCATCGACCGTTCGCGTTCGTCGCGGCGGCGCGAGGAAAAACCAGGCGCAGGCTTTCCCGGAATGGATCTGACGGTCCAGGAAGACACTTTCGATCCCGACAGCCATTTCCTCTCCTGGAAGCCCGGCAGCGAACCAGTGGTCGAACCTGACGGCATGGCGTGGCGGGCCGATCCTGGCATGGATCTCGTGCTGAACGTGCACCTGCGGCCTTCCGGAAAGCCCGAGATCATCAACCCCACGATTGGTCTCTACTTTACCGACAAGCCCCAAACGAAATTCCCGATGCTGGTGCAACTCGAGCATGACGGCGCCATCGACATTCCGCCGGGCGATCCCGATTTCCTGGTGACAGACGATTTCCGCTGTCCAATGGATCTGGCCGTGCTTGCCGTGTACCCGCACGCTCACTACCTGGCTACCCTCATGGAGGGCTATGCTACGCTGCCGGACGGCACTCGCAAGTGGCTGGTTCGCATTCCCACATGGGACTTAAATTGGCAGGGCGTATACCGCGCCAGGGAGCCGATCTTTCTGCCTCGGGGGACTGTAATCTCGATGCGTTATCACTACGACAACTCGAGCGGAAACGTGCGGAACCCCAGCAATCCGCCCAAGCGCGTCACCGCCGGCAACGCCGCCACCGACGAGATGGGCCATCTCTGGCTGCAGGTGCTGCCGGTGGGACAGGGCGACCAGCGGGCGGTGTTGCAAGAAGCGCTGATGCAGCAGCGGCTTCAGAAGTATCCGGGAGACTTTTCCGCTAACTTCAGTCTGGGAGCTCTGTTGCTGGACCGCGGCGATGCCGGCGGCGCCATCCCTTACTTTCAACTGGCGTCAAAAGCGCAGCCTGATAGCGCACTCGCCGTAAGCGAATTGGGAGTTGCGCTGTTAACCGCGTCAAAACCCCTCGAAGCGGGACAACTCTTCCGGCAAGCGCTCAAGCTCGATCCAAAATTCACCGACGCGCGCTACAACCTGGCAAGCGTGGAAGCTGCCGCTGGCGAATGGCAACCTGCCGCAACCGATTTCAAGCAGGTGGTTGCCGAAGATCCAGCCAATGCGAAAGCGCGGCAGCACCTGGGTGAGGTGCTGTTGCTCTGGGGGGATCAACTTGCCGAATCCGGCAACTTCGATCAGGCGGCTCTGCGCTATCGTGAGTGTCTCGCATATCGCCCCGACGATGCCGAACTACACACGAGCCTGGGTATGGCGCTCGCGAAGCTGGCGCGGCTGAATGAAGCACGGTCGGAGTTCGAAGCGGCGTTGCGCATCGATTCCACGTTTCAACCGGCCCGGCAAGCGCTGGCGGCCATCCAAGGCAGATGAGTGGGAGCCGGAATCACCCGGCGCGCGGCGTGGCCTTTAATTTAACTACCAAGGGAGGCCAGTGTCCGGTCGCCGGCGTGCTACGGCGGTCTTCCTCAAGGCCGGTGTGACGATTCAGAAGTTCGAGGTTTGGGTGCGCCGGCAAACTGCGATGTAGGCTGCCGCGGCAATGTAAGCGGCGCCGCGGAAGCTGTTTGCGAGTTTCCCCGATCACCGCCTTCTCTGCGAAACACCCTTGTGCCTTTGGCTCGTTTGTATGAAATCACACAATGACGGCGAAGTTCCTAAAAAATATCTTGCTGCCAAGTACTGGTTGTTATATACTAGCCCCCAAAGAAGCTTTGCTGATCGTTCCAAGC
>CABEEC010000121.1_pt1 | contig 11211 bp, 8 predicted proteins | sample 3423191 | NCBI WGS metagenome assembly CABEEC01 (sample SAMEA5534333, study PRJEB31848) | metagenome | biome: tundra; feature: field; material: soil | place: USA | collected 2013-05 | depth 0.15 m | reverse complement strand
GTGTAGTTCAGTTCGCCGTCTTCGCGGCGCTTCGGCAGCAGGAACAGAGCCAGGCCGCGGACGTTCGGTGGCGCGCCTTCGGGCCGCGCGGCCACCACCGCCAGATCGGCGCCGGCATTGCTGGCGAAATACTTGTCGCCGGTGAGCAGCCAGCGGTCGCCGGCCGGGCGCGCGACGGTTTCGACGTTGGCGCCCAGATCGGAGCCGCCCTTGATCTCGGTCATCCAGGTGGCGCCCTGCCAGACAGTGTCGTCTCTGCGCAGGAGCGGCGGCAGAAAGCGCGCCTTCAGCGCCTCGCCGCCGTGCTGATCGAGCGCCACGGCGGTGGCCAGCGATATGACATAGGGGCAGGTCAAGCCCGGATCGTAGAAGCAGGTGATGTAGTCGAGCAGCGCACTGGCCGAAAGCGACTGGTCCTCAAAGGCGCGCCACACCACGCCGGCTTTGTATCCTTGGCGCAGGCTGCGCCAGTATTCGGGCGCGAACAGGATTTCGTCCACGCGCCGGCCGCCGCGGTCGAACATGCGCAGCCAGGGTGTACCGGCGCGGTCGGTGGCGTCGGAAATGTGCTTGCCTTCGGCTTCCCACCACGATTCGTATTCACGAAGCGCGCGCTCGTGGGGCAACGCCCCGAGCATGTGTTGCAGGAAGTTGACTGGGGAGCGGAGAACTTCGAGTTCCATATTTAGACTCACTATGGCACAGGCGAAGGGGCGAGGGGGAGACGCGGCGACACGGCGATCCGGGGTTGCTATCATGTGCGTTGATCGATCACATCAAGCTTTTGTTGCGCGTGTACTGGCAGCCTGCGGCGGCGATGAGCGCGATCCTGGATCAGGGCAGCCTGCTTTTCGCCAGCGCGGCGGTGCTCGCCGTTTCCTTGTTCTACAAATCCGGGTTGAGAGTCAGCTTCTACATGCCGCTGCTGGTGCTGGCAGTGGCATACGTTCCGGGAGTGCTGCTGCTCAGCGGGCTGCTGGCCCGTCTGGGAGGTGGCCTGGGCAGCGTCTTCCAGCGCGACTATTCGCCGCTGCTCACCTCGACCGCGATGGCTTGGGCCGCCGCGAACCTTCCGCTGGCGCTGGCCGGGTGGATGCTCCCGTTGCCGGTGTTCCTGATTCTCATCGCCGTGGCGCACCTCTATTTCCTATTCCTGATGTTCTTTGTAGTGCGCACGGTTTTCGGGACCGAAAACAGGATCGCGGTGGCTGTGGTGTGCCTGTCGTGGATTCCGGTGGTGGCAGCGTCTTTCCTGTGGGGGCCGTTGCGGTTTCTGTTGGGATGGCTCGCGTCGCCTTTCTTCCTGTTCTTCGCGTATTACTATCTCGGCGGCGAGATTGGCCGCCTGGGCGCAGGCCTGCGGAGCGGCCAGAACTTTCGCCGGATGCTGAACGCGTCGGCGCTGAACCCGCATGATGGCGAAGCGCAATATCAGCTCGGACTGATCTACCAGCAACGCCGGCAGTACACGGAAGCCATCGAGCGGTTCCGGAACGCGGTGGCGATCGATCCGGGGGAGACCGACGCACATTTCCAGTTGGGGCGCATCGCGCGCGAGCAAGGCCGGCTCGCCGATGCCCTGGCGCACTTCCAGGCGGTGATGGACCAGAACGACAAACACAGTCAGAGCGAGATCCTGCGGGAGCTGGGCGCAGTGTATCTGGCCGCGCGGCAATACCAGGATGCGTGGCGGTTTCTGGCGGAATACATCGAGCGCCGGCCCTACGATCCGGAAGGCCTCTACTATCTGGGGCAGGCGCTGGAGGGACAGGGCAGAGCAGGGGATGCACGCGAAGCGTATGGGCGGGCGGCGGAAGCCGTCGGCACGGCGCCGCGCTACCGGAGGCGATTCATTGCCAAGTGGAGCCGGCTGGCGCAAAAGCAAATTCGGAAGCTGTAGTTGTGGGGCAGACCTCCAGGTCTGCGGCCGACGTCCACGTCGGCCTGTTCGCGCTCGGATACGGCTGATTCCTCTGCGCGAAGAAGCGGTCCTGGAGGACCCGCGCAGACCTGGAGGGCTGCCCCACCCCTGCTCCAGCATCCCCGATTCTTGGGGAAAACTAAGTGGCATTGTGCTAAAGCCGCCGCAAGCGGGATAGGGTCCGCAGTATTTCAGGCTCCTGCTTGACCTCAGCCAGTGGGCGCAGTTGGTCCTCGATGTAGCGCCAGTCGAGATCGTCTCCCTGGCGGATCACAACCCCTTCGGCATCGCGTATGTCCAGAGGGCGCGCCGCGAACAGTTTGAGGACAACCAGATCCTCCGCCGAGCAGGTCCGGATTTCGACGCCGGGGCTGAATGAGAATCCTGTCGCACGGCTGACCACGCTCTCTTCGAATGCGAGTGCGCCGAGCGAGATGTCCATGCCGATCCCGCCGGGCGCACTGAGCAGAAGAACGCGATAGCGGCGCGCGAACTCCCTGGCATTGTCGACACGGCCCGGATAAACGCCGAGCAGAGCGTCGATGAAAGTGTCTTCGCTTCCAAAGCCCGTCAACAGGGTGAGATCGACATCTAGTGTCACGCGTGGTTCGCCCCACCTCTGGACGGCAATCCCACCGATGAAGCAGGACCGCCAGCCTTGGCGATCGCAGAACACCTGCAGTTGCCGCGCGGCTTCGAAGAGATCGATCATCGGCCGAGCTTCGCCAGCCACCGCTGCATCTCCACCAGGCCCGAGGATGGGCGGGGCGGCAGGGTTCGCAGCGCATGATTGAAAGCGCCTTCCAGCGCGGCCAGCACCTTGAGGTTGTCGGCTTCCCGAATCTCTCGACGACGAATGGCTTCGAGTTGCGGGCCGGCCTCTTTCCAGGTTTCCACCCAGCGGCGCAACGTCTCGGGGTCATCCATACCCCGATTATCCCACCCGCAAGGCGTGCGCCGGATCGATGCGTGCGGCCCGCCGCGCTGGAATGTAACTGGCGGCTAACGCTACCACAACCCACAGCAACGCTACGGTTATATAAGTCGCGGGATCGGTCGGACTGATGCGGAACAGCAGCCCTTGCATGACCCGCGTCAGCACCAGCGCGCCGCCGATGCCCAGCGCGCTGCCTATCAGGGCGAGGGTCAGTCCCTGTCCCAACATGAGCCACATAATATCGTGGTTCTGCGCCCCCAAGGCGCGCCGGATACCCAGTTCCTGGGTGCGCTGCGCACCGGAAAACGCAATCGCCCCGTAGATGCCAACCGTAGCCAGGAGCAGCGCGACCGCCGCGAACAAACCCAGCAGCAGCATCGTCAACCGGCGGCTGCCCATGGACGACTCTATGACTTGATCCATCGTCGCGATATTCGAAATCGGTTGATCCCGATCCACCGCCAGCACTTGGCTGCGAATGGCCGTGGCCAGGCGCAGGGGATCCGTTTCGGTGCGGGCAACCAGGTAGGCCGTCCGCGAACTGTGCGTGCGCGGAGTCACATAGAACTCCGGCGTGGCGTTCGCGGCCAGCCCTGCTTCGCGCACGTCGCCCACGATTCCTATGATCTGCAGCCAGCCTGTTCGATCCATGCCTTCACGCATGACTTGGCCGAGCAGGTTGTCTCCGCCGGGCACGAACAGGCGGGCGAAGCTCTCATTGACGATCGCCACGGGGGGCGCGCCGGGGCGATTGTCGCGCTCGTCGAACTCCCGGCCTTGCCGCACGGGAATTCCCAGCAAATGGAAATATCCGGGGGTGACGCTCTGGATCTGACACATGGGCCACTTGCTCACGTCGCCTTCGGGCTGCTCGCCAACCTGTACATTGGTCCGGATCGCGACGGACTGCGGAAGGGCCAGCGCGAGGGCTGCGCCACGCACGCCGGGAAGCGCATCGGCGCGCCGCAACACTTCGTCGAAGAAAGCCAGGATTTTCGGGTTCGTGTCATAACGCGCCGGCGAAAGCGCGATCCTGGCGGTGAACAGATTCGCCGGTTGCAATCCGGGATTCACGCTGCGCAACTTCGCCACGCTCTCGATCAGGAGCGCCGCGCCAATCAGCAGCACGATAGACAAACCGATCTGGCCGATCACCAGCAGACTGCGGCTGTTGGACATAGCCCGGCCTGCCCGGCCTGCCGTTGCCCCGCTTTCGCGCAGCAGGTTTGCGATGTTCGTAGCCGGCGATTGCAGCGCGGGGAGCAGTCCGGAGAGGATCCCAGTCAGGCACGATACCGCCACGCTGAAGGCGAGCACCGTGCCGTCCAACCGGATCTCGCCCGCGCGCGGGACAGTGAAAGCCGGCATGCTGGTGATGGCGGCGAGGGACCACTTCGCCAGCAACATGCCCAGCAAGCCGCCCGCGCCGGCCAGCACCAGACTTTCGGCCAGCGATTGGGCAACCAGGCGGCCGCGTGCGGCTCCAATGGCTGCGCGCACGGCAAATTCGCGCGCACGCCATGCGCTCCTGGTCAGCAGCAGGCTGGCGACGTTCGCACAGGCAATCAACAGGACGAAGCCCACTGCGCCGAAGAGCATCCAGAGAATGGGGCGCACGTCGGCCACGAGTTGTTCCTTCAGTGGGACCAGGCGGAGCGCCGCGCCGGGGCCGGAATCGAGGCGCTCGGGGTTGGCCGTGACATACTGCCGGTTCAAGACGCCAGCTTCGGCGCGAGCCTGTTCGAGAGCGGCCCCGGGCCGCAGCCGCGCGAATCCTTTCAGCGTGGCGACGAACGGCCAGAAGTGCGCCGGCAATGCGGACGTTGCCGCCGGTCTGGGCACCCACACATCGAGCTCCGGAACGGGAAACTCAAAGCCCGCGGGTAAGACCCCCACGACGGTATATGGAACGGCGTTCAGGAGGCCGTCTTTCCCGCCAGCTTTGGGTCTGCGGCGAAGCGGCGTTTCCACAATCTGAAGCTGATCATGGCGACGGGCGGCCCGCCGGGCGTGTCTTCTTCCGGAATAAAGGCGCGGCCCAGCACCGGCCGCACGCCCAGGATATCCAGGAAATTCGCCGAGACGCGTGCCCCCTTGAGCATCTCCGGATCGCCCCTGCCGGATAGCGCCATATCTTCGGTGAAGCGTGAAAAGACGCCGAAGCCCGCGAAGGAACGGGCAGTCTTGCGCATCTCTTCATAACGCAGCGCAGTAAAGGCGCCGCCTGCCGTCCTGACCCGCGGATTGTCCACGGACACATGCACGAGCCGGTCCGGATCCTGATATGGGAGCGGCTTCAGCAGCACCGCGCGGATCACGGAGAACATGGCCGCGTTGCCTCCGATGCCCAACGCCAGGACGATCACCGCCGTGGCGGCGAACGCCGGATTCTTGCGCGCGGTTCGAAGGGCGTAGCGCACATCCAGCCAGATGTCGTCGAGAAATCTCACGCTGTTCATGAGGTAGACCTCCTCCCACGTCCCCGCTCAGGGACGCGCTTCCTCGGCGGACAAGCCGCGCACAATGTTGGATTCCGTGGCGGTGTCCAGATGGAAACGGATTTCGCGCGCGCGCTCCGCATCCCGATCATGTCCCGCGGCCGGGCAGCATGTCTCCCTTGAATTTAGCGTTCGACAGCACGGCTTTCCAGATAGTCTACTGCTTTTTGACCAAACAAGACTGGCATGGCCGGAGTGTTGGCCGCCCGTTTGACAGGCTGAAGCCTGGCTGAAGCCCGTCCCACCGGCCGCCGACTCTTACCCAGTCTTGCGGTCTCGTAGGGTCAACGAGCGACGGGAATCTTCGGAAGATGCAACCAGGGCCGCTTTTTCCGATTTCGGTAACATCCGGTAACATCGTGTAGCGTTGCATTGCGTTGCATCGGAGCGAAGCTCTCATAGGTTCAGCGAGTGATGGAAATTTTCGGAAGAAGCCAGTTTCGCTTTTGATTTGTCGATAACCGGTACGGCACGGGTGATGGCCGGTAAGCCTTCGGCGTGTCGCCCGCCCGGTGGCCGGCGGGTGCGGCTCGATTCCGGTCGGCGCGCACGTTTTTTGACGAGCAAAGCCAATTCGTCCTTTGTTTTCTTCATTTGTTGGAAGAGCCGACGCGCAGTCTTGCTGACCCTCGCGGGGGCCCTTTCGTGCGTGTGCACAGGCATCCCCAACGAGGGAATCGACCGCTTCCTTCACTACAAGGGTAGCATTGAGGTGGGCGGCGACCGGGCGCTGAGGGCCAAGGAATAGGCTTGCAGGTTGATGAAAGCTGGGAAGATGGGAATATTCCGCTGGCGTGTGACCGGTTGCGCATTCGATGGCCAGGACCGACTTCCGGAGTCGGGCGCTGCAGGTGGCTCAATGCGACCTCGTGACATAAGGGATTTCGCCGCGGAGGTCGCAGCCTTTCCAGGCTGTCGATGGCGGGTCAAGCTGGCGTAGCTCAGTTGGTAGAGCATTTGATTTATGATCAGAGGAAACGCATTGAAACTAAGCCATTCATAAGCAACAGTAGCAGAAAAGTGGCATCGAACGGTCTTCGCTCCAACATTGCGCCGCAATAGCTCAGTTGGTAGAGCGGTTTACCTGTAATGAAACAGGCCACCGGTTCAATTCCGGTTTCCGGCTCCACTCCAGCCCCTCGCGAACCCGGCGCGGACCCGCCACGGTCACGCAGCGGCCTGAAACAAGGTATTCTCGGAAGCCGCCAGTCTTTAAAGTCGCCCGACCGCCAGCGGACTCCTTACCCGAGATTTCACCGTCCAACCTTCCAGGCCGCGGCTCCGATCACGAATCGGGAACTCGCCACCAGATGCCCGACGCGAGCCGCACAAAAGCGGCCTTGACGATTTTATGGCCTGATTGACAGCGGTAGCGGGGCGGGCCGATGATGCGCCGGTGCCTGTGATAGTTTAAGGACATGCGCTTGTCAGAGCACGTCCGTGAATTGCGGCCACATGCAGAATTTGAAGCCATCAAAATCATCGCCCAGGCTGGCTTAGGTGGAGGGGTGATTACAATCGCCTACCGCATCGTGGGAAGCCATTTGGCGACAGTGGGATGGGTAATTGCCTTTCTGGTTTCAGCAGCTTTGTTTGGCATCAGTCTTTGGATGCCCAGATCTCGCAGGGTGCCGAATGCATCGATAGAACAGGGTGGTACGCAGTTATGCACACCCAACGGCCTGCGCCGATGTGCTTCGGTATTGGCCGAATATTGCTGGGTCTCTGCGCCCCTTGCAGACCCGGGCTCGGGCCCGGACCGGGCCCTGCGCTGAACTGCGGTGCGACAGGCCCACAGGCGCGGCGAAACGTCGGCAACCGTCCGCCGTTGCCGACAGCAACATCTGGTGGCTTGCTGAAACAACCGGATAAGCCGGAGCTAGCTAGCTAGCTAGAGGCAGGGGATTTTCTGTATATTCCGGCAAACACTCCGCACCTGCCTTACAACCCAAGTGAGGTCGATCCCTGTGTGAGCTTGATTGCGCGTACCAATCCCAACGAACAAGAGCGCGTCACGTTGCTAACTATTTCGGACCCAGGAATTGCCCGCCGGTAGGGCCTTGGATTGAACTTGACTAGCTTAGCGAACAAAAAGCGGATATGATGTTCTGCCCGGGTCAAGCAGTGTCGAATGGCGTTCAGGGATGCGTATGGTATTGAGCATGCAGTAGAAGTGGAGGCGCGGACCCTACGAAGCCGTGGAGTCTGGCGATTGATCGCTTCCGCCGCTGCGAGCCGTGTCGCCCATGGTCGGGAATCGGCCGTAACGTTCGGACCAGTGCCAGTACCAAACCTCGCCGTGCGGCACATAGCCGCTCCGATCCGACAATCGCACTTCGCGCTTTCGAAGCCCTCCTGAGAACATTCCACTTCGTTCCGTTTGAAGGCAGGAGTGATTGCAGGACCGCGAGAGCCGTGATCGCCTCGTCGAATCCGGTTTTCCGTAAACCCCCAGCCCCCGTCAGTTCGATATCGCGATGATCAACGTTTGCGTACCCGCCGTCCCGTCCAGCGAGAAAGTCAACGGTACAGTGTCACTGGCTGCGACATTCGGCACCACCACGTTGAACTGATACAGTCCCAAAAACCCTCCGGTCAATCCGGAGAAGGCCACCGTCGCCGGGATCCCCGCAAACGAGGCTTGGAAAGTTGCATTGAGATGGTTAGACTGCGTCACAAGCTGGCCCGCGGGACTATCTGGCGTTACCGTCCCAAAGCCCACGCCAAAAAATATGATGGTGTCCCCAGGCTTTGCACGCGCCGACGTCACGCCGCTGACCGAGCCCGGAGGAAGAACGTAAGTCGCAAAATCCGGAAACAGCGCGTCGATGTATTGCCCCGCCTTCAGATTGAATACAGCCGGCGCGAGCAGGCCTGGCTCGGTTACATTAACCGTCAGCGTATAGGGCGCGCTGGTTCCGCCCGGCGTGTTAACCACCACCGGCTGCGGTCCGGTCGCGATATTGGATGGCACCTGGGCATTTACTTGTAAGGGGCTGACGAAATCGATAAATGCCGGCTGGCCGCCGATCGTGACCGTGGTGCCGGCCAGAGCAGTGGGCGCCGCGTTACCCTTGAAATCGGCGCTGCCCCAACTCTGAGAGACGACATTGGCAAGATTCGTGCCGTAGATCTCCATCCATGTCCCTGGCGCCAGCGCGGGGAACCCTCCCCAACTGCTGGCGGTGATGACGGCTCCAATCACAGGCGTGGCATCAAAAGTGCCGAAAACCGTTCCCGTAATCGTAGCATTCGGCGTAAGCCCCACTTGTCCGACGGCGCACGAGGCGGCGATTCCGGTGCATGTGGCATTGGAATAATAAAAAACGAAATTGTCGGATAGAAACGTAACCTTGGCGCCGGTGTTCTCTTCCAGGCTCACCACAATACTGCCGGAATTGCCGGCCATGATACCGAACGTGATCAGGTCATTGCCCGGGCTGATCGAGTTGGCCGTAAAGGGAGATATCCCGTTGCCTCGATAACTCAACACTATCGAGATTGTCCCGCCGCCGCCCACGCCCGTGTAGGGAGCCGAGACTGTGCAGTTGGTATTTGTACCATCGTACGCGCAGGCGCCCCAATCGACCCGGCTCTGCCCTACACCGCCGGTGCCGCCGAGACCCGTCAAAGTGACGTTTTGGCTGCTGTTCGTATAGGTGGCCGTGACGGCCGAGGCCCGCGGTGAGAGGAAGGCTACACAGAAAAGAAACAAAGGAATGGCGATGGGTCTCATAATTGATCCGTTCTTCAGCTTAGCATGCAGGTCCTAATATAGCAAGAATCAACGAGGAGTACCAGGAGTACCTACGGTAGCCAATCGCGTCGCCAAAGATCGCTTCAGAAACCCGAAAACGCGGACAAGGATAGAAATCGGCAGATTGGCCAGTTAACAGTTAGTTCATAAAGTCCTCTTGCTACAGAGGATCGGGCTGATTTCGGAGCGGCCAATGCACCGGCGTCACGTCGTAGCGGCGCCCCTGGCGACGACTACAGGCCAGCACACCCAAGCCACGCGAGATGGCATAGTCGAAAAGGGCCGGATAACGCCGCGGGAGCTCGGCCGTTGAATCGCTCTCAACCTCCGGCGCAGGTGCCGGGTTAGGCGAGAGTCACACCTCATCCAGATCCGCGAGAACTTTAGCGGCAAGCTCGGCGCTGATCCAAAACCCGGCACGTTCCTGCAAGATCCTCGATGAATGGCTTGACTCGCTCGATGAGACCGGCCCGTTTGGCCTCGGCCAAAACGCCGAGAAGCCCGGTGACCCGGAGTCCAAGGGCCATCGCCACTCGCCGGCCGATTCGCTCATCAACCAGAATTAGATCCGCATGCCTTTCCAAGGCCAACGCACGACGCACGGTCAATCAGCGGCGGTCCAACATCAGGACGCGTTAACTCTCGGTACACGGCAGGGGGCATGAGCACCTGCTCATAAAAGGCGGACCATTTGGCGAAGGGTCTCCAAATCCTGTTTGAATTCCTCAACTCCATACTGAATGGGGATGCGGCGGTCCGCCAGCAAGCGCTGAAACTCCCGCTGGTTCATTCCGGCCAAACTGCTCGCACGTGCAAGAGTCAGGCGCTCCTGCTGGAACAGCGTCAAGGCGAGCTCCCGTTTCAACTCCAGCTCGGTAATGTGAGCCGCGGCGAGGATTTCGTCAGGAATGTATAGTGGCATAACCGCTGCTTCCCCTATACGCCGCGGACGAAGCAGAAACCACCGCGCCCAGCGGCCGCACGCTGGAAGACGTGGAGCGCGTGCATATCGAGCGAGTGCTGCGGGAAACGGACCACAACCTTTCCCGCGCGGCGCGCATTCTGGATATCGATCGCACCACGCTGTACAACAAACTGAAGCGCTACGGCTTGAAGTAACGTGATCCAACTGGGCATCGACGTCACGGCGGACGTGCTGGCCGAGCTGGCCGCGCAGTTGGCGCCCACCTTCCGCATGGCGTGCAGCGTGCGGCCGGAGCGCGGTTCCGTTTCTTATTGTTTCGCGCGCGGGAACAGGATGTTGTTCTCCAGATGGATGTGCTGGTGCAGATCCGCTTCCAACTCCTGGAGGCCGGCAAATAGCGCCCGGTAAGAGTTGCAGGCGTCCGCGGGCAGCGCGTAGTTCCCGGTGACGGCGCGCATGCGCTCCAGCGCCCGGCCGGCTGAATCGTGCTCATGCTCCATCACGCGGATGGGGTTGGCCACGGAGCCGCTGCCCGCCCGGATCATGGGGAACAGCACCATCTCCTCCTTCATCATGTGCGCGTCCAATTCCTGCCGGAGCGCCTCGAATGTTTCACCCAGCGGGACGAGCGAATCGGCGTGCGTCGCGCCGTGCGCTGCCGCGACCTTGTGCTGCAGGCGGGACAGGCGAGGCAGTTCGGTCTTCAACCAGGCATGGTGCTTGGTCAGGATGTGGTCGATGAGGTCCGTCAGGCTGGCGGTCTGCCAGTCGGGAGCCGCGCCGGGGGAGGGCGCCAGCGCGACATCCAGTTCGTCGATCAGTCGTTCGGGCGCGATGCCGCGTCCGGCGCAGGCGTCGGCCAGCGAGATCCTGCCGCCGCAACAATAATCGATATCGTACTTCTCAAAGATGCGCACCGAAGCGGGGAACTCCGCTGCGATTTCACCAATGGTTCTTTCTTCGGTCAAAGTAGGCATACTCTAATTGTCGATGGCGCGGCGGCGAAGGTCTGTGACCGCAGTCACGACACCGTTCGATTCCTGCATTGCGGCGATGTGGGCTAAAGCCAACACTGTTCATTTAGGTGGGACCGGCCTCCTGGCCTGGCCTCCTGGCCTGTCCTTGTGCCATGCCGAACGCGCTCGACCACCGCCAATCTTCCCCTCTGCTCAC
>CABEEC010000117.1_pt1 | contig 11222 bp, 11 predicted proteins | sample 3423191 | NCBI WGS metagenome assembly CABEEC01 (sample SAMEA5534333, study PRJEB31848) | metagenome | biome: tundra; feature: field; material: soil | place: USA | collected 2013-05 | depth 0.15 m | reverse complement strand
CCTTTTAGTGGTGGGGACGCGTCGCGATGCTGTAATTACGGCCTTGTCCCCCGTGTCCCCACTGTCCCCAGTGGAAAGTGAAAAGGTCCGCATATTTACTCTCCGAGAATCGAGGACTTAATCGCGTACACCCTAGTGAGCCCGAGTTCAGGCAGACGCGGCTTCTTTGTGAGGTGCGGCGGTTCGCAATCCAGGTGTCCCTGCTTCAACAGGGCGCGCGCTACTGCCAGGTAATTGAAGCCATCGCACACTTCGCCGCGAAAGACTTCGGGCAGGATCAGATATTCGGATACTTCACCGTCTTCGCCATCCACACGGAAGCCGGCGCGGTCAATGATCCGCTCATGAATGAGAACCCCCTCCCTGTCATAGCGGGCCTTCGTGGATTGGAAGCGGCTCGCCCCATGTGCGCCGATGAACCGGCGGACCTGGTTAATTGCCGCTTCAACATCGCCAGCACCGGTGGTACCCCGTGCCTCAATCCATGATTTGAAGCACCGCACCGCGGCTTCGGTTGCCTCGCCAGGCTCCCAGCCGGTTATCCGGGCGCCCGTCGCCAGTTCGCCGGCCGCCGCGATTACCGCGAACCGCTGCGCGGCTCTGCACACTTCCCCGGCGACGCCCGCCGGAACACGATTCTTCAGGAAGTGCACTTGGAAGTTTCGGAGCGTAGATTCCACCTCAGCCCGTTTTCCGGCGATGAATTCCAGGTGCGCCCGCAACGGAGCGCCGTAGTATCGAGCCGCCGCTTCCTTCAATCGCCTTGCGAACAGGTCCGGCGAGTTGTCCCCGTGGAGGTTCTCGAAAAGCCCCAGTCCGGCCCCAGCATCCGCTTCGATGTTGAGTAGCCGCACCTCGGCCCCGCCCTTTGTGCGCTTGCCTGCCGTCTGCGCATGATCGGCCAGCGTCACTTCGCCAGCGCTCACGAACAATAGTGCCCAGGACAGCTTCTTGCGCGCGCCGATGTTGCGGGACATGCGGGCCTTGCCGCTTCCATTGCCTAGCAGATAGGCGACCTCCGCCGCTTCCCGCGCGTCCATCTGGGCAAGTTCGTCCAAAAAAAGCGTCAGATCGTTGTGAAGCTCGGCGATGGCTTCAAGTCCGTTCGCCGTGGCACGCCACGATTGGACGAAACCATTCCGCCCACCGCCGCCCAATACGGAGCCGCCCACCATAAGCGCGGTGCTCTTGCCGGTGGATGTCGCGCCAACAAAGTGGACACCGCCGGATTCGCCTCCCATCAAAGACAGCAGTGGTCCGGCAAAGCCGCAAGATGCCGCCAGTATTAGCCGTGAATTACTTGAGCACAATTGGCCCACATGATTGCGCCAGTCGTCTACCGTCCCTGACACGTTCAAGCAGTGCTCCGTCTCGAACGGCGTCTGAAAGATGACCGGCTCTCCACCCTCGGGTCCGATGCTGGCTCCGGGTAAAACGAAGGTGTCGTTGTGCCATCCGACCCGCGGCACGCAGAGCACCCTAGATTCGGGTCGTGCAGTCTGGAGGTAAACCGCGAGCAGGCCCCACACCTTGCGTCCGGGTGCGATGAACAGCCCACCGTCCAGTAGCCGTGCGCGAATTTCGCCGCCGTCCCCGGAAAGCAGCGACATGGGCATGGCCCATTCATGTGCACGGCCCTCGGAGTCTCGCCAGCGCAGCAAGCGGCCCCACCCATCGCCTTTGGCGTCTCGCGTGAACGCCGCCACTTCCAGCCGCCCGCAGATCCGTAGCGGTTCGTTTGCCGGGTCGGGGTCATGGTAGACGACAGCAGCATCAGTTAGCTGGAACGCCGAAGACTCCGGCCCGGCTGTCGCCCTGCGTTTGTCGCTGGTTTCCACCGCCGCGCCGGCGTCTGGTTCCCATCGGGCGCGCCAAGCTGTCAAAGCGTCATGGGTAAGCACCGGTTGGATACTGGTAAGCCCCTGAAGCTCTTCGAGAGTGCCGCCCGCACCGAGCCAATCCGAAACATCCTTGTGCTCGGGAACATCCACGATGCGGACTTCACAGCCCACTCGCAACAGATCGGCCGCGACCGATGCTGCGTGCCTTTGCCCCTTATAGTGCGGCTTCCCGTCCTCGTCCGTCGGTGGGTCGTTGTCCGGTAGGAGCACCACTGAACGGCCGCGAACGGTTTCGGAATACTCGGGTCGCCACTTACCTGCACCCATGGGATTGCAGGTTGCCAGCAAGCCGAGCGATTCCAAGGAGTGAACGTCTTTTTCGCCCTCGCAAATGAAGACTGCCTCCGTGGTGCGCTCCGACAAATCCCGAAGGCGGTAGAGAACCAAGCGGACACCCTTAAGATTCCAAACCCAGCCATCCTTGCCGTCCGGCTTTCGCTGTCTGAATCCCTTGGGTTCCATGCGGACTGACTGAAAGAGCACGTGGCCGGCTTCATCGGTGTAATCGTAGATCGCCGTGACGCGCGAGCGCGACGCTCGACTCCCGCGTAGAGGATCGGGCCGCCCGACGATGTCGAAGATCGCCGCCTTCGCCGTCTTGAAGTCCGCACCCGTCAAGGCCATCTCAAGGTCGCAAATGTCCCCGCCGCGCCCGCACGCCGAGTGACAACACCACTGCCCCGTTGCGGCTTTGACTGCGAAGGAATCCCGCTTGCCCTGGTGGATTGGACACGGGCCGCGCCACTCGCCGGCCTGCGTCTGCCGCACGTCTGGTGCCCGTGCTGCATAGTACGCGGAGATCTCGCCGCGCGTGAAGGCGGTTTCGGTGCCCACATCCAGGAGTGGCGCATCTTTTGAAGGACTTATGAAGTCTTCCGCATCACCCGCGCGCATCGGTCCGCTCTCCGCCCGCGGGCCTCGATTCCAACCATGCCGCAACGTCTCCCGGCTTATAGCGGACCGCCGAGCCGATCTTCAGATACCTCGGGCCTTTTCGAATTAGCCGCCATCGTCGGACAGACGCAACGGACAGGCCCGTGATGCGCGCCACGTCATGCTCATTCAGAAGGTTGTCGATAGCGTTGTGAACTGCTCCCATTCGTAATCCTCTGTTGCCCCTGATTGGGACACCCTCAGTGTGGATTACTAAGCGTGGGAAAGGTGGGAATTTCCCATGGGAAGAATGGGAAGCTCGCTGTAATCAGTCGTTCGGAATGTCTGGCTCTGCCACTCCCGGAAGTGTGCGCCCTTTGTGGGTCTGTTTCGACTGCAACCCCACTATCACTTTCCGAAGAACATCCTCTTGCACGGCACCGCCGTCCAGGATCTTCTGAGTAGTCCTATGTTCCGGCCCGCCATGGCGCTGCAACTCGTGTTTATTCCATACCCGCTCCGCAAGTCTCGCTTTGAGCCATTTCGCGCGGTTAGGAAACGGCGGAACCGAAACCGCACTCTCCGTTACCGGTTCAGTACTTCTAACGGTGTTCTGGGATTCCACCGCCCGCGCCGTCGCTTCGGCCATCAACTTCAACGATGTGTACGAGAGTGCTTCTCCGGTGATGGCGCCAACGTGCCATTTGGACTCCCTATCCGCTTCGGGAATCTCCGCCCACGGGTTCATGCCCATGACGAAAAACGTAAACCCAGTTTCCAACTCTTGCAACATCGGTTCCGCCAACCACCCGTACTGAGTCAGCCCACAGCAGACGAACCGGGCGATATCGGAGCGCAATTCCGCTTCAAACTCTTCAACAGACGCACAGACGGCCATGCACTCCCGCGCAACCAGGGTGAATTGATGAATGACAAGCTCTCGAAGAAACTCCGCATCATGGACCGGCCCGCTTTGTTCGCCTCCCGCTCCAGTTTCGGAAGGTAGTCCGCTAGAAAAGCCGCCGTTTTCGCGTCCATGCGGAGAAGCGCCTGTTTCGGCAGCTTCGCAATGATGGACACCCCAGTTGCACGCTCTTCCAGCGAAGGGTAGCCCTCGGTCCATATAGCTGCATGCACTGCTTCAAAACTCAGTGGGAACTTTTTGGTATTAGGAGTGATACCAAGGTCTTTTAGAACAAGCCGTGTCACACGAAGCCGCGCCACGGGTGAGTGTGCCTCCGGGAGATAACTCTCAGCGCACTTGCGCGCATCTCGAATGAGTTTCTCTTGGCGTTGCGCCCCGCCCAAAGGGGCTTCCCGCTGACGGTCGTACCATGCTTGAAGGGCCGCGTACCCTTTTTGGCGCCTCCGCTTCGATTCCGGATCGGCCTCTTCTGCCTTCCGATTCCCTTCGATGAGTTCTTGGACTCGCTTGTCTTCCAGGGTGCCAGGTACCAGCAGCCCAAGGTCGGCGGGGGTTGGTGTGCTCGGCTTGTCCATTGCTCCCTTTCCCTGAGTGGCGTAGCCGCCCCTGTGTAGGGTATTGCCAGCCTCCGCGGGGGACGCCGCGCTTCGTGATTCCTCTGCCACATCACGATGTGTACCTGGCAATTCCCCGGCCTGTTCGAGGTCTGGGGGAAAGCCCGCTGCGGAGTGCGCCGCATTATGCAAAACATTTTCCAGTTGGCGCAGGTTGGAGTCTCTGTCGAAATCTAAGTCGTGAGGTGCCGCCAAATTTATCCAGAGCTGAAAGTCGCCGGCACTGAGCCACAACTCCTTCAGCCACGAGAATGTCCGCCTTGCGATTTCGACTCTCTCGATGAATGGCAGGCCCCCGCTAGATCGTTGGCTGGCTACCTCTACCTGGCATCGCAAGACGTCGAGGCCGCCTCGCTCCAAGATCGAATAGAGTTTAACCTCAAACGGATCTGACGGGTTGCCGGTCCTAAAAGGTTCGCGACGCATCAGCGGAGATGGGCATCGACCATGGACGAGGGCCCTCACGTTTCTCTCAACAAGGTCCTTGATGGACCCGCAAGTATCTGACGCTGGCATACCGGCTATTCGCCGAGGTGGGATAACCGACTCGGTCTCTGTGACAGCCAGAGGTGCCGTGCCGTGCGATTCCGCCGTGTCAGTTTGCCGGGCAACCGCAGGGTCAACCGGCTCGACCGAGACCACACGATTTGGCGAAGAAGGTCCGCGATCTGCCTTCGGGGTTAGATCCCTCGCGCCTGCGGCGCGCTCGATCAACTTCCAAACCCCAAGCGCGAGGTTAGGCATTGCAGTGTCGGATTGATAGTCAGGAGTTTCGTTACTCGCGCGGTCGATCAACTCCCGCACTACACGCGCGAAGTCAGCCATTTCGGTGTCTCCGGATTGATAGTCGGCGACAGCTCCGGTGCTCGCGCGGCGGTTCAAATTGGTGGAGTTTCATGGTAAAGCTCCTCAACTGCCGCTGCCCATCGGTGCAAATCTCACTACAAATCCTTAATGGCTATCGGTGAATCTCGATTCCAAATAGCCGTTCATCGACCAGACTGCACTAGTCACGATTAGGAACGCTGAGCAACAGCTAACTACCTATCTTATAGCATTTTGCGGAATCGTGGAAGTCTCGTATAATCGGGGCTTGAGTAGGTGATTTTGCCAACTAAATCCACTCTCGACCCGCGGTTGTACCCAATGGCCAAGCACATTGAGCACGGGCCGATCAATGATGTACGGCGATTGGCTCCGACACTACAAGTCGGGCAGGCATTCAATCCTTTCGGCCTATTCACTGGCATCTTCATCCCGGACGCCCTTGTCCGCTCGATAACCATCTCCGCCGGCGCCAAGCTCACGTACGGGCGGTTGGCCCGATACGCCGGCCAGGACGGGAACTGCTATCCAGCGGTGCCCACCTTGGCGGCCGAAATCGGCATGTCCACCCGGCAGACACAGAACTACCTCGCTGAACTGGAACGACACAAACTGATCCGGCGGGTATGCCGCTTTGCCGGGCGCGCCCAAACCAGCAACGCTTTCCAGTTCCTGTGGCACGTTCTGCTGGAGGAGGGGGTGAAGAAAGCTGCACCGGAGGGGGTGCAAGATCTTGCACCCAAAGAGAGTCAGATTGAAGAGAGTCATCGGGAAGAGACAGACGACTTAGACTATCCGGCCACGAATCGCAAAAAGCACGATTCGCGTCCGGACCTCGCGTCGCCGCCCGCCCGATGCAAGCAATATCCCCATCTCCGCGACATGCTCGCCCAGTACATGATGTCTGGGCCAGACGATGAGAAGCGTTACCCCAACCACCGGCAAGTCGTGGACATCATGGATGCCGCCGCAGGCGCTACGGAAGACGCGGTGTTGAAGTGCCTGTCGTACTTGTACAACGAGCGCAAATTGCGGCCAGGAACGCGGAATGGTCCGCGGCACTTTTCGTGGTTCGTAACGGTCGTGGGCGACTACTTCCGGCAGAGACTTGCCCGAGAGGAGATCGCAGACCCCCATGCGGGATCGGCCGCTCGCGCGAGGAACGAGTTGAAAGCCACCGATTTCGACAGGATGACAGAAGCGTTCTGATCGGTGGCCTTGAAGTGAATGGGTAGAAGTGAATCCGAGAATGCCATGAGTAACGTGCCCCCGAAATCAATGCGCGATCTGCGTCCCTCCGAACGTCAGTTTGTCGATGCCATGCGCCGCCTCGGCCATGGCCGGTTTGAATCTGTGCGAATCCAGCGTGGAGAACTGGTTCTGGAGCCGCCGCCTACCGCCGTCCGAAGCGTCAAATTCGGCAAGCCGACTCCTAACAGGCCACAGCATCCATCCAACGCCTTCGACCTGAAGCAGGAGGTGGCGCAGCTATTTGAGGCCGTTCGGGGCGTCGATGACGGCGAGATTCGGGTACTGGAGGTTCGCGGCGGGTTGCCGCTGTGTATGGAAATTGCCGAGTGACGGTACGGAGCACAGCCGCAACAAATGGCCACCGGCAAAACAGAACACCGCCAAAATGTTTGCATTACTGTGGACAAGAGCAAAGGGAAATGATTATTATGAACTCAGAGTTCGGTTCGCGCAGGCGAGCGCAAAGCGTACCCTCCGAAAGTTCTCCGGAAGGAGAGACATGCTTTCGAAGGCCATGGCGCAGCGGATCGAGTTTCAATCCGTCGATCAGTTCCTCTCGCATTTCACTTATCCCAGTGCGGAACGGGGGCGCGAATGAGCGATTCGCCGACTCCGCAAATCCAAATCTGGCATATCGACCGTTTCGTTTTCTACGCTCGCAACCCACGCAAGAACGATGCGGCGGTAGACCGGATGTGCGCATCGATCCGCGAGTTTGGGCTAAAACTTCCGGTGCTTGCGCGCAGCGACGCGACGGTCATTGACGGGCATTTGAGATTAAAAAGTGCGCGGAAGCTTGGCATCACCGAGATCCCCGTTATCCTGTGCGACGAGTGGACCGATGCCCAAGTGAAGGCTTTCCGCATACTCGTGAACCGGTCGGCTACGTGGGCTGAATTCGACGAGGAGTTGCTTTCCCTGGAGTTGCAGGAACTCGCCGCGGCAGATTACAACCTGGAGCTCACCGGGTTTGATCCAAGAGAACTGGAGGATCTCCTCACCCTTCCCGATAACGACGAGCAAGCCGATATCGCGCCGCCCTTGCCGGAGACTCCGGTGTCCCGGCCCGGCGATCTGTGGCTGTGCGGCAACCGCCGTAACCAGCACCGGATCCTCTGCGGAGACGCGACCAGCCCCGACGCGGTGGCGCGCCTGCTGGGCGACCGCAAGCCGTTCCTCCTCGTGACCGATCCCCCATACGGAATTGAGTTAGACAGCGAATGGCGCGATAGGGCCGGCCTCAACGGCTGCGGGCCTGCTGAAGCCAGCTATATGAAGCATCGGACCGAGGGACACACCGAAACGACCATCTCGGGCGATACGCGCGCCGACTGGTCCGGCGCCTTTGAATTGGTACCCAGCCTTCAAATCGCTTACGTCTGGCACGCTTCAATCTTCACCAGGGAAGTGCTCAATGGGCTGGAGCGTATCGGATTCCTGTACCCGCAGCAAATTATCTGGAACAAAGGCCGGACGGTTCTCACCCGCACGCACTACTGGTACCAGCATGAGCCGTGCTGGTATGTGCGAAAAAAGAATGCTCCCTGGTTCGGCAAGGCGGGTGAGAACGCGACAATCTGGGATTCGCCCTCGCCGAAGTTCATCATGGGTGGTTCCGATGAGCAGAAGTTCGATCACCCAACTCAGAAACCGGTAGATTTGATGCGGCGCCCGCTGCTGAATCACACCAAGCGTGGGGAGGCTTGTTACGAGCCCTTCCTCGGCAGCGGTACCACCCTGGCCGCCGCGGAGATCACCGAGCGCGTCTGTTACGGAATCGAACTGGACCCCAAGTACGTGGATGTGGTGGTGAAGAGGTGGCAAGGTCTGACGGGCGGGAAGGCCACGCTGGACGGCGACGGGCGCACATTCGACGAGATATCCGAGGAACGCCAGCAGGTGACCGTATGAATCGAGCGTTGCCGCGCGGAGATCTTCCATCGTCGAAGCCCAGATACGGGCCTGGCCATGCCGATCTGCAAGGGCTGTGCCTGGCGCTCGCGGACTGGTCGGCCGAGTTGCGGCTGCTGCGAGCCAGCCGAGGTTTGGCCACTGGTGGCGCACATTTGGCTCACGTCGCGCTTTACCGGCGAAGGCTTGGCGTGGGGGCCAGTATCGGGAGTGGGGCCGTTCAGGCGAGAAATGAGGCAGGAAGCAGATCGGTTATTGGTCAAGCATGAAAGGTCAAGTAAAAAATGGGCCGCAATTCCGATTGTTTTCAGGATCTAGCGGGGCGGGAAAAAGCCGTCGAACGTTTTGATGGCCTCGGAGACGGCGTGTTCTATGCGCCTCAAGCCGGGAATGACGCCGATACTCGGCCCATTATTGCCAAATTGCCGAAACGCTACGAGTGCGGTGAGTTTCATCCCCACATACACTTCACGGTGTCCAAGGGGCCTTTTGATTTCGTGACCTGTTGCGGTGTCTTTATGAACGCCCAACAATTGCAGGAGATACACTCGTGGAGTTTGTTGAGACCTGGAGCCGATGACGGTCAACTCCCGATGCTTATCAAAGCGGTTCATGTCATGGAGGACGAGCAGGGCATGGTGCGGACCGTCCCACTGGGAGACAGCGTTGTATGGTTGCAGCGACTCGATGACTGCGCTGGCCTTATTACCGACTCCCTCTATTTTTCGGTTGAACAGGGCAGGTTTGTTGGAAGTCGTCGGCCTCGCGTTGAGGATTGGAAACTCAATAGCATTGGGATTCCTGGGAGTGTGTCCAACTTGGCGCAAAAGCTCCCAAATGAGATTGTCAAGCGCAGAACGGTAGCCGTGCAGGATTTCGCCGATAAGGGCCGCAAAGCGGGGAGGGATGGCCTGCTTACTCCAGAACTCCTTGAACTCCTCGATACGCTTGGGATCGCGTTCTATGACTTCGCGGTGTCCCTTTTCATTCAGAAACCGGTTAATTTCGACATCAAGGTTCTGGATGTTCTCATTGGCCCTTTTGAGTCGTTCCTCGATCCCTTCTAATGGATGAGACATGACGAAGAAGTGCTGCCTTATTTTCCCCCACCGCGCCTTTGCCTGCTCTGTCCGCGAACGCAGACCGCTTGCGAGGCGAACTACGCGGTGGCGCGGGCTGCCATGCCAAAGGGTAACGCGGTTTTCCGATGGTAGACAACCTGTTGAGGTTACTTCGCTCGTGTTTGGCCAGGAAAGGGAGCACCTGATAGGGACCCGCGCGATGTGTGGGAGTGAAGTTGCGTCCCTGGGGAGGCTGTGGCGCGGCGGTTTAGCGGGGTTGGCTTCTGGCTCGCCTGGGGTCCGGACGCCGCAAGGTGGTGCGTTGTGTCGCCACGACTGGCCAACTGTCGCGCAGAAGCAGAAAGCCCGCCGCCGGCAAGAACCGGAGGCGGGCTTGGAAGAGAGGGGTGGCTGATGCTACTTGGGAAGCCGATAGCTGCGCTCGCCACCTTCGGGCTTAAACGACTCGACCGTATAGCCGGCCTTCTTCATCGCGCCGGCCATAAATCCGCGAACGGTGTGTTTTTGCCATTTCATGGCCTTCATGATTTCCGAAATGGTGACCCCGCCTTTCCGCTGGAGCATCGCGATCACCTGCGCGGTTTTGCTGCCCTCGCGCGGCCCGGTGGCTTCCTTTGCCTTGCCGGCCTTCTTCGCCTTGGGCGCCTTTTTGGCGGGGGTGGTCTTCGTGCTCGCCTTGCCCTTGGTGGGCGCGACACGGGGCTTCTGTGGCGCAACAGCGGGCTTTTTGCGGGCCGTCGGCTTCGCGGGTTCCGCCTCGGGCTCTGCGGCGTCGCCGAGTCCCTGGATGCGGTTCCAAATGCGGCTGGCGGCGGCCTGGGCGCTCTTAAAGCTCACCACGGGCGTGACCCCAGTCAGGCTGTTAAAAATCGCGACCAGGCGCTCCGCCGGCCACGCTTTGGCCAGTTCAGCCAGTTCCTTCTGGCTGGCGAAGCTGTCGAAGGGGGTTGCGGTTGCGGCGGCGGCCTCCTCTTGGGTCGAAAACGCCGAAATGTTGTTCTGTTCGTCGATGGTGAAAGTCGTCATAATCGTTCTCCTTGGTGCCGCGCTCGGCGCGGTCATCACATGAATCCCTCCGAAACGCTTGAAAGTAAAGGCATTTCTGAAATAAATCGACGATGGCGAACGGGTAGCGATGCTGGCGTACGGCGCGGTTGCCGGCACTGGGCGGGCTGATGCCACTCCCAGCGATACGGACGCGCAGATGTCCTCAGATGTCCGGTCACGGCGAAAAACTCGGGCGCAAGAAAGAGGCGGCAATCGCCGCTCTGCTTACCCATCGCAGCATCGAGGAAGCCGCTCGTGCGGTGAATATCAGCGGCAGGACGCTCCGGCGATGGATGAAGTTGGCAGAATTCCAAGCCGAATACTTGCAGGCCCGGCGGGACGTTGTGATTCAGACCAATGCCCGCATCCAGCAGAACTCCGGCGCTGCCGCTTCGGTGCAGTTGATACTAATGGCGGACCCCAAGACGCCGGCGTCCATCAGGGCGCGTACCTCGCAGTTCATCGTGGAGCATGCCAACAAGTCGCTGGAACAGGAAGACGTGCTCGTGCGGCTCGCGGCGTTGGAACGCGCCGCCGAAGAGTCGAAGAAGACTCGATGAGATCGAGGGTCACCCAATGAGACGCCCGCTTTTGACACGACTCGAAAGGCTGGAGAGCGGTTACCGACAGAACGACGGGTTGGCTTCCGACCGTCGCCGCCTCATTCAACGGCAGGCCCTTCAGCATCTGACCACCGACCAGTTGAGGTGCTTGATTGAGCTAAAGAAAGCTCCGCCGCGGGGTCGCCAGTTGACGAGTGAGGAGGCGGCCGCGGCGGAAGCATTTAATAGCG
>CABEEC010000116.1_pt1 | contig 11242 bp, 9 predicted proteins | sample 3423191 | NCBI WGS metagenome assembly CABEEC01 (sample SAMEA5534333, study PRJEB31848) | metagenome | biome: tundra; feature: field; material: soil | place: USA | collected 2013-05 | depth 0.15 m | reverse complement strand
CCGTGTGGCGGACGTGTTGGACAATGCGCGCGCCGCCTGCAGCCACGAGGATATCCAGCACCGCGAACCGATGGCCCTTGCGCTCGAAACGCTCGGCCACGCGGCCGCGGACCGAAAGCCGATCGCCACTGCGCGCCAGGCTGAAATGGCGGAGTTCACTGGCGACGTGAATCCAGGGTCCGAGCTGCACGTTCTCGATCAGCAGGCGATTGGAAAGCGTGAGCAGCGCCGCGGGGTCTGGCAGCGGCAGGTCGGCGTACAGCGTGCCCAGAATCCGGCCAGGGGCGAGGGACTGGGCGGATGCGGGCGGGCGTACAGCCGGCAACGGTTCCTCGGGGTAGAGTGCCAGATCCGGTGGCGCGTCCTCGGACCAGAAGATCTCGCCTGTGGCGCACACCGTTTCGTCCGTCCGGCTGGCGGTGACGCGATTGCCGAACAATGTTACGACGACTTCCTCGCCTTCATATACAGGTTGCAGGAAGCGCACGCGCATGCCGCCTCGGGCCAGCCAATCCTCACCGAAGCGGTCAATCACGGGAACGGTGAGATAGCCGTAGACGGTGACGCCCGGCACCAGTCCGGCGCGGAAGCCGTAGGCGGCCGCCGTCCGGTCGTCGTGAATGCGGTTTTCCGAATCGGGTGCGGTGTTGCGGGCGCGTACGCGGTAGGTCTCCATTGACTCAGAGGCCGCTCCACGAAGAATCCAGGTAGAGCCAGAGCGGCGCGCCGAACCAACTCGTCGGGTTTTCCGGAATGTACAGCATACCGTGTCCTCGCAGGCACATGAGTTCGGTGCAGTTCCACTCCAGGAACCAGCCGGCGCGTTGGCCGATTCGGACGGGGTTCGTGAGCAGCCGAAGGCATACGGGGCAACGTTTCCGCTGATCGCGCAGGACCCAGCGAAACGCAAAGGCGCAGCCCCATAGCAGAGTTTGAATGAGGAGGTTCGAGGCCGGCAGGAGCGTGCCCGCATACACCATCGGCAAGATCAATACGATCTTCGCCGCCAGGAAGACCCAACGCCGAAGCCTGATTGCCATGGAAGGCGCATGGCGGCTCGCGGGATAGTCCCCAAGCGATAAGGGCGTGGTTGCCGGCACGATCAGGCAAGCCAGGCCGACGATCAACAGGAATGCGCTGAACGGACTGGGATCGATGGGGCGGGGGCGATGGAGAGCAATCAGCAAGCCGATTGCCGCGAAGGCAGCCAGGAGAAACAGACATCGGGAGGGAGAATCCAGGGGGAAGATGTCTCGCAACTTACAGCGCGAGCCGTTGCGCCGGAGCCAGAGCGCATCCTGGAATGCGCCCAAACAAAACGCGGTCGCGTCCATGTGGCCGCCCGACGGCCGGGCATACCAAAGTTCCGATCTCCACTCAGCGAGCCACTCCGCACGCTGTGGGCCGGGGACAAGCAAACCGGCGGCCCGGAGAATTGCAAGATGCAAGATCCTCATGCCTGTTCCACCTCTGAAGACGACGCCAACAGGGCGAGCAGTGGATAGCGCTTCTGCGAGGCATCCAGCGTCGTCTTGCCGGAGCGTGTGAGCCGGTAGTACTTCCTGGCCGGCCGCTTCCCGGCGTCGGCGATCGACTGCGATTCCCACTGAGACCGGATCAGACCGTCGCGCTCCAGCCGCCGCATCGCCGGATAAACGGTGCCGCTGGGGAGACCCGTCATTTCCATTACGCTGAGGCCGTAAACATGGCCGGCGCCGATGGCCTGGAGGATCATCGCAGCGGTGTGGGAGAGTCGGGGCTCGCCTGCCATGCAGGAATTATACCTATGTAGCATGCTACTTGACAAGCCTATAGTAGTATGCTACATACCGGCTATTTTTGCTTTGGATTTGCATCGGGACGGCGCGCCGCCGGCATGACACACTGGGACGGCGTTATCATCAATGCCATGGCCCTTCGCTTTCCGGCATTGCTGTTGGCGCTGGTGTCCGCCGCAGCCGCGCAGAACTGGCCTTCCTTTCGCGGACCCGCGACTTCCGGCGTCGCTGACCACCAGAATCTGCCCGTGAAATGGGACGCCGCGCACGGAACCCAGATCCAATGGACCACAGCCCTGCCGGGCCTGGCGCATTCGAGTCCCATCGTGTGGCAGGACCTGATCTTCGTGACCACCGCCGTGAGCAGCCGGCCGGACGCCTCCTTCAAGCGCGGCCTGTACGGCGAGGGCGATGCGTCGGACGATGTCAGCCCGCAGCAGTGGAAGCTGATCTGCCTCGACCGCGTCAGCGGCAAGATCCTGTGGGATCGCACGGCCTACGAGGGGGTGCCAAAAGAGAAGCGCCACATGAAGGCCACTTACGCCAACTCCACGCCAGCCACCGATGGGAAGGTGGTGATCGCCTTCTTCGGTTCGCAGGGATTGTATGCGTACGATATGGCCGGAAAGCTGTTGTGGAAGCGCGATTTGGGAAAGCTCAACGTGGGCGCCTACGACCTTCCCGAGTACGAGTGGGGCACGGCCAGTTCGCCGATCCTTTATGGGGACAAGGTCATCGTCCAGTGCGACCAGCAGAAAGGCTCGTTCCTGGAAGCGTTCGACCGGGAGACGGGCCGCACGGTTTGGAAAGCCGAGCGCGACGAGCTGCCTTCGTGGGGCACGCCGGCGGTCTATCGGGGGCCCGCGCGGACCGAACTGGTTACGAATGGTTCGAATTTCGTGCGCGGGTACGATCCATCGACGGGCAAAGAGCTGTGGCGTCTGGGCGGCAGTTCCAAGATTACCGCGCCCACGCCGGTCTTCGGGGACGGCCTGATCGTGGTGGCGAGCGGGCGCAGGCCGGAAGCTCCAATCTTCGCGATTCGCGCCGGAGCCGCCGGCGACATCACGGGCGATGCGCACTGGGTGGCGTGGCAGAAGCAGCAGCGCGGCCCCTACATGCCTACTCCGCTGATTTACGGCGGCTATCTTTACGTGCTGGGCAACGCGGGGGTCTTCGATTGCTACAGCCTGGCGACCGGGGCCGAGATTTACCGCGAGCGCATTCCGCACCAGGGGTCGGGATTCAGCGGATCGCCGGTCGCGTCCGACGGCAAAATCTACCTGCCGAGCGAAGACGGCGACATCTTCGTGGTGAAAGCCGGCCCGCATTTCGAGCTATTGCAGAAGAACGAAATGGGCGAGCCCTTGATGGCGACGCCGGCGATTGCTGGCGGGATGCTGTTGGTAAGGACGCAGCATCGGTTGTGGGCGATTGGTTCGAAGGGGACGTTGGATGCCCGCCAGTGAGGTTACCGCCAAAGACGACAGGCTCACGTTGATTGCCATCTCAGCGCTTGCTTGCATCTTGGGGGATGTTCTGCACGAAGGGCTGGGCCACGGGGTAACGGCGTGGCTGAGCGGAGCCCATCGCGTGACCATGAGTACGGTCGCACTGCAGAGCGATGTTGAGACGCGATGGATTTCGGCGAATGGCACCCTCGTCAACCTTGTTTTCGCGGCGATCTTCTGGGTCCTCCTGCTTAGGCCGCGGCGCTACAGACCGGCTACCCGCTACTTCTTCGTACTTGCGATGGCAGGGAACCTCTTTGCCGGTACCGGCTACTTTTTGTTTTCCGGCGTTCTCAACTTTGGCGACTGGGCGGCGGTGATCCGGGGCTTCGAACCGCACTGGATATGGCAGGTTGGGCTGGTGGTGCTGGGAGTGATTTCTTACTATGCTTCCATGCTGGTAGTGGCCGCCAGGCTGAAGCCATTTCACGCCAAGGGTGAGACCTCGGGAAGACTTCGTGTGCTGTGCTGGACGCCTTACTTCACGGACGGGATTCTGGCCGGCATCGGGGGCTTGTTCAATCCCATGGGACTGTTCTATGTCATAGCATCCGCGCTGCCCTCTACTTTGGGCGCAAATGCCGGCCTGCTGAGCCTGCCTTGGATGATGCGGGGGAGCATCCCCAGCGAAGAAGGGCACGTTGCGTCGATTCCGCGCAGCGCCGCCTGGATCGCAACGGCTAGCGCCGCGAGCCTTGTGTTTATCTTCGTGCTTGGCCGCGGGATCGCGTGGTCGCGATGAAATGCCGAAGGTGCATCACCTGTTTGCGATGGTCTCGAAGGGGGCGTTCTGAAGCGCGTACTCCTTCCAGTCGCGGTAGTCGAAATGCCACCACTCGGATGGGAACACGGTGAATCCCTGCTTCTCCATTGCGCGCCGCAGCAGTTGCCTGTGCGCGCGCTGCTCCGCCGTGCCTCCGGCGTAGTCCGGATAGGACCGCTCGGACATCTCGTCATACACGCCGGTCATCTCGATTTCGCGCCCTGTCTTCAGATCGTAGAGCGACAGATCGACGGCGCACCCGCGATTGTGGCGCGACCCCTCCGCGGGGTTGGCCACAAACTCATGTTTGTCCGGGGGAGTGGCGTCCCAGAATATTCTGGTGACATACCAGGGCCGGTAGGCATCGAAAATCAGTAGTCCGTAGCCTTGCGTCGCCAGTTCGCGGTGCGCGCGCAGCAGCGCCTCCGCCGCGGGACGCTGCATGAAGGCGCGCGCCGACGAGTAGACCGGCGTGCTCAGGAAGTTGTCCGAAGTCGCGTAGCGGATGTCCAGCTTGATGTGGGGATCGAGTGCTGCCAGGTCCACCAGGTCGGATTTACGGAAACTCCCCGGCTCGGCGGGAGGCTTGGCGGCGAGTGCCGCTGCGCGCAGTTCGTCGACGGGCCGCACTGGCTGGATACGGAAAATCCCGGGCCTGGTCTGGGCCGCGGCGACGCAGGCGAGCAATACGGCGGAGGCGGAGGCGACATGCCTTGACCGTTTCCTTAGTGGCATCCTACAATGCTATCCGAGATCGTCGAGCCGCAAGGTGCGAATCTGCCACGGCGCGAACCGCAGCGGCGAATTGGCGGCGCCGATGGGGTTGCCGCGCAGATCCGTTTCCGTGAATTTGCCCTGCCTGCTTTGATAGCCGAGGGCGGCCGAATCGGGCAAGCCGCGATGCTCGTACATGCGCAGGTACGGCCTGGCGCCGCGCGTGTAGAGAGCCGAGACGACGACCCCGCTGGCGGTGATGTCAAACGGGGCGATGCGGTCTCCCATCTTCCCGCTGCCCGGTTCGCCTGCCATCGCGCGGAGCGGGAAATTGTATTCGAGCGCGCGGCGATGCAGCCCGGCCTCCGTCCAGGGCCCTTCAAACGGGAAGAGTGAAAACTCATAACTGTATTCGCCCGACAGGATCCTGGTTCCCCACACATAGTACATGGAGTAAGCGAGGGGGATCGATAGGCCGCCATTGGTCTCCCGCACGCTGCCCATGGCGCCGCGATTGAAGATCGCCACACCGCCCTGGGAGCCGCCCAGCGCCGTCCAGTAGTTGCCGTTGATGTACTTGCCCAGAGTCGGGGCGATTACGAACGGCAGATCGCGGACGCCGGTGGCATCGTCACCGACCGCCGGGAACAGCTTGAAGCGCAGCTTCTCCTCGTGGACGAAGGGCGCGTGCGTGTCGCGTTTGTTGTCGCTGAGCAGGCCGATCTTCTGACCGTCGAATTCAAAACTGGCCCGGAAATCGAGGCGCGGCGAATCGGCCCACGCGGTCAGGTGCAGCCGATACGGGATGCCGCCGATCGCGCCTTCTTCGCGGGCCGCCAGCCAGCGCGCGTTGGGCGGAGCGGGAAGCGTGCGCCAGGCTCCCTCCGAAACGCACGGCTGGCCGTCGATGGTGCCCGCAAATCGGGCGTCGCGCAGCAGCGTGCGGCCGGAACCGCGGCTTACAATGGCGGCGATGCCACCGTGCGGACCGAACTCGATTCCCCAATAGGGTTGCGGCGACAGCGCCGTGCGCTCTTCGGACGGCGCCACTTCGTACGAGGCGAAGCCCAGCGGCGGCGGATCGGCGAGGATCGCCACCCGCGCTTGTTGCAGGCTGTCATCCGACGCGCGTAGCGCCGAGACCAGCACGCTGGGGACTTCCTTGCCCTGATGCAGCACCCGGATGGCTTTGGCCGCGCGCCGCGGCAGCGTGAATTCGGCTTCTACCCATTCGGGGCCGGCCCATGACCGCGGGTTGCACACGGTGATTTGCACGAGCTTCCCGCCGGCCATGTGGGCCGCGGCGTGGCGCATCGCGGCGGCGCAGACGCCTGCGGACGATTCGAGCGAAGCTCCCAGAAACTTGTGCGCCTCCGGCAGCAGACCGCAGATCTGCACGTCATGATGCTGCGCCACCAGCAGGTTCTTCCACGCCCGGTCGAGTTCCGCTTCCCGGTTCTCTCCGCCGGTGAGCAGTTCCACAGTGGCCATGCGCTCGGCGGTGAGGACCGCGACCTCCGCCGCGCGGCAGCGATTCCAGATTTCGTTGCCGCAATAGCCCCACGGCATGCGGACGTTGAAGTCGTTCGGCGCGGTCTTGAAGATGGCTTCGGGCTTGGGCAACACGCCGGGCAGGTCTTCGAGCAGCACCCAGCGGTATTGCGCCTTGGCCTGCGTCTCCTTCACCAGGTCTTCGCGGCGCAGATCCGAATCGTCGGCGCGCGTGGCGAGCAGCGGATGGATGTGGGCGAACTGCGCGCGAAACTGTTCCAGCGAGCCTTTGCATTCCGGCCCCGGGCACCGCGTCAGAATCCAGTTGTCGCTGGTTGTGCGGCCAAATTCCGCGCCTTCACCCTTGTATGTCGGCACAGCCGCGATGCGCGAGCCGTCCGCGCCGGTCCACCATCCCACGGGCGCATCGAATGTGGGGTTGTAGCCGTACATCTGGAAGTGGGTGCGCATGATGGCGCCCTGGAACCCGAAGCCGGTGAGGATCTGCGGCAACTGGCTGTGCATGGCGTGCTCGCTCATCAGGTAGAACGGCGGCGTGCGGCCGAAATGCCGCCGCTCGGCGTCGAGCGCATACCCGATCTGGCGGATGTTGGATTCTTCGTTGATGAACGTGGAGAGCGGCTGTCCGTACGTGCACGTGCCGATGCCGAAGCGGCCGGTGTAACGGTCGAGCATGCGGCGCAATTCCGCGAGCAGGTGCGGATCGCGCTCGGCCAGATAGTCGTAGGTGTAAGCTTCGTTGTCGAGCCCGATTTTGAAGTTCGGGTAGCGGTCGAGCCAGGCGGCCGCATCGCGCAGCTTTTCCGCGAAATGATCGATGCCCCACAGCACCAGCCCGCCATGATCGTAGGTGAGCAGGTATAACGGCTCGGTTTGTGGCCGCGCGATCCGCGGCAGGCACGCGCCCGCCAGCGCGGCGATCAGCAGGCTTCGGCGCCCGAAGAGCGGGTCCTGGAGGACCCGCGCAGACCTGGAGGTCTGCCCCACGTTATCCGACGTCGTCGAAATCGTCGCTATCCTCTTCGTGGGCCGGTTTCGAACTGAGTTGAATCTCAGTCAGGTTTGCGGCCTTCAGCTCCAGATTGACTGCCGCAATGTCCGCGGACTTTAGTTTGTTCCAGCGCTCCATCACCGCGGGATAGTCGCGGCCGATCTTCGCCACGGCGGCCGATTGCGCGGCGGTGGGCGCGGCATCGGCGCTGTCGACTTCGCCATACAGCCCGGACGCCTCACCATTGACCGACATCAGCCCTGGCTCAGCCGGCGCAGGACCGAACATGCCGCCGGTCCCCAATGCCGCTTTGATCTTCTTCCCTAGCGCGGCGAGATGCTCGGCCAACGGCCCGGTGGCATCGTGCGCGAGCTTGTCGATTTGCTCTTGTGCCGAACGAGCTTCACGGCCGGCCTCGGTAGTGCGAGTCACCATCCTGGCAAGTTGCTTCCCGGCCTCGTACTGTTGCTGCAAATCCGCGGGCGGAGTCTTCACGCGCGGGTCCATCTTGACGGTGAGCGGCGCGGTGTACTGGTGACCGTCGACCGTGAGTTTCACGGTGTACACGCCGGGCAGCGCGCCGGGACCCTGCGGGAGCCGCGGCGTGTCATGCGGGACCGCCGCGATGGGATACCCGTGCCGCAGAGAGTCCGGCGGCGTGCCGTGCAAATCCCAGACCCAGCGATGCAACCCGCTCGAGGCAGGCAGGATGCGTGACGGGCGCAGCCACAAGGCCGGGATGCTTAGCGTCTGCAGATCGGCTGCGGTGATTTCGGGCGAGTCCGCGCTCGAATAGCGCCGGACCAGTTTGCCGTTGGCGTCCAGGATTTCCAGCGTCACGGGACCCGCTGCCGGCTGGGCCGGCTGGGCAAGGTAGTAATCGATGACCGCGCCATCCGGCGGATTCTCCGCCAACGGCTCATCCGGCGGCAGGGGCGTGTCGGTGTTGGTATCGCGCCGCACGCGGTAGGCCGGCGCGGGGCGGCAGAGCCAGGCGCTCGATTGCATCGCCTTTTCGTCGATCTGCCGCAAGGGAGTGATGTCGTCGAGGATCCAGAACGAGCGCCCGTGGGTGGCCACAATCAGGTCGCTCGAATGAATCCACAGGTCGCGCATGGAAGTGTGCGGCAGGTTCAATTGCAGCGATTGCCAATGGCCGCCATCGTCGAACGACACCCACACGCTGGTTTCGCTGCCCGCAAACAGCAGCCCTTTTCGCACGGGATCTTCGCGCACGGTATCGATCGATGCATCGTTGGGCAACCCCTCCGTAATAAGCTGCCAGGTCTTGCCGCCGTCGTGCGTGCGGTAGATGTAGGGAGTCAGTTCATCCACGCGGAAGCGGCTCACCGAGGCATAGGCGGACTTGTCGTCAAAGTGCGATGCCTCCAGTTGCGTGACTTTGCTCCAGGGCGTGAGCGCGGGCGGCGTGACGTCTTTCCAGTTCTTGCCGCCGTCGGCGGTAACCCAGATCAACCCCTCGTCGGTACCGGCCCAGATCGTATCGATGTTGTGGAAGGAAGGCGCCAGCGAGTAGACCACGCCGCGCTGCTTGTCCGCGCCAGGATCTTTCGCGGCCATGCTGCCCAGACTCGCCGGAATGCCGGGATGCGGGCGCGTCAGATCGGCACTGATGGTTTGCCAGGAATGCCCGCCATCGGTGGTTTTGAAGACCACGTTGGCCGCGTAGAACAGCACGTGCGGGTCGACCGGCGAGAATACGATGGGTTGCGTGCGATCGGCGCGATACCTTTCGTTGCCGGCCGGACCCGGCGTGACGATTTCGACCTGGCCCGTGCTCCGGTAGTATTTCGACACCTGACCCCGACCGGCGCCGTACACGATATCCGGATCGCGCGGGTCGGGCGCGACGTAGCCGTATTCAATGACGCCCACGGGATGCCATTCCCGAAATGTGATGACGCCATCGTTGCCGCGGCTGGAGACGCACACCGAGCCGCTTTCCTGCTGCCCGCCGCAAACCCGGTACGGGAACGCATTATCGGCCACGGCATGATAGAGCTGCGCGGTCGGCTGGTTGTACCAGGAACTCCAGGTGCGTCCGCGGTTCACGCTGACGAGCGCGCCCTGGTCGCCGACCAGCAGGATAATGTCCGGGTTGTTGGGATTGATCCAGATGTTTTGATAGTCGTCGCCGCCGGGCGCGCCCTTGATGCCGGTCCAGGTCTGGCCGCCATCGGTGGAGCGCCAGGTGACGGTACTCGCGCTGTAGAGCGTGCCGGCGTCCTTCGGATCGACGCGCGGCACCGGTAAATCGCCGCCGCCGATGCGGGTTGCGGGCCGGGCGTCGGTGGTGGCGCGATGCCAGTTTTCGCCGGCGTCGTCGGAACGATAGATGCCCACCGCGCGGCCCGATGCGACCGTGGCGTAGAGGCGCCGCGAGTCGCTGGGCGCGATGGCCACGTAAGCCTGTGCGACCTCCGGAAGGCCCTGGGTCAGCTTGCGCCAGGTCTTGCCCGCGTCGGTGGATTTGAAGATGCCGCCGTGCGCGCCGCTGTACTCGTTTGCGAATTCCCATGGACCTTGGCGGGCTTCCCACAGCGACGCATAGAGAAAATCGGGATTGGAAGGGTCCATGGCGATGTCGGAAGCGCCGGTATTCTCGTCGACGTATAGAATCTTCTGCCAGTTCTGGCCGCCGTCGGTGGAGACAAAGACGCCGCGTTGTTCGTTCGGGCCATAGGGATGCCCCAGCACGGCGGCGAACAGGTGCTTCGAGTCGCGCGGATCGACGGCCAGCGCCGGAATTTGCAGGCCGTCGCGGAGGCCCAGGTGCGTCCAGGTCTGGCCTGCGTCGGTGGATTTGTAGATGCCGTTGCCCACCGACAAATCGGGGCGCTGCAAGCCCTCGCCGCTGGCCACGTAGATGATGTTCGGATCGGAAGGCGCGACTGCGATGGCGCCGATGGAACCGGTAGGCTGGCTATCGAAGATCGGCGTCCAGGTGCGTCCGTAGTCGTCGGACTTCCAGACACCGCCGTTGACCATGCCCATGTAGAAGACGTTCGGCTGGCCGGGGACGCCGTCGACTGCGCGGGTGCGGCCTCCGCGGAAGGGACCGATGTTGCGCCAGTGCAGATCTTTGAAAAGATCGGAGTTGATTTGCTGCGCGGCGGCCACACCGGCAAGGGTGAAAAGAAGGAGGCGCCGTACCAAGGTGGAGGTCATCCTTCCTATTATGCGATGACGGTCGGCGGGAGGGCGGGTCCCGGAGGCGACCTCACGGGTGTAGTGTGCCGGAATGTTGTGATCATCGTTTGTCCTTCGTAAAGTAATAGGTCGTTGCCCCGCCTACCAGGCTAGCCAGCAACGGCATCAAGATGTTGAATGTCTTGTCAAGATTCGGAATGGCGTCCAGCTTTCCCGTGTAGATCAGAATCATCGTGGACGCATACTGAAACACGACGCTGAGCGCCAAAATCGCGACCAACGACAGGGCTATGTAACGAGCTGTGTTCGCCCTGTGCTGCTCGGCGATTGGGTAATCCTGGAGAGGTTGGACCTCGCCTCCCTCGAGGACATCGTTCACCCAATCGTGAGTCAGCGCGGGCGCCCTGTAGTTCGTTGCCACCTCCCGCCATAACTTCTACTTCGTTGGGGACACTTGGAGCGCTGGAACCACGATCACGCGCTCCTCGCCAGTTTCGGGGTTCCGCACCACTATTTCGCTGAACCCCTGGTTCGCCTGTGATTGGAGCGCGCGACTGATCTGAAGCGATTCCCTCACCGCTTCGCCCATTGACGTAAACCGTCCCTGCTCCTTGATCTTCTGTAGACTCTCCAGGCTCCGTTCGTCGAAGCTGAAGACCACCCGTTGCGTTTTTGCCATCGAGAGCCAACTCCTTTCGCGGAAGTTCGTGAGAAGAAATCCGTCAGGCTAATGATACAGAAAGATGCCGTGTTATGTCAATAGACGACATCACATCTGATGTCATATAATACCATATTATTT
>CABEEC010000105.1_pt1 | contig 11428 bp, 10 predicted proteins | sample 3423191 | NCBI WGS metagenome assembly CABEEC01 (sample SAMEA5534333, study PRJEB31848) | metagenome | biome: tundra; feature: field; material: soil | place: USA | collected 2013-05 | depth 0.15 m | reverse complement strand
ATTGAACTTTCGCTAAAACTGAGCTTCTGACAGTCCAACAACCTGTGAGGGGTCGCGCGCGCGGCCCCTCACTACGTTACCGAGCCGCGACCGTCAGGGAGCGGTTTCTTCCACAAGCTGCTAGGATTAAGTAGTAATGCACCTCGGTTTGTGCTTCCCACCCCCTTCCGGGGCGCTCTCCGGATGAGCGGTTTAGCAAGGCGGCAAGCCAGATGAACCTCGACGAAGTCGCGAAGCGCGCGGGGGTTTCCACCGCGACCGTCTCGCGTGTCCTGAATCATGCCAGTGTAGTCCGGAATGCCACCCGTCTCCGCGTGATGCGGGCCGTTTCGGAGCTCAACTATCACCCCAACCTGCACGCGCGATCGCTCGCCAAAGGAGCTAGCCGCACGCTCGGCATGATCGCTTCGAATCTGCAGAATCCTTTCTTTTTCGATATCTTTCGCGCGCTCGAAGCGGACGCCTACACTCATGGATATGACGTCGTGGCCGCCAACACGGACTATAATTCCGAGCACCTGGTCCGGTGCGTCCGATTGATGATCGGCCGCCGGGTAGCCGGCCTGGCGGTGATCGTATCGGAGATGGACCCGGACCTGATCTCCGAATTGGCGGCGAGCAAGCTCCGCGTGGTGTTTTACGACGTGGGAACTGCCGGCCGCACCATGTCCAATATCCGCGTCAACTATCGGCGCGGCATTGAGCGTGTAGTCGAGTATCTGCACAACCTCAATCACCGCCGCCTGGCCTTTGTGGGTCACCACGTCGCGCTGGGCCCTATCGGCGAACGCGAGAAAGCTTTCGTGGAAACCGTCTCCAGGTATGCGCCCGGCACGGAATGGCGCACCGTCGCCACTCAGGACGCGCTGGAGGGCGGCCAGCAAGCCGCCCGCGACATCCTGTCCTCCGGATTCCAGCCCACCGCCATCATCTGCGTCAACGACATCATGGCCGTCGGCGTCCTGCGGGAGGTACGCGAACAGGGCTTGCGCGTCCCTGAGGATATCTCCGTAACCGGGTTCGACAATATTAAGCTGTCTGAGTTCAGTTATCCACCGCTCACCACGGTGCACATTCCACGGGACCGGATTGGCCACCTGGCATTTAGCATGCTCGTGCCGGAATCGGCGAGCGGCAAACTGCCCGGGCGCGAGATCGTCATCGACCCCGAACTCGTGTTGCGGGACTCCACCGGTCCGGCCCCGCGCGCGGAGTCATCCTCGTGATGCCGCGTGGCGCACGCACTCATGCGTGCCGCATCCCGACTCATCGGGAGGCACTATGCTTTCTCCTGGCCGCATGTTTTGCGCGAAACGCAAACGCCGCCCAGGGCTGCCAGACACGGCCAAGCCGTAACCGGTCCGACATTCCAGCCCTGGCAAATGCAGGCCTTGAGTTTTCGCGGCAGCAGCATTACAAGGAAGCGGCCGACTGCTATCGTAAGGCGCTCTCCATCGAACCGAACATCCGGGAAATCCAGTTGAATTTAGGACTGGCCGAGTTCAAGCTGGGAGATTTTCAGGCGGCCCTCGCACCGCTCGCTGCGGTCCTCGCGATCGATCCCCAGAGTCTTCAGGCACGCACGCTGCTGGGGATGAGTTACTACGGCGCTGGCATGTACGCCAAGGCCCTTCCGGAGTTGGATCGCGCCCTGGCCGCCGATCCCAAAAACACGCAACTGCACCATGTCATAGCTCAGAGCTGTCTGTGGTCCGGCCAGCACCAAAGAGCGCTGAAGGAATTCGAGTGGCTGCTCCGCGAACAGCCCGATTCGGCGGCGACCCACATGTTGATGGGTGAGGCGCTGGACGGCTTGGGCCGGGATCCCGATGCCATCGTCGAGTTCCAGGCCGCCGCCGCGGCTTCTTCCGCGGAACCGGACGTGCACTTCGGCCTGGGCTATCTCTTCTGGAAAGAACGGCGGTATGACGAGGCGGAGCGCGAGTTCCGCCGCGAGTTGGTCAACGATCCGTCACATGCGCAAGCCAACGCTTACCTCGGCGACGTGCTATTGCATCGCGACGATGCGGAAGCCGCGCGGCCGCTGCTGGAGAAAGCCCGCCGTCTGGATCCGAAAATTCGCATCGTGCACCTCGATCTGGGAATCTTACATGCCGGCCGTAAAGAGTATGATCCCGCCGCCCGGGAACTCCGCGAGGCCGTGCGGCTCGATCCCTCCAGAGCCGACGCGCACTACCGCTTGGCGCAGGTCTATCAGAGCCTGGGCCGCGCGACGGAGGCCAAAGCCGAACGCGCCGCCGTAACGCGCCTGCACGAGAAGCATAACGAGGATCTGCTCCAACAAATTTCGGGTAAGCCGCCCCGCTTGGAAGTCCCATAATGTCGAAGTGGGGCGGACGCCCCCGTCCGCGCGCGACCCCCAGGTCGCGCTCCTGCAGCCACTGTCAACTCTTAGCCGGGTCAGCCCGTTAGCGCACAATGGAACCATACCCGCTCTTATGCCCAATACCAAAATAGTCGCCACGCTGGGACCCGCCAGCGATTCCCCGCCCGCGATCCGGCAACTGCTCCTGGCCGGCGTGGATGTCTTCCGCCTCAACGCATCGCATAGCACGCAGGCCGAGCATGCCGCGCGCATTGCCGCCATCCGCCAGGTCGCCGCGGAATTGGGCCGCCCCGCCAGCATTCTCCTCGACCTGCAAGGGCCCAAGATCCGCCTCGGCAGATTTGCGGGCGGCGGCTGCACGCTCGAAACAGGCGGCATCTTCACCATCGCCACCGAGCCGCTCTTGGGCGATTGCCGGCGCGCCTCCACCACTTACCTCAATTTCGCCGCCGACGTAAAACCCGGCGACCGGGTGCTGCTGGCCGATGGCGCCATCGAACTGCGCGTGGTCGCCGTCAGCGGCCCATCGGTGCGCACGGAAGTGATCTCCGGCGGGCCGATTAGCGATCACAAGGGCATCAATCTGCCGGGCGTGGCCGTAAGCCTGGCGTCGCTCACGGAAAAAGATCTCGACGATCTGCGCTTCGGCGTGGCGCAGGGCATCGATATGGTGGCGCTCTCCTTCGTGCGCACCGCCGCCGATGTGCACGGCTTGCGCGAGGCGCTGCGCGGCATCGAATCCGGCCCGCTGCCCATAGTCGCCAAGATCGAGAAGCCGCAGGCTTGGGAAAACATCGATGCCATCCTGCAGGAGGCCGACGGCGTGATGGTCGCGCGTGGCGATTTGGGCGTCGAGGTGGCGCTCGAAACCGTGCCCCGCATTCAGAAGTCCACCATCCTTCGCGCGCGCCACCACGGCAAGTTCGTCATCACGGCCACCCAAATGCTCGAATCCATGATCGAGAACCCCACCCCCACGCGCGCCGAGGTCAGCGATGTGGCCAACGCCATCTACGACGGCACCGATGCCGTTATGCTTTCGGCCGAGACATCCGTGGGAAAATACCCGGTTGAAGCCGTGAAGTTCATGGCGCGCATTGCCACTGAGACGGAGAATTCCATTCGCTCGGAGGGCTTCCGGAAATTGCCGGCCAGCCCCCATTTCACCTACGCGGAGATCCTCGCCGACGCCGCCTATCAAGCGGCGCGCGGCGCACACGTCGCGGCCATTGTGGTGTTCACGGCCACCGGATCGAGCGCGCGGCTGGTCTCGCGCTACCGGCCGCCGGTCTGCATCTACGCCATGACGCCGCGCGAAAACGTGGGCCGCCAGTTAATGGTGAATTACGCGGTGATGCCGGTCCTGGCGCCGGACGTGGCGTCCACCGACGAGATGCTGGCGCAGATGGACCGCGTCCTGACCGAGCGCGGCTACCTGAAAGCCGGCGACTCAGTGGTCTTCCTGGCGGGTCAGCCGGTGGGCCGTCCGGGAACTACTAACCTGATGAAGCTGCACCGCATCGGCGATGCGTAGGACAGGCCTCCGGGCCTGTCCTCTGGAGATTGACCATTAACAGTGAGCCGGGCTTGTGGGCCATGTTGGCATTCAGCCTGTGACTGGACAGGCGTGTCCTGCTAGCTTGCGCTGGGTTAGCAGGTCAACCTGTGCCTGGGCAGACGAGCCGTCCCTCCGTGAAATCGGCATTCCGGCGGAGTGCCTACTGCTGGCACTTCCACGGGTAGGCAAAATACGTGACCAGGTGGAAGGCGGATCCCCAGACGCAAGCGCGTTTCTCGTTCCTTATCCGCGAATGCAAGGAGTACACCGGTTTGAAGGTTCGGCACACGAAGAGCACTTGACCGGGACAGGGAAGGCGGAGATGGACCGGGTGACCGGAACAGTCCCGCAGGTAATACGGCATCTGCAATGATGTGTCCTGTCAGGTTTGTGTTCCCAAAAGACGCTTGAAGTTACCCAAGATTCTGCCTTGAACATCCTCGGATGCCTGCCCCCAAAGCTCCCCGAAAGACGTAACAGTGGTTCTGATGGTAATCGGGGTTGCCGGTCCGTCACCGTCATGAACAAACGGGCCATCCGTTTCGGTCAGCACCCTCTCCTTCGGCATGCGAAGGACAAGCGCCCGACTCTTCGCCGAACGTAGCATCGCGAACATACAGTTCGTTCACGAACGGTACGACCGTAATCCTCTATAGTCGGTTATTGACTGTTGTTGATTATCGTAAGCCGAACGGCGAGTACACGAACATGAGCGAAGTAGTGCGGGATGCGATTCGGCGCATGCAGGAGGACGAGGCCACTAAGAGTGCCCGGACATGGCTAACCGACTTCGAAGCCGGCCTAACGAAAGGCGGCCGTCAAGGCATCCGGCGCGGGGTGCGGCAAGGGATCAAAGATATCGAAGAAGGCCGTTATCAAGAGTACAATGCCGATGGCCTGAGGAACCTGGCGAAAGATCTGGTTGCCGCATCCGCCAAAAAACTTGCTGGCCGTTCGACGGCCAAATGAGATTCAGTTACAAGCTTGCCCGCTCGGCCAGGCGGAATCTGCAAGCGATTGCCGACTACTGGATGGCTCGGGCTGGCGAGGGCGTGGCGCTGCGGATTGTCAGCGGAATTCTGGAAACCATCATCACGCTCATCGCAGCCGAGGGCAGGCACACCGGCCGAGCAATTCGGTGATGCTGTAAAGAAGTTCGCTGCCGGGAAGTACATCATCTACTATCGTCTCCGTCCGCCCTCGGCAATCGAGGTCCTGCACGTGTTCCACGGAGCGCGAGATCGACAGAAAGCGTGGCTGGGCGAAACCAAGCTGCGATAAATTCCCTCAACGCCGTGCATATGTTGTGCCCACGCCTGATGTAGCCGGCCGCGCCGCTTCAGGAACTTTCACCCCCCGGCGCCTGTCTAAGCATTCCGATGCTTGAAGTGCGCGCGCTCACCAAGCGATATTCCGGCAGCCCGGCGGTGGATCAGGTCTCGTTCACGGCGCTGCCCGGCGAGGTTACCGGCTACCTGGGACCTAACGGCTCCGGCAAATCCAAAACCGTGAAAATGATCACGGGGCTGCTCGATCCTACCGCGGGCGAAATCCTTTATCGCGGGCGGCCCATCCGCGACAACCTGGTCGAATTCAAGCGCATTCTCGGATACGTGCCCGAGGAGCCGTACCTCTACCCCCACCTGACCGGCGCCGAGTACCTGGAACTGGCAGGCGAGTTGCGCGACCTGCCCGCTGCCACGCTTCCCGGCAAAATCGGCGCGCTGCTGGAGTTGTTGTCGCTGGCCGGCGACCGCCACGCCCCCATCTCCTCCTACTCCAAAGGCATGCGCCAGAAGATTCTGATCTGCGCCGCGATTCTCCACGATCCCGAGCTGATCGTCCTCGACGAGCCTTTCTCCGGGCTGGACGTGCACGCTGGCCTGGTGCTGCGCAGCCTGATCCGGTCGCTGGCCGCCTCCGGCAAGACCGTGCTCTTCAGCTCGCATGTGCTCGAAGTCGTGGAGAAGGTCTGCCACCGCGTGGTGATCCTGCACAAAGGCCGCGTGGTGGCCAACGATTCCATCGACAGGCTGCGCGACTTGATGGCCCTGCCCACGCTGGAGGAGATCTTCGCGCAGCTCGTCACCCAGAGCGATCCCGACGCCACCGCGCGCCAGATCGCCGAGGTGGTCCGCCAATGACCGCTCCGCCGGGCCGCGAACGGCGCCAGTTCCGCGCGTTGGTGCGCCTGTTCGCCTACCGCTTCTTCGACACGGACATTCTTTCCGTGCGCGGCGATCTGTCGTCGCTGCTCTCGCAGTTCGCGGCGCTGCTGGCGGCCCTCAGCCTGGTGCTGGCGCTCGCCACCGCGCCGAAGTACGCCGGTCTGTATCAGCACTTGACGGCGGAACAGCTTCACGCCGCCGCGGGGGGCGATCAGGAGTTCCTCATCTCCACCTCCATGGCGATCGTCGGGGTGTTTACGCTGCTCCTTTGGGATGCGCTGTTTCCGGACCGGCGCGATTGTATGATCCTGTGCGCCATGCCCGTACGCATTTCGGCCGTGTTCGCCGCCAAGCTCGCCGCACTGGGGGCGGCGCTCGGCTTGGCCGTTGTGGCCGTGAATTCCTTTACCGGCCTGGTCTGCCCGTTTCTGATCGTCCCCGGCGCCTCGGGCGCGCTGGACGCGGCGCGAGACTTTGGGGCCTTCTGGCTCGTGATTCTGCTGGCGTCGGTGTTTGTCTTCCTGCTGCTGCTCGGCGTGCAGGGAGTCGCGCTACACTTGTTGCCACACGCGCTATACATGCGGTGGTCCAGCCTCATCCAGACCGCCGCGTTCTTTGCGGTGCTCACGTTGTACTTCCTCACTCCCCGCTGGCCGATCCGCACGCGCTGGCCGCGCCCGAAAACCGGCTGTGGTATGCGCTGGTTCCGTCCTATTGGTTCTTCGGCCTTTTTCAGGTGCTGACCGGGTCTACAAATGCCGCGCTGGACACGCTGGCGCGGCGAGCCTTGGCGGGCGTGGCTTTGGCGGCGCTGGTGGCGGCGGGGACTTACGCGCTGGCCTACGCGCGGCAGATGCGCCGCACGGTGGAGCAGTCCGGCATCGCCCCCGGCGTCGGTCCTTTATGGCGCGCCGTCACGCCGTGGGCCGCCATCGCCAGGGTGCTCGCCCGCCGCGCGCCGGAGCGGGCCATCCTGGTCTTCATCGGACGCACGCTCGCGCGCAGCCGGCAGCACCGCCTGCTGCTGGCAGTCTATTCCGGCATGGGACTGGCGTATGTGTTCAGCCAGGTGGCCTACGTGCTGTATCGTTCCAAGGCGACCGACTTCGGCGCGCTCGAAGGCCGCGCGCAGACGTCGCTGGGCATCCCACTTATCCTGCTCTTCTTCCTGATCGTCGGCCTGCGCGTCTCATTCTCTATCCCAATTGAGGTGCGGGCCAACTGGCTTTTCCGTTTGACCGACCCATTCAGCCGTGGCGCGTACCTGGATGCCACGCGCAAGACGCTTCTGCTGTTGGCGCTCGCGCCGGTAGTGGCGATCGCGGCGCCGATTTACATGGCCGTGTGGCCGTGGCCGAGAGCCTTGGGCCACGCGGCATTCCTCGCGGCGTTTGGTCTGCTGGTTATCGAGCTGGCCCTCACCGGGTTCGCCAAGGTGCCTTTCACTTGCTCGTATCTACCGGGCAAGGCAAATCTCAAGATCATGTTCGGTGTGTACTGGGGGCTGCTCATCATCGTGTCGGACTTGGTCACCGACGTCGAACAAGCCGGGCTGCGCAATCCGCCGAACTACGCCAGGCTGATGGGGGTCACACTGCTGGCCTGGCTCGTCGCGGCGCGCCGTGGACGCGGGGCGCGCGCCCGTATCCCCGCACTCAGCTTCGAAGAGCAACCGGAACCGGCCGTGGTGGGCCTGGGGCTGGCGGGTCGGAATTAGCAGCCGGTGGCAACCGCTCCCTTACGGTCGCGGCTCTGTAACGCACGGAATCTACCGGGCCGCGCACGTCAGTAAGCGGTATTTGGGACCTCTGCGACAGGCTGCGAAGCTAACCACCACCCGCCGCCAGCGTCCAACCGTCCATGATCACCCTCTGGCAGGACTTTCGCTACGCCGCGCGCGTGCTGCGGCGGGCTCCCGCATTCACCGCCGTCGCCGCCATCGTGCTGGCCATCGGCATCGGCGCGAACAGCGCCATTTTCAGCCTGTTCGATGCCGTGGTGCTGCAGCCGCTGCCTTTCCAACATCCCGAGGAGCTGGCAAAGCTGTGGGAGAATCCGCCCGGCTATGCATACAATAGCGTCGCGCCGCTTAACTTTCTGGACTGGAGTGAGCAGAACACGGTGTTCGCATCCATGGCGGCGGTCTCCGGCGGATCGCGCACGCTGCACACCGCGGAGGGCGGGGCGGAGCGTATCCCCGGCCAGTCCGTCTCGCTCTCCTTCTTCGACTTGCTCGGCATCCGGCCGGTAGCCGGGCGCACCTTTGGCGCGGAGGATGGTCGCGAAGACGCCAAAGTCGTGGTGCTGAGCGAGCGCCTGTGGCGCGACCGGTTCGGCGCCGACCCGAAGCTTGTGGGCAGCACCATCCCGCTCGATGGCGAGCCGTTCACGGTCATCGGCATCGTGCCGGCGCGCTTCCAGATCTTCTATAAATCCGACCTGTGGACGCCCTTCATCCCGCGCCGCAGCCCGGAACAGCGCCGCATGCATTACCTGCAAGTTCTGGGGCGCTTGAAGCCGGGCGTGACATTCGAACAAGCTCGCGCGGGCATGGCGCCGATTGCGGAAAACATCGCGCGCATCGCGCCGGATACCAACAAGGGTTGGGGCATCACGGTCGAACCGCTGCGGCAGGCGCTGGTGGGGCGGGATCTGCGGATCACATCCCTGATGCTGGCGGCGGTGGCGGGCTTTGTGCTGCTGATGGCCTGCGCCAACATCGCGAACCTGCTGCTGGCGCGCGGCGTGGGGCGCACGCGCGAGATCGCGGTCCGCGCGTCGTTGGGCGGAAGTCCCGCGCGCATCCTGCGGCAACTGCTGACGGAGAGCGTGCTGCTGTCGGCGATCGGGGGCGCGGCCGGCATTCTGCTGGCGCTGGTGATCTTGCGCGCGGCGCCGGCGTGGCTGCCGGAGGACACGCTGCCTGTGTCTATGACTCTAGACTTCGACGCGCGGATCGCCGGATTTACACTGCTCGCCACGCTGCTGACCGGTCTGCTGTTCGGCATCGCGCCGGCGTGGCAAGCGAGCCGCATCTCGCTGACTGACGCATTGCGCGCCGCGGGCCGCGGCTTCACCGGTGCGGGCGGAGCATTCCGATCCGCCCTGGCCATCGCCGAGATCGCGGTCGCCGTCGTGCTCGTCACCGGCGCGGGTTTGCTGCTGCGTACCGTGGTCGCGCTGGACCGCGTGGATCCGGGCTACCACGCGGATCGCGTCCTGACGATGTACGTCACGCTCCCGCTGGCGCGGTACAAAACGCCCCAACGCGCGCTCACATTCTACCAGGCCGCCGAGCGTGAAATGGCCAGCCTGCCGGGCGTGCGCTCCGTGAGGCTGGGGTTCAGCCTGCCGATGGATGGCTGGGAAATCGGCCAGGGATTCACCGTGGTGGGCGCGCCTCCGGTAGGCGAGGCCGAGGAACCCGCGGCGCACTATCAGATGGTCAATGCGAAGTATTTCGAGACGCTGGGGATCCGGCTGGTACACGGCCGCGCCTTCACGGAACACGACGATGCCACGGCCACGCCGGTGTGCATCGTCAACGAAGAACTGGTGCGGCGGTATCTGAAGGGCATGCAGCCGGGCATGCAACAAATTGGGGCGCACATAAGAGTACAGGCCATGGATATGGGCGGACCGAAGCCCATGGTGCGCGAGGTGGTGGGCGTAGTTCATCAGGTCAAAATCTCGGGGCCCGCCGAGAAGAATGAGCTGGAGATCTACGTGCCGATTACACAGAATCCTTGGTTCGCCGCATCGATCGCGGTGCGTACCGCGGGAGATCCGCTGGCGATGGCGCCCGCGGTGAAGGCCGCCATCGCGCGCGTGGACAAAGAACAGGCGGTGACGCGCGTGCGCACCATGGAGGAAGTGGCCGCCCAATCCATGGCCCAGCCCCGCTTCCGCGCGCAGCTTGTGGGAACATTCGGCGCGCTGGCGCTGGTGCTGGCGGCCGTCGGTATTTTCGGCGTGCTGGCGTTTTCGGTAAGCCAGCGCACGCGGGAATTCGGCATTCGCATGGCGCTGGGCGCGCGTTCCGCCGATGTGCTCAGGATGGTGGCGAGCAGCGGCCTGCGGATTGCGCTCACCGGCATCGCCATTGGATTGGCGGGCGCGGCGGCGCTCACGCGCTCACTGGCGGCGCTGCTGTACGGAGTCAAGGCGGCCGATCCGGTGACGTTCCTGGCCGCGCCGTTGGTGCTGGCGGTGGTGGCGTTGGCGGCTTGCGCAGCTCCGGCCTGGCGCGCGAGCCGCGTGGACCCGGCGGAGGCGCTGCGCCAGGAGTAAGGGACGGGTACGGCTGACTGCAGACCCTTCAGCGGCAATTGTGACGCTTCTGAAGGTCACGGTCTCGGCACTCGCGAGTGGAACCGTGAGCAACGATAGGATGCCGAAGAAGATGCGCAAGCGACTTGAACATCGCCAACCCTCCCGCAGTAGCAGTTAGTGCCGCAATCCATCGTCATATTTGCTTATGTATAGGATGCCATCGTAGTCGACGAGGCCGAGGCGAATCTGCTGAATCCAGCCCTGCGGACCGAGGACGTTACGGCGATAATCGTGATGCTCTGTGAAATATACTGTGAGATCAAATTGGAGGCCGAGAGTTTCCAGGGAGACGGGTGATCGCGGTTCCATCGCTCCAAGTGTCCCCAACGAAGCAGAAGTTATGGCGGGATGGCAACGAGCTACAGGGTACCCGCGCTGACCCACGATTGGGCGACGATGTCCTCGAGGGAGGCGAAGTCCAACCTCTTCAGGATTACCCAATCGCCGAGCAGCACAGGGCGAACACAGCTCGTTACCTAGCCCTGTCGTTGGTTGCGATTTTGGCGCTCAGCGTCCTGTTTCAATATGTGTCCACGATGATTCTGATCTACACCGGAACTGGTAGATGTTTGCGGACCCCACGGACTTCGCCATGACATAAATCCGGTGACATGCAATTCTAGACCGGAATCCGATTGAAAAGCTGTGATCCCGTAACTGAACATCCTTTGTCCCCGCGAAATCCGTTGGATGGTCGTCGCAGGGGATCGTGATCGCGAGCGATCGAGCTAGGCCCGGTGCATGGGCTCGAAAGGCCGGGGGGAGGCGCCGGGCACCAAACCATCATAACAAAGCCTTTTGATCGCTAGTTCAGGGGTCAGCGGACTCGGTTGAGGTCAGACCCTCGACCGCCTCCGGGGATGCCCTACCGCCGCCGTCTACAAACCAACGCCTACTGGCGCTGAATCCGCTCGGCGCCGCTCAGGCACATGCCTGGAATGTGGAACAGACAGGACCCTTCCTGCTCGTGCGAGTCGCGGCGCAGCGACTTCAGCTTGAGCAATGCGCCGGTAGTCATCGCCT
>CABEEC010000090.1_pt1 | contig 11519 bp, 10 predicted proteins | sample 3423191 | NCBI WGS metagenome assembly CABEEC01 (sample SAMEA5534333, study PRJEB31848) | metagenome | biome: tundra; feature: field; material: soil | place: USA | collected 2013-05 | depth 0.15 m | reverse complement strand
CTGTGGCTCGGTCAACTGCATCTGGGCGGTGGCTGGCACGGGGTTCGAGACGGCGACGGGACTCTCGCACCTCTCCACCATACAGTGCCATATTCCCGAGCAAATGTTCAGCGAAATCTTTCCCTGGACTGGAACTGGACTCCGCAGGCGATTTTCAGTACGGCCCATCCGGGCTCGAAGTCCGCTCCTCCAGCGGCAGTCTGCATGGTACAGAACTTCTGACCCAGGACACTAAATCTCGCCTGGCCGGTAGGTGCGGCGCACGGCCCGGAATGCGGCCGCCGGCGGCGGAGGGGCCGGCCGGTCCACCGGCCTGTCCAGCACCAGCAACCGCAGATGGGGGATGGGCGCGTTATTGAGATGGCTGGGCTTCTCGGTGGGCTGCGTATGTCCGGCGGTGAGGTTCTTGAGGCCGAACAGCGCCAGCTCGAAACGATCCTTCACGCCCACCTTCTGAAACAGATGGGACAGATAAACCTTTACGGTGCCTTCGGAGATCCCCAGGGTGGAAGCGATCTCCTTGTTCTTCAGGCCGTGGGACAGCAGCGTGATGAGTTGTCCCTCGCGCCGGCTCAACACCACTCGCTTGGCGGCCAGGAAGCTGTCGGTGAGGGCCTTTTCGAACCACAGTTCGCCTTCGTTGACCTTTTGCAGGCACTCGACCTGCAGGTCGGCCGGCAAAGTCTTGCGCAAGATGCCGCGCACACCCAGGCCCATGGCCTGAAACGCGAGCTCGGTGGAGATGGCGTTGACCCATAGCACGAGCTTGGATTCCTGTATTACGCGTTTAATGTCGCTGAGAACACCGAACGTGACTTCCGGCGTCACGTCCAGCAGAAGGATATCGGGGGCATCGGTTTGCAGCCGCTCCACCAATTCCGGTATTCCGGAGTACGAACTTTCCAATCGAAACCGGCCCGTGGCTGTCAGGACCGCTTCCAAGCCTTTGGCCAGGATGGGTTGATCGCTATATAAATAAACCCGCGTCATGCCGCCTCGTCGGCCTCGCGGCCGTTCTGTTCAAGAATTCCACCGGCTTGGCTCCGGCGGAGGGACTCCTCTTTAGGGGCGCCTGATTATGAATTGATTGTCACGTTATATCGGCTGGTTGTCAATTGAAATCGTAAAAAAAACAGTGAGGTGTTTTTGGGCGGCGCGCACGGGGAGACCCAAATCGCCCAGACGGGCCTCTGACAGGGCTTCCGGCGTCCTCTTGCAGGCGATTCCTGGGCCTTTGGAATTAGAATACGATTCTAGAATTACCGTCAGTACCCTACAGATAGTTAACCGATGCCCCGCCCGGTTACGGCTTGGGTTGCTGGCTCACCAACAACTTCCGGCCGTTGCCCCTTTCTTACAATGCCTTGCCGCACGGTGCCGGACATCGCGTTGACGTTTCTGGCGGCGGCGGAGCAGGGCTACAACGTGTTTCTGGATTAGCGGTCAGCTATCAGCTAAGACCGCGCGGTGCGGAAAGCTGAGAGCTGAAAGCTAAAAGCTGCATGAGACGACGCGACTTTTTACTCGGGTCGACCGCGGCCCTGGGCCTCGCGGGCTGTGGCCGGACTGCCGTGCCGCGGCCTCCCTCGCCGGTCAACATCACGCGCGCGGCTGCCTATTCGCAGGACATCTACGACACCATGCGCCGCGTGCTGGCCGAGCATACACTCAACGTGCGCGGCCGCCGTGTGGTATTGAAACCCAACCTGGTGGAGTTCGAGCCCGAAAGCGCCATCAACACGCATCCCATGCTGGTACATGCCACGCTCGAAGCGTTCCGGGAATTGGGCGCGGCGGTGGCGATTGCGGAAGGCCCCGGCCATCGCCGGAGCACGCTCGATCTGGCCGCCGCCGCCGGATATTTCCCGCCTGCGCTCGCTCTTGCCGCATACCGTGCTCGGGAGCAACCTGCTGGTCTCCATGCCCAAGATGAAGACGCACCACTGGGCGGGCGCCACGCCTTCGATGAAGAACCTGTTCGGCATAGTCCCCGGCGGAGTCTACGGCTGGCCCAAGAATGTGCTGCACTGGGCCGGCATCCACCAGAGCATTGCGGACCTGCACTCGCTGTTTCCGAATCACTTCGCGATTGTGGATGGGATCGTGGGGATGGACGGGAACGGACCGATTCAGGGGCGGCCCAAGCCGCCGGCGTGATCGTATCCGGGCATGACCCGGTGGCGGTGGACGCCACCTGTTGCCGGATCATGCAGATCGAGCCGTCGCACATTGAGTACCTAACTTTGGCGGGGGGCTTAGAAGGAATTGCAGAGGAAAATATCCAGCAAATAGGAGAAAAGCCGGATTTCGTGGAGACGCGGTTTGACTTGATAATGGAGCTGAGAGAGCTGCGGAGGGCGAGGGCGTGACCGGTACTGAATTCGTGGGGCAGACCTCCAGGTCTGCGCGGGTCCTCCAGGACCCGCCACCGGGCAAGCCGACGTGGACGTCGGCTGCAGGACTGGAGTCCTGCCCCACGAGTGTGTGGGCCACGGCACTCTCGTTGCTGTTGCTCGTGCCTTGTTTCTGGCAGCCGCGGATACAGGCGGGCGATCTTTCGAGCCACCTCTACAATGCCTGGCTCGCGCAATTGATCGAACGCGGGCAAGCGCCGGGCCTGACGCTGGCCAGACAATCCAACAACGTTTTATTCGATTTGATGTTGAGCGGGTTGCTGCGCGCTTTCGGTCCCACGGCGGCACAACGCATCGCGGTATCGGCCGCGGTCCTGGTGTTCTTCTGGGGCGCTTTTGCGTTTGTGTGGTCCAGCTCGCGGCTGCGGCCACGGAGGGCGCCGTGGCAACTGGCGCCTTGCCTGGCGATGCTGGCCTACGGCTGGGTTTTCCACATGGGCTTTTTCAACTTCTACATCTCGCTGGGCCTGTGTTTCGGAGCGATGGCGTTGGTCGGGCGGTGGAAGCGGTGGGCTATGGCGGCTGCGGCGGCGCTGTTCGGGATCGCGTATGTGGCGCACCCGCTGCCAGTGGCTTGGGCGGTGGGCATGCTCGTTTACGGGCGAGTCGCTCGGGCTTGGGCGCCGCGCCGCCGGTTCCGGCTGCTGATCGGCGCGCTGGCCGCCTTGGCGCTGGCGGGATTCCTTTTGGGCGCGTTCTCTCAGACGCGCCGGGACGCGGACCAGTTCCTGGCCGTGACCGGGGCGGATCAGGTCTGGATTTACGGAAGATACTACATCGGCGTTGTGGTGGCCGTTCTGGCAGCGTGGGCGCTATGCTTCCGGCGCGTGGTGAACACGCGCGGGGCCGCGCGCACCATGCTGGATGTCCGCTTTCAAGTGTGCGCCTTGAACTCGGCCGCGATGGTGCTGTTGCCCGCCGGTATACTGCTGCCCGGTTTCCGCTCGGGGCTCGACTTTGTGGCGGAGCGCATGTCGCTGGCGGGCGCGGTGCTGTTTTGCGCGCTGGTGGCTTCGGTGCGGCTGCCAAAACCGCTGGTGGGCGCCATGGCCGCCATCGCGCTGGTATTCTTCGGGCTTTCGTATGCGGACGAGCGCGCGCTGAACGCGGTGGAAACGCAGATGGCGCAGGTGGTGGCGCAACTGCCGCTTGGCCAACGCGTAGTGAGTGCGCTGGCAGACCCGGAGAGCCGCATCAGGTCTCTGGCCCACGTGGTCGACCGCATCTGCGTGGGCCGGTGTTTCAGCTATGCCAACTACGAGCCCTTGACGGCGCAGTTCCGCGTGCGCGCTTACCGTGAGAACCCGTTCGTCGTGCCGGACTACGGCGACTCTTGGGACATCCAGGCGGGCGGGTATGTGGTCAAACAGCGGGATCTGCCGTTGTACAACATCGACCTGTGCGAACCGGGCAGGCCGCGGATCTGTGTGGCGCCTTTGCGCGCCGGCACTACGCTGCGCAACACGGGCTTGCGAGTGACTCCGATTCTTGGAGGAGGATAAAACGCCATGCGTGATGGAAGCGCGGCCGAGTGCGTGGGCACGTACGACGCACCGGACGTCGGGCTTGAAGGGGAGGGTAGGAACAGGATCCTGCGCTTAAACTTAAGGGCGATTCCGTGGGCGCGCGTCGTTGTGGATACGCTTCTGGTAGCGGGCATCCTGCTGGCCTCGTCGAGCTTTTTGTCGGTGAGGTAGCGGCGGACCACTGTGGGGCGGACCTTCAGGTCTGCGCGGGTCCTCCAGGACCCGCTCCTCGCCCACAGAATCAGCCATGTCCGAGCACGAACAGGCCGACGTGGACGTCGGCCGCAGGACTGGGTCCTGCCCCACCTGCCGCGGGCTGCTAGGCTCGTTGGAGATTGGTGCGCACACTGAGAGCCTGTGGCGCTACGATTGGCGCGGCATCTTGCTGGTTTTCGGCGGCCCGATCGATCCGCCGCCAGAGCCACCAACACGACGTAATCGTAAACAACGTACCGCACCAAGGAACAATGGGGGACACTTGAAACAGAGGTGCGCCCCAACGGAGTGTAACCAGCCAGATAGCGACTGACAAAATACCAAATCCGAGAGCCTTCAGCCGATCGGCCGACCAGGGGACGGCGGCCGTAAGCGCGTAGAGCGACAGAGTGAACGGAACTGCCACGACCATATCGGCAAAGTAGTGAAAGACGAGCGTCTGCAAAAGCATGATAACCAGTAATCCGCGCAGAACCATACGCCAAAGGAAGCTGCATTTGCCGGCTTGGTTTTCTCGCTGTGTGCCGCCAAGTTCCATCTGGCCCTCGGGATTCCGGTTTTTCTTCCGGCCCGGCGCAGGTGGGGCGCGCTGGCCGGCGGACTGGCGGGCGGGCTGGGCCAGTTGGCAATCTCGTTTGCCGCGGAGGGGCGTGAATGGCCGGCACGGCTGCTGCAGCGCTCTTCGATTTCCGATTTCAGCCCGTCGCCTTCGAAGATGCCGAATCTATTGGGGCTCACGCACGGGTTGCCCTATGGCGGCGGCGTAGAGGCGGTGCTGGCCCTGCTGGCGCTCGCCGCGGTATGGGTCATTTCGCGGCGATCCGCGCTTACCATAGGAGCCACGGCGGCGGTCATTGGCGGCTTGTTGGTAAGTCATCACGCTTACGTATACGATGCCGTGCTGTTGCTGCCGGCATGCGCGCTGGTCCTGCGGCTGCCGGCTCCCAAGGCTCTGCGGTATGGGGCGCTCCTGCTGTGCGTCCCGATTCCTTACGTGCTGCTGATGCAAGAGCACGGGGCCTGGGTGGTGGCGCAGCTAAGCATCAATGGTTTTGGCATGTTGTTATTGGGGCTACTGGCGTTCCATGGTTTGAGAGTATCCGCGCGGACACAGCCCGTGGTGCACGGTGTGGCGGCGGGCGACGGTCTCAGGTTCTACTGAGCCTCGCAGAATTTCGCAAAATAGCGTGACAGCCTTGGTGGGGCGGACTCTCAGCCTGCCCCACCTGCGAGCCTCAAGTAGCTACACTCCGAACACGAAAGGCTTGCCGTGTTCCAGCCGCAGGTATCTGACGTCGGGCGCGCGCAGGGCCAGCGACGCGCGAAACTGGCCGGGATCGACTGAGTTATCCGGGAACATATCGTAGTGGCAGGGGATGGCGCCCTTGGGCTGGATCTGGGCGGCCAGTTGCGCGGCCTCGTAGTGCGAAAGATTGTTGAAGCCGCCGTTGATGCAGGTGATCATGAGGTCCGGCCGGTGTTTGCCCGCAGAGGCCAGCAACTCGCTGTAGTCCGTGTCGCCGGTCACGTAGACGCGGGGGCCTTTGCCGAACTGGAAGACGAATCCCATGTGATTGAGGTCGGTCGAATCGGTGGGCAGCGCGAATGTGCCGTGGATGACGACGTCGCGGAACTCGAGTGCGCAGGAAGGCCAGGCCGGCACGATGCGCCCGCTCTCGACGCCTTGCGCTTGAAACACTTCGCAACTGGGGTGCGGACCGATGAACTGGGTGGTGTCTTTGTGGCGGAGGCGCTCGATGGTGACCGGGTCGGTATGGTCCTGGTGGTTGTGAGTGCAGGTGAACAGGTCGACGTTCAGCTCTTCGGGCGGCAGCAGGACGGGCACCTGGCGGTCGAGGTTGATGCCGGAATCGGCGTAGGCTTCGTGGCAGGAATTGGTGAGGTACAGATCGGTCGAGAGCAGCGTGCCTTCGGCGGTCTTGAAAATGAATCCGTTCTGGCCGAGCCACCAGATGGCCACCGTGTTGCGCGACACGGGGAAGTCGCGGATCTCCTGCATCAGGCCCATCAGGCTCATTGTGTCAAGGCGCGGGGGCGCTTGCAAACGGGCCGGGGTTGAGCCACATTGAGAGCATGCCGATACCGGTGGATATCCTGCGCGTGGTATTGGGGCTGCTATGCCTGTTCTTCGCGCACTTCCTGGGGCGCTCGATTGTGCGCGTGCGGCGCGGGCAGCGCGCGCGCAGTTTCTACGGATGGCTGATCCGGACGGCGATCACGGGCGGGGCGATCCTGTGGCGCCGCGGACTGGACGGCATCGCGATTGTGGCGTTCACGCTGGCGGCGGCGTCGCTGGTGGTGGGGATGTGGGACGAGCAGCGTCCGAAGAAGCAGGAGGATTTGACGAAGGAGATTTTTGGGGGGTAGGGGAAGGCAGGCGAAACCGCCTGCCCCACCTAGAAGCGGGTGACTTCGGTGAAGTGGAAGTCGCGGACTTTCATGGCGGGGACCACCATGTCGAAGGCTTCTTCGCCGGAGGCGCGCACCGCCGGCGACAGCGCTTCCACATTGGAGAGCAGCTCCGGCAGGGCTTGATTGAAGCGGAAATTGCGCACGCCGCGGGCAATCCGGCCGTCCTCGATCAGAAACGTGCCGTCGCGCGTCATGCCTGTCATGATCTTCTCGTAGGGATCGACCTCGCGGATGTACCAGAGGCGCGTAACCAGGATGCCGCGCGCAGTGGAGGCGATCATGGCTTCGAGCGAGGTGTCGCCGCCCGCGATCACAATGTTCATGGGCGCTTCACCGTATTCATTCGGCAGCGGGAACCCGTGTCCGGTGGGCTGGACGCCGGCGGCGTGCGCGGCCTGGCGGCAAAAGGCCACATCGCGCACGACGCCATGGTCCACCAACGCCAGCTTCCGCCGCGGAACGCCCTCGCCATCGAAGGGCGCGCCTGCCTGCAGCGGGTGATACGCATCGTCGTAAATCGTGACGTTGCCGCCGAACAGCTTCTGGCCGATGCGGTCGCGCAGGAAGCTGCGGCCGTCGGTGATGGCGGTGGCGCTGAAGTCGCCGAACATCTGGCCGGCGAGGTCCAGGACGGCCGCCGGCTCCAGGATTACGGTGTATGCTCCGGGCGGCAGTTCGACCGGATCGCGCGAAGCCTGCGTTTTGCCGGCAGCGGCGCGCGCCATCGCGGCGGGGTCGAGATCGTGGTGCGAGCAGGCGCTCCCTTTCGCCCAGCCCGAGCTGTCGGCCGCCATGGCGGTGATGGAGAAGTTGGCCATCGTCTCGGGGTAGTAGGCGAACACGCCGCGCGAGTTCAGAAGCGCGAACACCCCTTCGGATGTGGAGTAGATGCCCGCCGCGGTTTGGCCGGTGGCTTCGACGATGCGGATGGCATCGGCTACGGCTTGGGCGCGTTCGGCGGGAGTGACGCGGGCGGTGGCTTCGTGCCAGCGCGCGGAAGGACAGGCCAGGAGGCCTGTCCCACTCGGTTCGGCAAGCGGCAGCAGGCCGGGGTCGGGCTCCTGCAATTTCGTGAGAGCCACGGCCTCTTCGACAACCTGCCGAATGGACGCGTCGTCCAGCCGGTTGGTGGTGGCGCGCGCGGTGCGCCCGTCGATCTGCACGCGCACGGAAAGGTGGCCGCTGCGCTCGGCGACGTTTTGATGGATGGCGTTGTTGGCGAAGCGCGTGAGGGCGCTGGACCCGGCCACCAGGATGGCCTCGGCGTCCGCGATGCCCAGCGCGCGCGACGCGTGCAGCACCTGGTCGAAGATGGCCTGGCATCGCGCGGGTTCAATTGGCATAGGCGCCTCCGATCTTGATGCGGCTGAAGCGCGCCGGACTGGCGCCGTGGCCCGTGCCCATGATCTGCTCCGGCTGCCCCTTGCCGCAGTTGGGCGTGCCCCACAGCATCCAGTGCGCGGGTCCGGCGATGGCGGCGCAGGCGTTCCAGAACTCCGTCGAGATGCCGCTGTAACTCGGATTCTTCAGCATGCGGACGCGTTTGCCGTTGCGAATCTCCCAGCCGATCTCGCAGCCGAACTGGAAGTTGTAGCGCTTGTCGTCGATGGACCAGCTCCGGTTGGTCTCCATGTAGATGGCGTGGCCGACGCCGCCGAACACTTCGTCGAGCGACTGCTGGCCGGGCCGCAGGCTTACGTTCGTCATGCGGATGAGCGGCATGCGCGACCAGCCATCCGCGCGCATGGTGCCGTTGGAGCGCGACTCGCCCACCGCCGCCGCGGTCTCGCGCGAAGTCATGTAGCCGGTGAACAGGCCATCGCGGATGATGTCAGTCGATTGCGCGGGCACGCCTTCATCGTCGAAGGCGAACGTGCCGAGGCCGGGGCCGTGCTCCGGCCGCGCGTCGCAAACCACGTTCACGATTTCGGAGCCGTAGCGCAGGCGGCGCAACTGATCGAGCGTGAGGAAGCTCATGCCCGCGTAGTTGGCCTCGCTGCCCAGGACGCGGTCGAGCTCGATGGGATGGCCGACCGACTCGTGGATCTGCAATCCCAATTGCGAGCTGTCGAGGATGAGGTCGAACTCGCCCTCGGGGCACTGATCGGCGCCGTGCAACGCCACGGCTTCTTCGGCGATGCGCGCGGCGTTCCCGACCAGGTCCCACTCGTCGATCAGCTCGTAGCCCTTAAGCTGATGTTGCCCGCCGAAGGAATTCGGATACGAGCGCTTCTGGATCTCGCCGTCTTTGTAGGCCAGCGCCGCGTAGCCGATGCCGCTGAGGTAGCGAGTCTGATCGATCAGGCTGCCGAGCGAGGAGGCGAAGATCTGGCGGCGGCGCTCGAAGCTCATGGCGCCTTCGGCCAGGGTGACGCCTGGATTGCGGCGCAACTCGCGGTCGATATCGAGGAGCAGGGCCACGTTGCGGTCCACAGGGATAGTGAAGGGATCGATGCGGATGGGCGAGACCCACTCGGCCTCGTACTTCTCCTCGGGCGCCAGCGTGACGTCTTGCTTCTTGGCGAGAGTGCTGGCGCGCGCGATTTCGAGCGCGAGGGCCGCGGCGGCGTGGATGCCGTCGCGGGTGAGATCGTCTGTGGCGGCGAAGCCCCAGCAGCCGTCGGCCAGGACGCGAATCGCCAGGCCCATCGAGACGGAACTGGAGACGTGGCCGGCTTTGCCGTTCTTGGTGGAAACCTGGCGGTCGCGGATTTCCATGACGCGCGTGTCGGCGTAGGTGACTGCGGGGTTGGTGGCGGCGTCGAGCGCTTCCAGGGCTAGCTGCTTCATAGGTCCACTTACCAGGGTACGCTATGAAGCAGCTTGACAGGCTTAATCCTGTCCTACCACGTTACGGGGTGAATTGGAACGCCACGCCGCCGGTGGTGTCGCCGGACGGTCCGCCCCACAGGGTTGTCCCGTAAATATTGCCGGCCGGGTCCAACACCACACCCGAGGAAGGATAGGCGCCGTCGTTTCCGCCCGTGAAGCTGTACAACACAGTTTCCTGCCAGGCGCCACCGGGATTGCGTGTCATTTTGAAAATGGTTCCCGGATTATCGATGCCTCCGCCAGTGGTGGTCCCGTACAAGTTGCCGTGCGCGTCGAAGACCAGCCCGTTGGGGTTTTCTCCATCGTAGGCGGTTACGCCGAGAAATGTGTGCAGCAGGCGCTCCGTCCAGCCACCCGCCGGATTGGGCACTAGCCTGAAGGCAATCCCGCAGTTTGACGTACCGCCGTAACTGGTGGTCCCGTACAAGTTGCCGCGCCGGTCCAAGATCACTCCAGCAAGTGGATTGGCGCCGTCGGCGCCGCCCGCGAAGGTGTGCAGCACATGCTCGGTCCAGGTGCCGTCCGATTGCGGCGCGAGCATGTAGACGATTCCGAGGTTGTGCGCGCCGCCCGCGTTGGTGGTGCCGTATAGATTGCCGGCGGCATCCAAGACCGGAGTCGGATAGGGCGCCGATCCGTCGGGCCGTCCCTGGAAACTGTAAAGCACACTCTGCTCCCAACCAGCGGAGCCCGGCGTGAGCCTGTACACCGCGCCCCCACCCGCCGCGCCCCCGTCTAGCGTGGCGCCATAAAGATTCCCGGCGGAATCCATCACGACGCCCGCGTAGGGAACGGCCCCTCCGGCGCCGCCGGTGAAGCGATGGAGCACGCTCTCCTGCCAGTGACCTGACGCGGGTGTCAGCTTGAACACGGTGCCGCAGCCGGTTCTGCACGTTTTGCCGGTAAGACCTCCGCTTACAGTCGTGCCGTAGAGATTGCCCGCGCTGTCCGCAATGAGTGTGGCATGCGGACTCGCGCCATCCTCGGTCCCGCCTTTGAAATTGTAGAGGACGGTTTCGGTCCATCCGCCTCCAGTAATGGGCGACAGCTCGTAGACGACACCAGCGCCGCGCGTGCCGCCGCTTTCAGCCACGCCGTAGAGGTTGCCCTGCGAGTCCAGGATGAGACCCGCATACAGGTCGCTGCCTTCCCGCAGGTTGCCCGTGCCAAATGCCTTCATCACCTTCAGCGCGCCGGCCGCCCATGCGCCGTTGGCGAGTATCAGAAACAGAACTGCGATTTTGTGCATGATAGATCTGTTCACAGTGTACGGCTTAGGCTGGCGAGGCAAGCTTCGCAAATGTGAACAGTTTGTAAAATGAACGGATGAGTGTACAACCTGTGACACTGGAAGGCCGTCATGTGCGGCTGGAACCGTTGTCGCTCGCCCACCATGCGGATCTGTGCGAGGCCGGACTGGACGAAGAATTGTGGCGCTGGATACCGGGCCAGGTGATGACGGTTCTCCGAATGAGAACCTGTGGCTCCCCGGAGTGTCGGGCCGTGTTCGCCGTTTGTGCGAATTGCGACCGTGGTCAACGGTACTGCAGCCCATCTTGCCGTGAGACTGTCCGGCGGGGGCAGCGGCGCGCCGCCGACCGCCGGTACCAGCAGAGCGAACGAGGACGACAGTTTCACCGGCGCCGACAGTGTCGTTATCGGGAACGCCAGGCTCCGGCACCTGTGACTGATCAGGGTTGCCAAAAGATCAACTCCCCACCACCTCTGCGTCGTCCGGTCATCCGCCATTGCACAATCTGCGGTCGGTTCAGCCCCTGGATCAATCCATTTCCTCCGGTTCCGCGACGGAGGTAATCTCCGGCACCGTTGCCCGGTCCGGCTCAAGTTCAAAAATCTACGTTTTTAGACGATCGCCAACACTTTTACAGTGCCGATAATGTGGACCACTGCCAGCAGGCCGGAGTGAGCCAAGTGTGCATCCCCCAGCGAGGTGGACAAAAGACCGCGGAGCAGGAAGCCTTGGAGCGCAGCCGGGCGTTCAAGAACGGGCAACGCTTTCGGGTGGGCATCGAGGGTCGCATCTCGGTGCTGTTTCGCGGCCGGGGGATGAAGCGCTGCCGGGCCAAGGGCCGCGCGC
>CABEEC010000077.1_pt1 | contig 11699 bp, 6 predicted proteins | sample 3423191 | NCBI WGS metagenome assembly CABEEC01 (sample SAMEA5534333, study PRJEB31848) | metagenome | biome: tundra; feature: field; material: soil | place: USA | collected 2013-05 | depth 0.15 m | reverse complement strand
CGCATTGTCACGATTACCGAGCGCAGCATCACCACCACGGTCAACGATATCGAGCATATGGAGTCGCAGTCGTACAACGGAATCGGCGTCATCAAATTGTTTTTCCGGCCATCGGTGACCATTGCGACCGCGCTGGCGCAAGTCACGGCCATCTGCCAGTCGCAGCTTCGCCAGCTTCCGCCGGGGACGACGGCTCCGCTGATTCTGAGCTATAGCGCGTCGACCGTGCCGGTGCTGCAGATCGGATTGAGCAGCACGCGGCTGAGCGAACAGCAATTGTTCGATCTGGGCGCCAATACGATGCGGACCCAGTTGGCGACCGTGCAGGGCGCGGCGGTTCCCTGGCCGTATGGCGGCAAGATGCGGCTGGTTTCCATCGATATCGATTCGGCCGCGATGCAAGCCAAGGGTCTATCGCCGACCGACGTGGTGAATGCCGTCAGCGCGGAAAACCTGATTCTGCCCTCCGGCACCGCCAAGCTTGGGCCGCTGGAATATCAAGTGGAAATGAACGGCAGCACGCAGACTATCAACGAGCTGAACGATCTGCCGGTGAAGACCGTTAACGGCGCGACCACTTATATCCGCGATGTGGCGCACGTGCGCGACGGCTTCTCGCCGCAGACGAATATCGTGCGGCAGGATGGTCACCGCAGCGCGCTGCTCAGCGTTTACAAGACCGGATCGGCATCCACGCTGGCGATCGTACACGATGTACGGGCGGCGTTGTCAAATATGGCCGCTGGATTGCCGCCTGATCTGAAAATCACGCCGCTGTTCGACCAATCGATCTTCGTGCGTGCGGCCGTGCAGGGCGTCATCCGCGAGGCGCTGACCGCGGCCTGCCTTACGGCTGCGATGATCCTGCTTTTTCTGGGGAATTGGCGCAGCACCCTGATTATCGCGACTTCGATCCCGCTGGCCATCCTGGTTTCGATCATTTACCTGAGCGCGCTCGGCGAAACCATGAACCTGATGACGCTGGGCGGGCTGGCGCTGGCGGTGGGCATCCTGGTGGACGACGCCACCGTGGAGATCGAGAACATCGAGCGCAACCGCCTACTTGGGAAAGACCTGCGGGAGGCCATTCTGCACGGCGCGCAGGAGATCGCCGTGCCGGCGTTCGTTTCCACGCTGTGCATCTGCATCGTTTTTGTGCCCATGTTTTTTCTCAGCGGGGTGACGCGCTTCCTCTTCGTGCCTCTGGCGGAAGCCGTAATCTTCGCCATGCTGGCTTCCTATCTGCTGTCGCGAACGCTGGTGCCGACCATGGTGATGTTTCTGCTGCGGAATCACAACCTGCACGCGGAGCCCGGAGTGTTTGGGCGCTTCCACCAGCGATTTGAAAATGCCTTCGAGCGCCTGCGCGACAGCTACCGGAACGCGCTCCAGGCGTGCATGCGGCACGGACGAGCGTTCGCTGCGGCGTTCCTGGCGCTGTGTGTGGCATCGCTGGGCTTCGTCTTCGTGCTGGGACAGGACTTGTTTCCGCAAGTGGACGCCGGTTTGATGCGCCTGCACGTGCGCGCGCGAACCGGACTGCGCATCGAAGAGACTGCCCGCCTTACCGATGAGATCGAAAACGACATCCGCACCATGATCCCAGCGGGCGAACTGGACACCATGCTCGACAATATCGGCCTGCCCTATAGCGGCATCAATCTGTCCTACAGCAATGCGGGGACGATCGGCACTCAGGACGCGGAGATTCTGGTGTCGCTCAAGGAAGGCCACCGGCCCACTAGCGAATACGTGAAGCTGTTGCGGGAAGAACTGCCGCGGCGGTTTCCGGCTACCCAATTCTTCTTCCAACCGGCGGACATCGTCACACAGATTCTGAACTTCGGCGTGCCCGCGCCCATCGACGTACAGATCGCCGGCAGCGACCAACTAGGCAACTACAACGTGGCCCGGCAACTGGCCAACCGAATTCGCTCCATCCCCGGAGCGGTGGATGTGCATGTGCAGCAGGCTTATGACGCGCCCGCGCTGCGCCTGGACGTGGATCGGACCTTCGCGCAATCGGTGGGGCTCAGCCAACGCGACGTGGCCGGCAATTTGCTGGTCTCTCTGAGTTCCAGCTTTCAGACGGCGCCCACGTTCTGGCTGAATCCGAAGAGCGGCATCAGCTACAACGTAGCCGTGCAGACGCCGCAGTATCGGGTGGATTCGGTGAAGGCGCTGCTCGACACACCCATCCGCACGCCGAATTCGCCCGACCCGCAGATCCTGGGGAACCTGGCGTCGTTTCGCCATGGGAGCCAGCCCGCCGTGATATCGCACTACAATGTGCAGCCGCTGGTGGACGTGTTCGCCTCGGTGCAGGGCCGCGACCTGGGCGGCGTGGCGAGGGATGTCCGCCGCGTCATCCAACCGCTCCAAAAGCAGCTTCCGCGCGGCAGCCACTTGACCATCACGGGACAGGTGTCCACCATGTCGCAGTCTTTTATCGGATTGGGCGCGGGGGTGGCGATGGCCATCGTGCTGGCCTACCTGCTGATCGTGGTGAATTTCCAATCCTGGCTGGACCCGTTCGTCATCATTACGGCTCTGCCCGGCGCATTGGCTGGAATCACCTGGGCGTTGCTGCTGACTCACACGACTTTGAATGTGCCATCGCTCACCGGCGCCATCATGTGCGTGGGCGTGGCGACGGCCAACAGTATCTTGATGGTCTCCTTCGCCCGCGAACGGATGGACGAAGGGATGCCCGCACGGGAGGCTGCGGTGGCGGCCGGGCACACGCGCATGCGGCCTATTCTTATGACCGCGCTGGCGATGATCATCGGTATGGCGCCCATGGCCATGGGGCTTGGCGAAGGCGGAGAACAGAATGCGCCGTTGGGACGGGCGGTGATCGGCGGGCTGCTGTTCGCTACTGTTGCAACCCTGTTCTTCGTTCCCACGGTGTTCGGTTTAATTCACGGAGCAAGAGAATAATTATGACTACCCAAGAGATCCCATTAGTTGAACTAGAACCCGAAATCGCTAACACCCCGGCACCCATAGCCCGGCGTTGGATGGTTGCGGCGCTGTTGGCCGTACTCGGCCTGTTCGCCGCCGGCGCGCTCAGCATCAAAGCGCGTGCCAAAGAGCAGACGGCGTTGTCCGGCGAAACCGCGCGCCTGGCGGTGACCACGGTTTCCGCGGCCTTTCCGCAACTCGAGCCGCGGTCGAATGAACTGGAGTTACCGGGGAGCGTGCAAGCATACACGGAATCGCCGATTTATGCGCGGACCAATGGTTATCTGCTGCGCTGGTACAAAGACATCGGCGCGAGTGTGCAGAAGGGCGAACTGCTGGCCGACCTGGATACGCCCGAGGTGGACCAGGAACTCTCCCAAGCGCAAGCTGCGCGGCAGCAGATGGTCGCGGCGCTGGACCTGGCGCACACCAGTGCGGATCGCTGGCGCGAATTGCGACGCACGGATTCGGTCTCGCAACAGGAACTGGATCAGAGGACCAGCGACTACGCGCAGGCGCAGGCGAACATGGCCGCGGCGGATGCGAATGTCCGGCGGCTGCAGGAGCTTGAATCGTTCAAACACGTTGACGCTCCCTTTGCGGGCGTGCTCACGCGGCGCAATGTGGACATCGGCGCGTTGGTGAATGCCGGCAACGGCGGATCGGGCAAAGAGCTGTTCAATCTGGCGCTGATCGATCCGTTGCGCGTATATGTGAGCGTTCCGGAAGCCGATGCCCCAAGCATACGCGCGGGTATGCGGGCGTGGATCGGGCTGGCCGAATTTCCAGCGTCGCGCTTCGGCGGTACCGTAGTGCGGACGGCCAATGCCATCGACCAGAACACGCGCACGCTGCTTACTGAGGTGGATGTGCCGAACAAGGCTGGACGCCTGTTGCCGGGCGCGTACGCGCAAGTCCACTTTGACGTGCCGGTGAACGGCAGCCGGCTATCGGTGCCATCGAGCGCCATGTTGTTCCGGTCGGAGGGGCCGAGCGTGGCCGTGGTGGGGCCCGGCGATCGGGTGCAATTGCGGTCCATCGCGATCGGACGCGATTTTGGCACGAGCCTGGAGATTCTGCAAGGCATAAAGGCGCATGATCGCGTGGTGCAGAATCCTCCGGATTCGTTGGAGAACGGGCAACTCGTGCGGGTGATGGTGGAGAAACCTTCATGAGACGCGCGCACGGCATAGTGTTAGTTGGCGCGGCGATCCTGCTGGCCGCGTGCCATCCCGTCGGGCCGGATTATCACACGCCTCCCCCGCCTCAGCCTCAGCCGGCGGCATGGCACACCGAAGGTCCGTGGCGGCCGGGCGATCCAAAGGACCAGATCCCGAAAGGCGCGTGGTGGGAGGTCTTCCACGACGCCGACCTGAATCGCCTGGAAACCGCGGTGCTGGCCTCGAATCAGGACCTGCTTTCCGCGAGTGCGCGAGTGCAGCAGGCGCGTGCGCTGGCTTCGGTGGCGATCGGCAACTTCTACCCGCAGGCTGGCGTGTCGCCGTCGTTCCAGAGGTTTCGGCTCTCGGCAAACCGCCCGTCTTTGGGAGGGGTGGTGGACGGGCCCATCACGCAAAACGCCTGGAGCCTGCCTTTCGAGCTGAGTTACGAGCCGGACCTTTTCGGGCGCACCAGGCGCAGCGTGGAAGGCGCCAATGCGAGTTACCAGGCCGCCGGTGCGGACTTTGAAAACGTGAAGCTGGTGCTGACCGCGGAGACCGCCGCCGATTACTTCACGCTGTGCGAGGTGGATGCGGAGATCCGCATTCTGGACGATACGGTCGCGTCGATGGAGAAGGCTACGGCGCTGGTGCAGAACCGTCACGATGGCGGAGTCGCCTCCGGTCTCGACCTGGCCCAAGAGCAAGCGTTATTGGAGGCGACCCGTACGCAGGCCAAGCTGGAGCGGCAACTGCGCGCGAACTATGAGCACGCGCTGGCGGTGTTGTGCGGCGCGCCGGCCCCGGATTTCCGCGTAGCGGAAGGTTCGCTCCAGAAGTATCTGCCCGCGATCCCCACGGGCGTGCCTTCCGATGTGCTGGAGCGGCGTCCGGACATTGCACGGCAAGAGCGCCTGATGGCCGCGGCAAACGCGCAGATCGGCGTCGCCCGGTCGGCTTATTATCCGAGTTTGCAAGTGGCGGCCACCGCTGGATTGGAGAGCACCGGCATCGCGAGCCTGATCTCGCTGCCGAGTTCGCTGTGGGCGGTCGGCGCTACGCTGGCGCAACCTTTGTTTAGCGGAGGCCGGATCGGCGCGGGCGTGGATTTTGCCAAAGCGGGTTACCAGGATTCCGTGGCGCAATATCGCCAGAGCGTGCTGGTGGCGTTTCAGGAAGTCGAGGACGCGCTGGCCGGACTGCAGGTGTTTGCGGGTGCCGCGAAATCGCAGGATGCCGCGGTGGCCGACTCGCAGCGCGCGCTGAATATCGCACTGAACCGTTATACCGGCGGGCTGGTCACTTATCTGGATGTGGTCACCGCGCAGCAAAGCCTGCTTTCCAATCAACGCGAGGCCGCACAGATTCAAGGCGGCCAATTGGTGGCTTCGGTAATGTTAGTGAAAGCACTCGGCGGAGGATGGGACGCCCACAGCCTTGCCGATATTTCTGTCAAGCCCAGCCTCAAGACGGCCTTCCTGCCTTAACAATTGGTTCGTCGGAGAAAATCGTTGGTGGATTCGGGCTCTGGTAGTTTGCCAAGTGTGGGATAGAGGGCGAGTTCGAGGACGCGGAAGGTACGGAATGCGTATGATTTTCTCATGGTGACTTTGGCTTTGTTGTTAAGGCCCTCAACGACGCGGCTGGAAAGTAGCTTTTGAGCGCGGAAGTAGTTGAGGATCAGTTCGCGATGCTGACGCAAGGAGCGGGCGATCTTCTTCATGGGCTCGATACGGGACCGCGGGACTTGGCGGCGCCCTCCATCGAGGAACTTGCCAGCCCAGGCGGGCGACTTGTAATCCCAGAGCTGTTGAAAGGCTTCCTTAAGATGGTAAGCGCGGACAGTCTTCAGGTTGTAGCGGAGCAATTCGCGCAGCCGGAAGCGCTGTTCGATCTTCAGATTCTCGTCGCGCATCAGCAGCACCCAGCGCGATTTCTTCAGCACGGGACTGGGACCTTCGGAGGCCATGCGGCGCGATTCGCCGGCGCGGACCTCATCGAGAGCCTTGTTCATCTTAGCCACGATGTGGAACCGGTCGAGCATGTGCAGAGCCTCGGAGCATTTTTCGCGGATGACCTTCAGGTACGGCTCCCACATGTCGGAGCAGACGAAAACGATCTTCGAGGCGATTTCTTCACCGATGACGGTGAAAAATCCCTGGAAAGATTCGGTGGTTCTTTCCTTCCCGACCCAGAGCAGGCGTGTGACGCCAAGATCGATCTGGTAAACCAGCGTCAGGTATTTGTGACCTCTGGCGTACTGGATCTCGTCCACACCGATAGCGTCGATCTGGCCGGGCACCCGATGCTCCAGACCCCAGGTGACCACGTGTTCGACCGCGTCGAAGACTTTGTCCCAGGAAGTACGAAACGGTTCGGCAGTTAATTTCTCTTGACTCCATACCTGCCTACCGGTCACGGACGCCACTGGAGAAATGAACAGCAACAAAATGATGAGGGCAAAGTGGCTAAGTTCCGCTTTCCAGCACAATAGATTGCTGTTGCGGGGAACGGCCGAGGCCGGGTTTCACCTCGAGATACTTGTGGTAAGCATGATTGATCCGGAACCTTCGCAATCCGACGGGATTCTGGGCCGCGCTACGGCTTGCCATGGCGTTTAGTTTTTCGGTATTTTCCTCATCGTACATATATTCGAACCGATTGTTCTCGACTTCCGGCCCCAAAAAAGCTAGTTCGCACAGAAAATCGACGACATCGCTCGGTCGCTCCTCCACATCTGCGCGTTCGATATAGGCCAACAGGTCCAGTTCCGTTATTATCTCGGGCGAGAGGGAAAACTGGGCTAGTAATTTCTCGATCTTCTTGATCTGACCAGCATTCTCCGCCATGAGGGAGTTCAAAGCGAAGTGGGAATACTGTATGCTTTGCCGATGACTTTCAATCGAAGGTGCCGCCGGCATCAGCAGCAGTTTGTCGATCACACTCTCTAGCCGGATCGAGAACTCCGGCATGATCCACGACGTGTTCTGCTCGATAAATTCCAGCAAATCGCGCTCGTCCGGTGTTCGCCCGTAATAGACCGGCTTGGAATTGATCTGGGTGTAAAGACTTCGTGCAAGCTCAGTGCTGATCAAGAATTTCCAAAGGCTCTCGATCAGGTAACCCGTCGCTGACACTCCCATAGTGCGGTTGAGAAGCTGCACAACCCCCTCTAGCTCGTAGGCAATTGGCTTGATGAGGCAGACGTGGTTTCGAGGGTCTTTGCTCAATTCATCATGCAGTTTATAAAAGGTGGCTGTTTTTCCAGTCCCTTTCCGGCCGATGAAAATGGAGTGATTTGCACGTAACGCCTCGTTATACACGGCTGTCGGAATGAAATATTCCGTCACCGCATCCGACTCGTTCTCCGCAATAGATTCCCCAAGGTTAATCTGCTCAAGAAGACTGCGGGCGCTTTTCTGGTCCTTGTAAGCCTCGGCGCTCTTTTCCTGCTTGCGGATGGATTCGATCAGTGGGGAGAACCACTCGTCGAACAGCGTCTCCGCTTTCGCGGCAGTTTCATGAACGCGAAGCAGATCCTTATAATCAAGAGGCGAAACATAAGGATCATGCGCGAGCATCAGTAAGGGCTTGCCCAACCCCTGCGCCATGCCCGCCACGAATGCCTGCTTGGCATTGCTCGCCTGCCAGTTGGAGTGGGCCGAAGACAGCAAATGGCATACGACCGCCGATGAAGAATCAACCCGATTTACATACCACGCCAGCGGCTCATTGGCGCTTTCCGCAGGATCATCGATGATAGACGCTATTTCTGCCGTCACCACCTTTCGCGACAAACGGTTCGAGGCCTCGGTTGCAGTCTGGGCCTTCAGGTAGAGCATTGTCGGGCGTGTCGGCTTTTTCGCTCGATCGAGTAACTCGTCGCAGAGGTTCGTGTCATCCGCGTAGGGCTGATCCGCGAAAAAACCCTTCACGATCTTCTCGCTATTGCTTGCGCCCTGATAACCAACGGTGGTGAACAACTGAAACCGGTCGAACTCAAGCTTGGCCTTCTCTATCGCCACATCAAGCAACAGCCATATTCGTTTCCGGTGCGCGACGGCATAACCCAGTTCAAAAAGTACGTTCGGGTTAAGGCCGGTCAAATCGGCTATGAAGCATTTGCAATCGCGGATTTCCTCGAAAATCCGGCTGATGATTGGTCGCCCTCCGGGAGAAATGCTCCGCCACCCCTTGATATCAACGACGCCGGTACGAGAGATCGTCTCGATCACGGACTCGACCGTCTCAGCGCGCGCGACAGGCGCTGATGGATAAGCTACAAAGCACTTGGGTAGGCTCTCCACGAACATATATTGTACTACCGCACACGGTAAACTGGCTCCTTTGCCGGCGGCCTGCGCCGTTTATACTGCATCGGCATGGCGATCTTGGTGGTAGTATTGCAAATGGTGTTTGGCGGCAGGACCCCGATTGAGTTGGCTGGTCAGGCACGTGTTATGCGGCCTTCAGCCCGAGGATCTGAAGGATGAACAACACTTGCCCGGCCACGTCGCCTTTGGGCAGAATTGCCCACTTCAAAGTCGCGGTATCTCGTGAATTCGTGAATCGCCTCGCGTGCCCGTTTCGCGATGTTTCTCCGCCCCAAGACTCTAACTTGCACTCCTGCAACACGCATTCGGATGGCCCGCGAATTGCCCTTCGAAGGGCATGATATACAGACCTCTAGGACAATCTGGAATTACAGCTTCCGTCGTGGCGCACGGCACGTGGGCCATCGGCGGATGGATGTGGGGAGGCACCGATGTACAGAAGTCGGTCCGCTCCATTCAAGCTTCACTCGATGCCGGCGTCAACTTCATCGACACGGCGCCAGCCTATGGGCTCGGTCTTTCCGAGCGCATTGTGGGCGAGGCTATTCGTGGGCGCCGCGATAAGGTGATTCTCGCCACCAAATGCGGCTTGGTTTGGCACACGGCGAAGGGCAACTTCTTTGTCGATCAGAATGGCACGCGTATTCACCGCTACCTCGGCGCGGAGTCCATCCGGTACGAGGTCGAACACAGTTTGCGGCGTCTCGAAACCGATTACATCGATCTCTACCAGACGCACTGGCAGGACTCCACCACGCCAATCGAAGAAACCATGGGTACGTTGCTCGACTTGAAAAGGGAGGGCAAGATTCGCGCCATTGGAGTCTCCAACTGCACGGTCGATCAGGTGCGGCAATACCGGGCGGTGGGACCGGTGGACGCCGCACAGGAAAAGTTCAGCCTGCTCCACCGCGACTTGGAACACGAATACCTGCCATATTGCGTGCAGAATCATATGGCGGTTCTGGCGTACTCGCCGCTGGCCAACGGGCTGCTGACCGGCAAGGTCGATCCCGAGCGCATCTTCCCGGAGGACGATTTGCGACGCAATAACCCGATGTTTAGCCGCCAGTCGCGCCTTCGCGTAAGGGAAATGTTCGAACACTTGGCGTCGGTGACCCGGAAGTACAACTTCACGGACGGTCAGTTAGCGATCGCCTGGACCCTCACGCGGCCCGGCATCACGCACGCGCTGGTGGGCGCGCGAGACGACCGGCAGGCGGTGGAAAATGCTTGGGCAGGCAGTGTGTTGCTGGCTGCGGCCGATGTGATGCGAGTCACTGAAGCGGAGCAGACCGGAGCGTTGGTGGAGGCTTGAAATGAAGATGCTTCGTTCACACTTTCCTATCGCAACTTTCTTGTGCGCCGCGGCCGGATTCGTGGTGGGCTTCCGGGCGTTGCCGCTGCTTTCCGGCGGCACGCCTGGCGCCAACGAGCAGGCGCTGGCGCCCTTCACGGACTATCGCCACGAGCAGCCGGGTGCGATTCGCAAGATCACGTTAGCGGACTTGCCGGAGCCATATCGTACGCAATCGGCGGACAGCCGCCCGCATATCGTCCCACGGCCCGCGGATGCCTGGCCGAAGGCCCTGTCTGGATTCACCGTCACCCAATACGTCACGGGTCTGCAGAATCCGCGGCTCGTCCGGCGCGCGCCCAATGGCGATCTGTTCGTGTCGGAGAGCGAACCGGGACGCATCCGCGTGCTGCGCGGCGTAGGCGCGGATGGCAAGGCGCGGACCGTGGAAATATATGCGACTGGTTTGACGCAACCCTTCGGCATTGCCTTCTACCCGCTTGGCCCCGATCCGCAATACGTATACGTGGCGAACACCGGCTCGGTGGTGCGCTTCCCGTACCGCAATGGCGACCTGAAAGCGCGCGGCGCGGCTGAGACCATTGTTCCGGATATCCCTTCCGGCGGCCGCTTGACTGGCGGCGGTCACTGGACGCGCGATCTCGCCTTCACGCTCGATGGCGGCAAAATGTTTGTCTCGGTCGGCTCGCACTCCAATGACGACGATGCCGACAATAACCCGCAGGAATACCATCGCGCCGATATCCTGGAGTTTAACCCGGATGGCAGCGGAGGCCGGATTTACGCGTACGGCATTCGCAACGCGGTGGGCATTGCGACGAATCCCACCACGGGCGAATTGTGGGCGTCGGTGAACGAACGCGACGGCCTCGGCGACAATTTGGTGCCGGATTACATTACGCATGTACAGCCTGGCGGGTTTTACGGCTGGCCATGGTTCTACATGGGCGGGCACCAGGATCCGCGGCAGCAACGCAAGCATCCGGAACTGCAGAGCAAAGTGATCACGCCAGACGTCCTGCTACAGCCGCACAACGCGTCCCTGGAGATGACCTTCTATGACGGCCGCCAATTTCCCGCTGAATATCGGGGCGATATCTTCGCCGGAGAACATGGCTCTTGGAACAAGGCCGTGCGCACGGGTTACGAAGTCATCCGGGTTCTGATGAAAGCGGGGCACGCCACAGGAGAGTATGAGGATTTCCTAACCGGTTTTGTGACTGCCGACGGCGACGTATGGGGCCGGCCGGTGGGCGTCGCAGTGGCGCAGGACGGCTCGCTAATTGTGACCGACGATGGCTCGAATAGCGTGTGGCGCGTCAGCTATTCAGTCCGATAATCATGCGTCGGCCGGCCCGGACCTGTGATCCGCGACGTTCGAGTGGCGGCGCTAACGAAGGTTTTGCAAAGGACAAGAGCTCCGGATCCTCGCCTGAACCTCAACAGACGTTTCACGTTATGCTCTCCGAGAAGTCCGGAGCCGCCTCTGCGGATGAACCGAAGATTCATTTGACGAGCGCCAAGGGGTTTGGGCAGCGAATCCATCCTATCATATCACACCACCGCACCTTGATCGTCTGCGAGGGTCTTAGCGACAATGGCGGGTGCCCAACGTGCCAACTTGCCTATTCCCCAGTCGAGCGTTCTCCGTAGGGGCTTAGGGGCACTTTGTTTTGAAGGAACCGCATTCACGTCTGTGGAGCTAACGGTACTGCCTGGAACTGCATTCCGGATTCTATGCCAACTTCTTCCAGACGACGGTTATCCAGATCCGTGTCAAGGTTCTCGCGTGCCCAGATTCTTCCCATGTCTGTGAATTTCTTGCCACTCTTGACCTCACGCAAGGCCCACGCGTCCAAATGTGGCAGCGGGCAGCAAAGCCGCCGAGATGGCCGAGGGCTCGGAAAGAACCTCGTAAAGCGT
>CABEEC010000076.1_pt1 | contig 11725 bp, 10 predicted proteins | sample 3423191 | NCBI WGS metagenome assembly CABEEC01 (sample SAMEA5534333, study PRJEB31848) | metagenome | biome: tundra; feature: field; material: soil | place: USA | collected 2013-05 | depth 0.15 m | reverse complement strand
CAGTACGCGATCGTGGTGACCGACGTGATCCGCGACATGGCGGGTGACCCGGTGGGGGCGGACCCCGGGTATACGGCTTGCGCGCATCCGGGCCCGGGCGTCACGCAGACCATCTATTGCACGGAACTGTCGCAAGCGGTGGGCCGCGTGGCCGCGCAGCTCGCGCCGGCCAACATCGTGGGAGCTTCCGCATTCACCACCATGAACGTCACCACCTGGATGGAGAAGGCTTACGCGCAATTGCCGAACGTGGTGCAGCCTCCGGCGCCGGTGCAGCCTCCGGCGCTGATCCAGTATTCAAATATCGCTTCGCTGGTGCTGCACGAGCAGGTGTCCGTCAATCCCGTGCAATTTGTGGACGTGCCGCTGCCCATCACGAACCCTCTGATTCAGGGAATCGGCGCGATTGGGTTCGGATCGTTCGCCTCGCCGAACTTCCTCAACGGCCAGCAGGTGATCCCGTGGACGCCGACGGGGCAGGATGTTTCGCTGCCCGGTTCGGTGAACGAGATCTATTTCCACGTGTTTCTGCCGTCGTCGCCGCAGCCCGCTGGGGGATATCCGGTGGTGATTTACGGGCACGGCTTCGGCGACAGCCAGTGGGGCGGGCCGACGGCGGTGGCGCCCACGCTGGCGCAGGCCGGCTTCGCAACCATCGCCATCAACGCGGTGGGGCACGGGTTCGGTCCGCAGAGCCAAGTCATTATTACGGACCCGTCAGGCAAAGTGACAACCTTGACCGCGGGCGGGCGCAGCGTGGACCTGAATGGCGATGGGCAGATCGGTCCATATGAAGGCTGCCTGGCGGCGAATCCGGCGCAGGTGGCCTTGCGCGACTGTTTGCGGCAAACGGCGCTGGACCTAGGGGGGTTGGTGCGCACGATCGAGGGCGGCGTGGATCTGGACGGCGATGGGAAGCCGGATCTGGACGCCAGCAAGATCTACTACGTGGGCGAATCGCTGGGTTCGATGTATGGCACGATCTTCTCGGCGTTGGAGCCGGCCGTGCGGGCCTCGGTGTTGAATGTCGGCGGCGGCACGGTGGAGGATATCGTGCGGTGGAGCGAGTCGTACCATGGGCTGGCGGCGGCATTATTGGCCACGCGCACGCCGTCGTTGCTCAACGAAGGGACTAATTTCAACGACAACTACGTGTTCCCGTATCAGCCGGTGAAGGTCAACGAGGTGGCGGGGGCCATCCAGATTCAGGATGCGTTCGAGCTTTACGAATGGTTGGAGTCGCCGGGCGATCCGGTGTATTATGCGCCGCACCTGGCGGACTCGATGCTGCCGGGTGTGCCGTTCAAGAGAATACTGTTCCAGTTGGCGCGCTTGGACCTAACCATGCCGAACATGGCGACGACGCGGCTGATCAAGGCTGCCAACCACCCCACGACCTGGGAGTACCGGCACGATATCGCGCTGGCGGATGGGCTGCAGTTGCCGCAGGACCCGCACCCGTTCCTGGCGCTGTTCATCGGCATTTCGGGCAGCACGGTGGAATTCCCGAGCCTGGACGGAATACAGATCGGCCTGGCGGCGCAGCAGCAGGTGGCGGGTTTTTTCGCCTCCGACGGGCAGACCGCGCCGGACCCCAATACGTTCCTGCCGGCGGGCTTTCCGCAGGGGTTGTTTGAGATTCCGGCGCACTTGCCGGAGGACAACGGGTACTGAGGGGCTAGTCTAACGGATTTCGGGGCTGCCCTCCGTCGCACACTTGGAGGTGCAATGGCCCGCGTCGGCAGACCAATGACCATCGAACACGCACGCGCGAGGACCAACGTCTCGGGCGTCTACAGAACCCGGTCACGCTCGCGGAGAATGTCACGCAGGCCGTCCAACAAATCATCACCGAAGGGCACCGATTCCATCTCCGGGAACCAATCGATCTCACAGTCCGGCATAGCGGGCCGTACTGCTTTGTCGGATATACGGAGCTCGAAATTGAGGGCTACGGGAAGGATGAAGGCGAAGCCCTGGAATCGTTCGCCGATGTATTCTCCGCGACCTGGCAGGCGTATGCCGAGGAGGACGGCCGGCTAAGCCAGGACGCCCGCGAACTCAAGCGAAGATCTCGCGGTCTAGTGGGTGCAGTCGAACCCGCTTGAAATGGCCGACATCCACGTTTCAAGATTCAACGGTGCGCTCGTTTCTAAAGGCCTCGACCGGTCGGAGAGCAAGCACCATTACTATGTTCCACCTATGGCGAACGCAACGATTGGCTCCAGAGCCAAAATGCGAGAGAACTCCAGGTGTCGAAACGGGATCTGTTGCGGTTCATCGACGGCGAGCTTAGTAGCCAAGATCAATATGTCCGTATATGGCCGAACATGGCCATATACGTCTGTAAGATTACCGTGCTGGGCCCAATGCCGTTCACTTACCGAGGCCGCTCCCTGACGGTCGCGGCTCAGCAAGTTTGCCGGTTCAGCAACTTTTACCGCTTTACTGAGCCGACGTGGGGCAGGCAATCCTGCCTGGGGACGCGCTTTCCAGCGCGTCCAAGCCGGCTGAAAAGCCGGCTTGCAGCCAAGATTGGCTGCCCCACAAGATGGCACAATTATTTCACGACGCGTCCTTAGGCTCCTCGCTCACTTACCCCACCGGGCTGCCCCAATCCACATTCTTCCGCAGATGCGCCTTCAGCACCTTGCCGCCGGGATTGCGGGCCAGCGGCTCCTGACGCATCACCAGGTATTGCGGGACCTTAAAATCAGCCAGGCGCTCGCGCGCGAAGGCCAGAATATCGCCCGCATCCGGCTTGGCGCCCGGCCGGACCACGATCACCGCGCCCACTTTCTCGCCCATCATCTCATCGGGCACGCCGACCACCGCCACCTCATACACGGCGGGATGCGCGGCCAGGGCGCTTTCCACTTCCACGCAATAGACGTTCTCGCCGCCGCGGTTGATCATGTCCTTCCTGCGGTCCACGATCTGCACGAAGCCGTCGGCATCGATGCGCGCCAGGTCGCCCGAGTGCAGCCAGCCATCCACGAAGGTCTCGGCAGTGGCTTCGGGCTTGTTCCAATATCCCTTCACCACGTTGGAACCGCGCACCAGGAGTTCGCCGACGCCAGAGTGCGCGTCCAGCTCGAACAGCTTCAGGTCCACCACGGGGGCGGCGAATCCCACCGAATCGGGGCGGCTGCGGGCGTATTCGTGCGGCAGGAAAGTGGCCACCGACGTTGTCTCGGTGAGGCCGAACCCATTGCCTACGCGCGCTTCGGGGAAAGCTTCCATGATGCGGCCCACCAGCGCGGGTGCGATGGGCGCGCCTCCGTAGGTCACCCACTTGATGGCGCGCACGGCACTGCTGACAATGGGGCCGCCGAAATTGGGCTGATTCAAAGCCAGCCAGTAAATCGCGGGAACTGAGACCAGGAGGTTGATGCGCTCGGCACCTATGGCGGCCAGAAACGCCTGCACCTCGAACGCCGGCATGATCACGGTGGTTCCGCCCGTTTCGCAGGTAGGCAGAAGCTGGCTGTTGCAGCCCGTCACATGAAACAGCGGCACCGATACCAGATTACGGATGCTGCCATCGGTGGGCAGCGTCATGATGCGGTGGCAAGTCTCGGTGTTCGCCAGGAAGCCTTCGTGCGTGGTCATGGCGCCCTTGGGGAAGCCGGTGGTGCCGCTGGTATAGAAGATGGCGGCGACATCCCGCGGAGTCCAATGTTCGGCGACAAACGGCGGGCCATCCGGCAGCGCCTGCCCTGGAAGAAAGGTGAACACCGCGCCCGAGTCGGAGATCACGTACGCCACTTCCGGCTCGCTGAAGCGGGTGTTGACGGGCACCACGATGGCGCCGGCCATTTGCGCGCCGAAGAAAGCCAGGCACCAATGGAGACCGTTGGGCAGGCGAATGGCTACGCGGCCGCCGGGACGAATGCCTTGTGCCCGCAAGCCACCGGCCACGCGCGCGGCGCGGTCCCAAAGTTGACGATAGGTGACGCGCTCGCCGCCCAATTCGACAATAGCTTCGGCTTGCGGCGTCTTCTCCACGGTGGCCCTGAGCATCTCGACCAGCGAGGCAGGGCGGCCGTCGTAGCGCGCGATGCCGTCGCTCGCGCGCGTGATGCCGTGGTTGTCGAACGGTTGAATCATCAGTACGCCCCTTGCCTCTCGAATATCCGCCGCGGATTCTCCACCAGCATGGTGTGGATCTGCTCGTCCGTCACGTCGCGGGCGCGCAAGGCGGGCAGCACGTCCTTATGGATGTGCCGGTAGTGCCAGTTGGGCAGCATGGGCGCGGCGCGCCCCGGAATCCAGTCGTTGAAGCACGCGGCATCGTGGGAAAGCACCATCTTGCCGGCGTGGCCCCGTTCGCACATGCGGACCACGGTGTCGACGCGGTCTGCGAAAGGCAGCAGCAGGTCGATGCCGAACCGATCCATGCCGAGGTACGATCCGCGCGCGGCGATCTCTTCCAGGTACGCAATGTCGGTGGTGTCGCCGGAGTGACCGATGACCACGCGCGAGAGATCCACGCCTTCCTGTTCGAAGATCTGTTGCTGTTCCAGGCCGCGGCGGGTGGGCGCGTGAGTGTGGGTCGAAATAGGCACGCCGGTGCGGCGATGCGCCTGCGCCACGGCACGCAACACGCGCTCGACTCCGGGGGTGACGCCGGGCTGGTCGGTGGCGCACTTGAGCATGGCCGCGCGCACGCCGGTGCCCGCGATGCCCTCCTCGATATCGCGCACGAACATTTCGACCATGGGCTCGGGGCCGTCCAATATAGTGCCGGGGCCCTGGTGGTGGAAGTGAAACGGCAGATCGTTGTAGGTATAGACACCGGTGGCGACCACGATGTGGAGCGGCGTCAGCGCGGCGACCCGTTGGATGCGCGGGATGTACCGGCCCAGGCCGATCACGGTGAGGTCGACGATGGAGCGCACACCCAACTGGTAAAGCTCGTTGAGGCGCGCGGCCGCGTCGGCGACGCGCTGCTCTTCGTCGCCCCAGAGATCCGGATAGTTCTGCAGAATTTCGGTGGAAAGCACGAAGACGTGTTCGTGCATCAGGGTGACCCCGAGTTGCGCTGTATCGAGAGGTCCCCGCACTGTGTGGATGTGGGCCATTCCGCGTAGTATATCGAAGCCGCGCTCCGCGCGGCTAAGAGCGGGTTCTGGAGAACCCGCGCAGGCCTGGAGGCCCGCCCCACGTTATCTTTTCAAGTTGAGCGATTGAAACTGGGCGGGTGAGATGTGCACCTCTCCATCCACCGAAATCCACAGCTTGCCTTCCGCGCCGCTCACGAACTGCGCAGCCCGGAGCGTCGCGGCGGACGCGACCGCCGGCGGCAGCGTGGACTTAAGATCCAGCCCCTTGCGAATTGACGATTCAATACTGCTGGCGATCTTCTCCTTCACGGTCGTGCCCAGAGACCCGGACCGCAATAACTCGCCGAGCGACCCATCGGCCTCGATCTTCTGAACCTCCGCGGCCATCGAGATTCCGTCCGCTCCGGCAGACGGCGTCAATTTCACCGTGAGTACTGCGTTGCCGCCCACCAACCTCTTAACAACCTCCCGGCCGAACGCCTTGACGCAGGCCCAACGCTCATAGTGCACGTGAGCGGTCAAAACCGCGGCCGGAGAGGCTGGGACGAGCGTGGCGCGCTCGACCGAGAGCCGCTCGCCGCAGCGGTCCGAGCGGTTTAGTTGGGAGGCGAGCAGCGCGCCGAGGTTGTCCTGAAGATCGCTCAAATCCGCCGTCAATGCCAGTTTGAATTGCTGCTGAGGCCCGCTGGAGACGGCTCCCCAAGCCGTGATTTTGACGGCCTGGCCCTTGACGTCAAACGAGGTATTGACCGGCGCAATCTTGAGTACGAGATCTTCCGTTCTGGCTTGCGCGGCGAAGATCAGCGCAACGCACAACAGCAGGTGAAACCGCATGAAATGCAGTGGACGCTTCGTCGGGCTGGCCAGTTACTAATTTGTGGAGCAGACTTTCACGCCGTGGACGTCGGCTGCGGACAAGGCCAGGAGGCCTGTCCCACAATTTTAGCTGCAGATGCACCGGTCGAGTCCATAAGGGTCCTTTACGCCGCCGGAGCGGCGAGCGCCTGCTTCACTAGCGCGTCGGTGATCATCACCTGCGAATCGCCGATCCCGATCTCGGCGTGCCGCACTTTGCCTTCGGCGTCCGAGTCGCGCATCGATTCGGTTGCGCTGCGGATCATCAGGTACGGGGTGATGGTGTGTTAGCCTTCCGGCTTGCTCATGATTGGCCTCCCGGAGTGTAAGCCGCCGCACGCCGTTGCATCTCTTCGTTGGACACGTCCTCCTTGTGCGTGGCGAAGTGCCACACGTGTCCGAACGGGTCTTCGAACGAGCCGGCGCGGTCGCCGTAGAATTGATCCGCGACCGGCCGCAGCACCTTGGCGCCCGCGGCCTCAGCCTGCGCGGCCAACGCATCCACGTCCTCAACATAAATATGGATGGTGACGGGCGAGCCGCCCAGCGTCCGCGGACTCAGGAAGCTTATTTCCGGGTGCTCGTCCGCCAGCATGATGTTGGCTTTGCCGATCTTGATTTCGGCGTGGCCGATTCTGCCGTCGGGGCCGGCCATCCGCACCGTCTCCGTTGCGCCGAATGCTTTCTTGTAGAACTCGAGCGCGTCGGCCGCGCCCTTGATCGACAGGTACGGGGTCGCGCCCTCGAAACCCTCTGGTATTGCTTTGACTGTGTTTGCCATGTATCCATTTTCTACGAACGCGGCGCGGCTCGTATTGTAAGAAATTGTCCTGGTGGAATTACTCGAGCATTACTCGGGCATGGGAACGTGGTTGAGATGTTCCGTACGTTGCGCGATATACGTGGACGGGTTGATCCCCGAAAACGCGCGGAAGTCGTGGATGAAATGCGCCTGGTCGAAATAGCCGCAATCCGCCGCAACCGCCGCCCATGCGACCGGCCGCCCCGAGCCGATCAGCCGCAGCACCTGTTGGAATCGCCGCACGCGGCAAAACAGCTTGGGCGTGAGTCCGACTTCGCCGCTGAACACTTGGATGAACCGCTTCGCGCTGAGGCCGATCTGGGCGGTCACATCCGCGATCGTGCGGGTGTGCGGCAGGCCGTGAAACTCGTGCAGCGCAAAGGCCACGGCCGGGTGCCGCTCCAGCCGCTCGGCCGCCTGCGCGAGCAAGGCCTGTTCCAGAATGCGAAACTTGGCCTGAGGCGCCGCGGCCTCCAGCAACCGCTCGCGCAACTGGTCCGCGAGGCGGCCCCACAAATCCTCCAGCGACACCAGCTTATTGTGCAGCTCGCTGGCCGCCAGATCGAGAAACGGGAAAGCGCCTCCCGGTTTGAAGTGCACGCCGGCGACGGTGTGCTGCTCCGCTGTATCGATCACGAAGAATTCCGAATGCGCGCCCACCACCACCGATCCGCGTAGCGTCCGGAATTTCCCGGTATCGTGCGGGTCGTACACGCGCGTCAGGTCTTCGTTGAGGTTGATCACCAGCTCCATGGAGCCATCCGGCAGCAGGCGCTCCTTCTTATGCGGCTGCTGGTAGCCCTCGTACAACCAGAGCAATTCCACGAACTCCGATAGCGGCGGGGCGGGGATGTGGCGGTAGGACCGCATCAGATCTATCAAACCACAGCCGGACGTCAGCGGGAACAGGCGGCGGCGCGCACGTTTCCGCGCGGGATGAGGGCGGACGGGATGTGCGCCAGCGCCAGGTTCCAGTCGCCGGTTTCCAAGGCGACGTTGTATAGGACGCGGCCCGTCCGGGTATCGATATGGAGTAGGCGGGAATTACTCAGCGGACTCGGACCACTGGAGTGGATTACGTACAAATCGCGGCCATCGGGACTGACCGCCATGCGATTGACACGCACCGATGGGGCGATATGGCCCACGCGGCCCGTGGATGGCTGGATCACATACACGCCGTCGCGCGCCGTATCGGGACAGGCGAGGCGGCGATCCACTTTGAACCCGAACGCTTCCGCAAGAAAGAGCCGGTCCGGCGCGCCCGCCAGCATGAGCAAGACTGGTTCGTTGCAGGCACCATGGAGATCCGGCAGGATGATCGATTTGGCCTGCTGTAACTCGCTGTTCTCCGGCTTTACGCTCCACAGTTGGCCCGTTCCAGGAGCGCCATAGCTGAATACGTAGAAGCGGTCGCCGGCCCAGGCGCCGGTGGCCGGTCCGTCCGGAATCGGAAGGCGGCGCGCCAACACTCTGAACTTCAAATCGAAGATGTCCAAAGATGGCTTGGGCGAATTCGTGACGCCGAGCAACCACCGCCCATCGGGCGAAGGTTGCAGGTTGTAGGCGCCGGGCGCTTTCATGGTGGGAAGACGGCTCAACGTACTGGCATCGAATATGTCCACGCCGTGCGCGCCCTGCGTGAAGAGAAAGCGGCCGTCCGGCGAAGGCGAACCGAACAGCGCCGGCGCGGCGAGAAAACACATCTTCCGCGTTTCCAGGTCCAGTGAGTACAGGCCGCAGCACGCGCCGGAATTCCTTTGGCTTTCCTGCGCGATGTAGAGTCTGCGGCCATCCGGGCTGGCGGTGACGCTTTCCACCTGTTGGTTGACGCCAATGCTGGCCAGCGGCCCAAGTGACGCGTCGAAGATCTCGATGCGTCCGGCGCGCGCGGCCGCCAGCACCACCAACGGATCTTCGGAAAAGGCTGGCGCAGCCGCCAACAATAAGGTCGGTAATGTCAAGAATGCGCGCATAGCTCCCTACCTCACCGGTTTCTCGGGGTCCGGTATTTTCGGTTTGACCGGCTCATGCGGAGCCGGCGGGTTCGAGCCGGAAGCCGGCGGCGAAACGGACTTGGGCGGGTTCTTCGATGCGGGCGCTTTGTACCCCGGCGGGTTCACCACGATGATGCCCGTGTACACCGGCACCGGAACGTCGACTTCGACCGGAACTTCCTCCGGCGGCGTGTTGACGACGACCACCGGAGGCGCTGCGGGTGGTCCGTTCATATAGGCCGCGTCGCTGGGCGCGGGACTTGGCTGGGCTTCGGCCCGCACGCGGGCTTCGGCATCGGGCGGACCCTGGAACGCCGTGTCAGTCACGACGGACACGGCGCGCGTGCTGCCGACGCGTAACGGCGGGCGGAATGCATCGAGGCGCGCCGCTGGAAATGGCGGTGATGGCAGCGCCTGCGCGAAGACAGCCGTCGCCAGCGGCTCCTGCGGACGCGTGGTGAAGCCCGCCGGATCGATTTCGAGCGATTCCGGCGCGTAGCGGGCGTAGGTCGTATTTGCGTTCAGATACAGGCGCGGCGCATCGGGCGGCTTCCAGTCTTCTCCAGGCGCCAGCGCGCCCCAGCCCACCAGCTTGGCGCTCTTCAGCCAATACACCTCGCCCGGCTTGAACACGGCGCTTTCGCCGGGCGCCCAGACCCAGCCGGTGCCCTCCTGTTGCATCCAGCGGCCGTAATGATACGGCAGCCAGCCCCAAGGATCGTCGCTGATCCAGGTGTAGCCGACGCCGTCGTACCAAAGCCACTTGCCGTTGCGGAAAGGCGCCCAGCCGGCCGGCGCCTTAGGTTTCCAAACGGCGCCGAAATCGCCAGACTGGATCCAGACGCCGTACGCATCCAGGTCGGCCAGGCCGTAGCGCAGCAATGGCGCATGTGCCGCAGAGGTGGTCGAAAGCAGCACTTGGTCGCGCTCGTCGCACCAGCGGTCGGTCGCGAGCGGCGGGATCTCGCGATTGAGGAAGAAGCGGGCCGGATGCCCCGGGTCCAGCTTGACCATCTGGCCTGCGGCCAAGTCGAACTCCGCGGTGGGAGAGGAGAAGCGGGCCGTGCCGTCCGCCGCGGCGATCAGACTCCATGGATCGCGCGCTTCCAGGCGCAGGCGCGCGCCTTGACGGATGGTCACCTGCGCTCCCGGCACGGCTACGACCAGGGCGTCCTTGCCTTCGGCCGCGCCTGTGAAGTAGGCCACGCCGTGGTCCAGAGAGATTAACGTGATCCGTTGCCCGGTGGAAAGGCGTGTGTAATCGGAAAGCTCGGCGAGGGAATCGGGCCCCAGCCGCAAGAAGCTGCCGTCGTCCAGTTCCACTTCGACGCGCGAGGAACCTTCCGTGCGCAGCCAGGACAACTCGCGCAGGGGCAGATTGCGCCGCGCGGGCTGCCAGTCGTCGGCTGCCTGGAGTTGCACTTGGACGGTACCGTCGAAGTCGCCCACGCGGGCGTAGCGCGCCTGCCCGGCAGACAGAGTCATCGGGAGCAGCCACAGGGCCAGGCGTTTCATGAGTCCTCCGCGTTGTCCACAGATTTGACGCGGCGTAGACCGCAAGCGTTTAGGGGCGCCAAAAAAAGATTCAAAAACCGGCGCAGGCGGCCGATGAGGTAAACATGATGAACGCCATAAGCGCCAGTAACACTTACGTGCAACAAGCATCCCAGCCGGCCTCGGCCAGCTCGACCAAGCATTCGGAGGCCAGCAAGACGTCTCCACCTGAGGACACTGTCCACCTGAGCAGTGCGGCCAAGGCCGCCATGGGCGACGTGGACCACGACGGCGACAGCCATTGATCGGGGATTAGTTAGGTTAGCCGCCCGTGGTAGAAGTCCGGGCAGGCTGAATGCCTGCCCCACCTTAGAAGTGGCGGGATCCCGCGTCACCGGTGCAATCGAACTGCCGGGATAAGCTGAGGTGTTTTGGCCGCGCGAAGGTCATATGCGGATCCGACCCTCGCCCGCAGGTAGCGCTCGTCTCTGCGGATGCGCCGCTCGATGAGCAGCCACCACAGCCTGGTGAAGAACAGGCCGGCGTGCCGCGGGTGGCGGACGCGACGGTAAGGGCCGCCAGTCATCGGAACGCCATGTTCCAGAGCAGGCACAACGTGGCGGAACAGAAAACCATCCACACGCAATAACCAAGCGACCGTCGGCAGATACAGGATCAAGCCCAGGGTTTTGATTGCGGTGCTGTCTAGCGCCGGCAACAGACGCCAGCGCATAGTCGAGGAACACGAGGGTTTCTGCCAGGCGCTTGCTATCCGCCAGTCGGACGTTGCGTTTCGGGTTCCATCGCGGCGAGCGCTTCGGCACTCGCGCTGCCAAACGGGAGCAAGGCCACGGCCAACAAACCTGCGATCGAAAGGAGGATTGATCTCATGAATCCTTAATCGGCGGCAAATGGCGAAAGCAATAGATCAGGACCTGATTATCCCGCTAACGTGTTGCGGGTACGAGGGAAAAACAACAAATGAGGACCATGATTAGACGACTTCGCCGGCTTGGAGAACAATGGTTGCCTCCGGCGGAAACGGCAGAGTCGCGCCGACTCCGCGAGGTTGTTCTCGGTATACGGCTGGCTCGCGCAGCAAGGCTGGGCATACCCGTGGAGGAAGATGGCCCTGGCCCCGGATATAGACCTGGAATGTCCCTGGCCGAGATGATAATCGCCGCGCGCAAGCGCAGGCCGTTACCGGAGGCGGCCGGAACAAGAGTATGATCAGCAAGAACCTCGCGTGCCGGTTGGAGCGGCTCGAAGACAGCCTGCTTCCGGTCCTCGAAGAGCCGCTCGTTATTCACATCATAAGCGTCGATGGGGACGGCCAGCGGGTTGATACCGGCATCGAGTTCAAAATACCCGCAGTCCCGAAGCCAATCAAGAAAGGGCGCTGGTGAGAGCCATCGTAAGGTCGTTGCTCAGGCTCCGGGAAAAAACGAAATCGTAGGCGAATCGACGCCGGGTGGCGTCATAGAGAATGAGTCCGACGAGGAATTTTCAAC